>JAEHJW020003821.1_pt1 | contig 43081 bp, 49 predicted proteins | sample 9271431 | NCBI WGS metagenome assembly JAEHJW02
CCGTAAACCATGGTGTAGCCAACGGCGATCAGGCCGTAGATCATGCCCAGAGTCAGGCCATTAACGAGTTGTTGTAAGGCGTATGCCATGGAATCTCCTTGCCGCGGCCCTATGCCGGCATTGGATATGACCGATGCGTTAAGGTCAATGCCCCCATTGTGGACGAAATGCCGGGATTGTGCATGGATTGCCGCAGAAGGCGGCATTCCTCAAAAATCAGGGAAAAATTTAGGCGTGAGGGCGGGCTTGGGGGCTTCGTGGCAAAAACACCGGGTGCCGGGGCGGCCTGCACCCGGTGCGGCAAAAAACTGCGCCGGAGGGCTTTTCAATATGCTCCATGGCGGTTATAGGGCCGCCATCGCTGTGCGGAAACGCATAACGGCTTGGGTGCATAGCTCAGTTGGTAGAGCAGCTGACTCTTAATCAGTAGGTCCAAGGTTCGAATCCTTGTGCACCCACCAATTAACTAGCAATAACAATATGTTGCGCTAGTCGCTTTTGGTCGAGTTCCGAAGTTCCGAAGGCAGTTCCGAAGCGTTTTCCTCTTTGTTCTTCGCCTCGCGGGCCGCTTGGCGTAAAGCTGCGGCGCGCTGGAATTGCTCCGGCGTGCGCCTGGCGTAGCGGCGGGCCATCGTCACGGTTTTGTGGCCGGAATGGGTTGACATGTCGATCACGGTGGCGCCCGCGTTGCTCAACTCGGTTTGCACCGTGGCGCGCAAATCACGGAATTGAAGATCGGCAGGAATTCCGGCAGCGCGCGCTATTTCCCGGAATTTATGGGCGAACACGTCAGGATGCCATGCGCCCTTGTTCAACTCGCACTGGATGACGTGAGTGCTTGGCGTCCCGGTTGCTTTTTGCCTGGCGCGCTCTGCTTCCACTGCTGCGGCCAGATCGGGGTAAGATGAGAGCACTACCGGCAGCTTGACCTTGGTTTTTGACGTGGTGCGGATTTCGCTTTCCAGAGCAGTCCAGGTGAGGGTAAGGATGTCGCCCTTACGGTGGCCGAAAGCATAGGCGATGCGCGCGGCCAGCGCGATGGATGGCCATGCGCTCACCTCGGCAGCCTCAATGAACGCTGCAACCTGTTCCGGCAGCCAGTATTGGTCTCGTTCCGCCAAGCCTTTGAGTTCCATCGCGGCCCACGGATTGACGGGGCCGACATATTCTTTCCGCGCCGCCCATTTCCACACGCGCCGAGCGAACCGGGCGCAGTAATGAGCGGTGCTGTGTCCGCGCTCTTTCAATATGGCGTCGTGGATAAAATCGGCATGGGACGGCCTGATTGCCATGGCGGTGATGTCACCAAGCACGCGCTCACCAATGGGAACGGCATTGAGGCATTTGGCCAGCCAGCGGTAATCTATCTTCGTCGAGCGGGCCAGGCCGTTAAATCGGTCGGTTTCAAAGAACCGGTCAAGCATCCAGGTGACGGTTCCCGGCACCTTGTCGCCGCGGCGTATGGCCTCAAGTTCTTCGTTCAGCTTGCGGGCCGCAGCCCATGCGGCAGACTGTTCCTCGCCAAGCGGGTGGGATTTAAGGCTGAGGTCGCGCTTGAGCTTCGCGGGGGGCTCCCAATACCAGCGCCCCTTGCGGCAGAACGTGTTGGCAGGCTTACTATCTGATGATGCCACAGGCATGGTCCAAATCCGCCAAATCCGATTGAAAAGAGCCTTTCGGATGGGAATAGCGATTTAGGGCCGAGTCAATGGCCGCGCGGTCCCAGCGGGCGGTTTTTTCGTTCGGAGATACGCCCCATAGGGGCTTGGGAAGCTGGCCGGCAGCCATGCGGCGCTCGATCTCGCACCAGGGTAGCGCGCCCAGGTATCGGCGCAGATCGGCGCGGTCGAGCAGCCGTGTATCACTCACGCCCCACATGCCTCTCGCTCGAACGTGTAGGCGCCGACCATCGGCGCAGAAAACAGGATCGGCTTTTCGTGTGCCCTACTCATTCTCCACCTCCTTTGGTATCACGCCAGCGGCGCGGAGTGCGTCAATTTGGCGGGCGGCTTCTTTGACTATATCCACCCCGCAAGAATTGCATCTAGTTGCCCACACTCGACAATCGTCTAGATTCCACTTCGTATGGCTGTTAACGAACACCCAAACTATTTGCGCCGCCGCTTCCAAAATCGGGTCAGTGAGGGGTTTGGTCATCAAATTAGCCCTTTATCTTTGGCAATCCATTCAGGCATTGCCATGGTTTTGGCATCGCAATCCCACTCTCCAATGCTTTTTGGTATCCAGGCTTCTTTGGCGCCGTCAAAAATCAAGAACGCTTTGTCAGTTTCGAGACGAATTTCGCAGGCTATATCTACTAGATCGCTTTTCATCACCCCTCCTCCTTTTCAGCGCCGGGCTGTGCGAGGGCGGCGCGCGCCAATTCTGAAATGCAATCGCAGCATTCTTCATATTTGCTGCCAGAACCTCAACTTCCTCGTGGGTGGGGATGGTCATGCCGCTGCCCTCATATCCATAAGGTGAAAATAAAGCCGAGCACACGCTCTAACATCGACCAGCGCATTATGTGCGCCGTCTAGTTTCTCGTTAAAGAAATGCGAGATGCACTCGCTAAGCTTTGGCTGCTTTGGGCCTTTGAACCCAGCGGCGAGCATCCGATCAGTGGGAGGAAGGTTCACGATGGGGAGCGCGGCCTTCATGGTGCAGAAGTTCTTTCCCGCTTCGCTGGCCTCAATCTCTTCCCGCGTCATTGCTAAATGACGCAAGCACGCGATGCGCATTATGCGCCGGTCGAAACTGATGTTATGGGCCACCTCGACCGATGCCTGTTCGCGTAGGTCAAGGAACATGTCGGCCACCACGCGCTCATCTATGCCGCATGCGTTGGCGATTTCGTTGGTAATTCCGTGGATGGCGGCAATATCGTCGGGGATTATCCAGCCGTCCGGCTTCACGATTAAATCGATGCTCGCCCGCTCAATGCGCGTCACCGGGTCAACTAGGATCGCGGCGAATTGCACGATGTGGGGCTGATGTGGCGCATCGGACGGGGATTTGAAATCGACCAATGATGTGGTCTCCGTGTCGTATATTAGAATCATTATGCCGCCTCCTTCACGCCGCGCAGGGCATGTCCATCTGCAATCCACACGCTCTCGCCGAGCCCGGCCTTTGCCAGATCCGGCATGTCCTCGCGCTTCAATAGCGTCATGCCGATCACGGCTTTGATGCCCTGCGCCTTGATCGCGCTGAACAAGCCGTTGCGTCCCGCCTTGTCTAAGATATCCGCCCCGTCGATCACTACAAGCTCGGCCTGCTCACACGCGGCCACGGCCAGTTGCAGCGTGATGCGCGCCCGGTACTGCTCTCCGGCGCTGCACAGGCTGACCGGCCGGCCGCCGTAGCTCACGGCCATATCGGCATCGACGTGCACCGGTTTCCATCCAGCGGACCGGCATACTGCAATCAGATCACCATTGAATGCGCCGAGCGCCTCGGCCAGTTTCGTTTGACGCAACCCGGTCTTGTCCAGCAATTCCACAATGACGATGGCGTGGTTGATCTTCGCGGCTAGTGCGGTGGCCTCGGTGACGCGCTTGCGCATGTCGGCCACGGCCTGGGCTTTGGCCAACTCGGCCCTGGCCGCTTCAAGCGCGGCGCTGTTGTCGCTCGGCGCTCCGCCTGCCGCGTCCAACTTGGCTTTGGCGTCCTGGGCGCCCTTTAGCTTCGCATCGGCTGCATCAAGATAGCGCTGCCCCAGCGTTGCGGCTTCCTTGGCCTTGCGCGCAGCCTCGGACCTTTGATCCCAGAGTGCGGCAGCCGCTAAAATGTCGGCGCGGTCATCTTCGCCAGCTTCCACCAGCGTGCCATCTTTCATCCGGACCGGCGCGGAGCAACAGGGACAGACCAGCGGGGCTGCGCCGGGCTGCGGGCGAGCCCCAAGGGCTTCCAGCGCCTTCGCCGCCTCTAGCTCCCGCTCAAGCTGCCGGTCGCGGTCGGCCCGCGCCTCGGTCACGGCATCCCGCCGCTTGCCCAACTCGTCGGCCTCAGCCTGCCAGGCATCAATCTGGGCCTGTGTCGCGCCCTGCGCCTTCTGCGCTTCCTGCAAGGCGTTTTCAGCTTTGGCAATGACGTCTGCGCAATCCTCGGCGGTCAGCGTCTCCATGCCGGGCTTCCAGCCTTCCGGGCGCCAGCCGTCGGCCTTAGCCTTCCCGTACCTGGTGCCGGTCGCCTGTTCCCAACGGCCTTTGATCTTCGCGCCCAATTCCTTGTAAGAAGCGTGAGCCGCATCCCAACCCTTCGGAAGATGCTCCACGGCTTCAGCAATGAGGTCCGCCGGCACGTCCTGCTCGGCAAGTGCCGCGCCCAGATCGTCCGCCGTGGGCGTGGCGCCGATCAGCCGGATCAGCACGTCTGCACGCTCAGCGGGCTTGATAGCGGCAACGTCAATGAGACCTGCCGCAACCTCGGAAGCATCTTTCCAGATGCCGGTTGTACCGCGCTCGACGGCTGGCCACGTCACGGATGCGTTGCCGACGCCGGTTGCAAGCTCGACGGCAGCGAGGTCAGCGCCATCGCGTACAAGCAGCCCAGCCTTACCCTTAGTCAGCCCCTCGGGCAGCAGCGCGCCAGAAGCGGCGGCCGCGATGGCCATGCACGCGCTGGACTTGCCCGCCCCGTTGGCGCCGGCCAGAAGCAAGATGGGCGCGGCGCTGGCCTTGAGGTCCGCGAGGCCGCGGAAATTGCTGATTAAGACCCTCATGAGAATAACTCCTGAGGCCCCTCGGCCACGTGAGCCGGGGCTTCATCAGCATCGGCGGTTTGCGCCGGGACGGTCACGGCTGGCGTTTTGTCCTGCTCAATGGCGGGGGCTTCCGCTTGGCGCTCAGCTTCGTCGGCTTCGTCATCGGTCCCAATGGTGAATTCGCCCTCGATCACCGCGCCCAGTCCCTGTGTCTCGTTGCGGTCGGCGCGCTCATCCAAGGCGGCGGCGTTTGCAAGCTCGATGCTCATCGGCAGGTACTTGCACAGGCGCCGGATGACCGTCTTACGGCCCATTTCCTCATATGATGTGATCCAGGGTGTGTCTTTTTTGTCGAAGCGCACGGCGGTCTTATAGCCCTGGCTGTTGTCGCGGATCGCATTCACATCGCCAACCGGCATAAATTCAAGTTGTGTGCCGCCATCCTTGAGCTTGGCCACCGCGTAGAAGCCTATGATCTTGCCGCGCTCGCCATCCAGCCGCGGCTTATGGGTAATGCTCTCGTCGGTGCCAAAAGACACGTCAAACGGGTCGTTCTCAAACACGGCGTGCGAACTGATGGAGACGATCTCACCAGACCGACGCGCGAGGTCGATCAGCCCCTTGTAGCCGACGACAATCTGCACCTCGGTAATGCCCTTCTTCTTATTCTCGAAGGGGATCAAGTAAATGTGCCCCTGCGGCGTGTTGGGCTCCAAGCCAAGCTGGGCGCAAGTCACCACTGCTCCGAACAGCGACGAGATCGTGCATTGCATCAGTTTCGGTGTGGTGCGCAGCGCACGTAGGGCGATCTTCATCATTCGATCTGGCGTCATGTGCTGCGGCAGCACGGCCTTGATGGCTTCTTTGTTAGCCTCAAAAAAATCGGAAACCAGTGTGCCGCCAGCATCCTTGGCGACGAGGTTTCCAGCCTTCTTGATTTCGGCGAGCTTGCCCGGCTCAACGAGCTTTGGGCGGGCGGCGGTTGTCGCATTCATAGATGATGCTCCTTGAGAATATATTCGAGAGGAAAATTCAGGCGCCCAAACACACCGTCTTTGGCAAGGATGTGGGAGTCGTAGCATCGTGCGGCCTCGACGGAATCATCAAATACGCCGAGAATTTTGTTGTTTGCGACAGCCTTAAAGCGGTTCGATTTATTGTAAGGGTAAACACCACGAAAACCCGAAATTCCGCGTGCCTGGATTGGGGGCAGCCCATCAACCGGGTTCAATACAGCGAATTCTTTGTGCAGGGCTTTTGCCGCCAAATTATAGGCGCGCGCGGCGTCCTCGGCATTGTAGTAGCAGCCGAGCGAAATCTGCTTACCCTCATATTTGACTCGCGCCTGAAAAATGTTTCTCTGCGAATTGAAGTGAACGCCGCGATATCCCCACTTCGACGGATCGCGCCTTTGGTTTACAAGCTGTTGAGACCTATTGGCCAGACGAATATTTTCCCTCCGGTTGTCGAGCCGGTTGCCGTTGGCATGGTCAACCTCAGTTCCTTTTGGAGCACCGAGAATCAAGCGATGCATATAAATGGTTGATCTGGAACTCTTGTGGGCCGCGTAACCAGCGCTGTGAAGATGCCAGCAATGCGGCGCAACTAGATCAACATCAGCGTCGTCGATTATCGCGACAGAGCCTTTTGTGAGTGAAATTTCAATCATTGCCGACACTCCACTCCCTGCACCAACTTGATCCCCACGCAGGACAGAACTTGTCAGAGCAAAGCATTGATGAAGGGTTGGTCATAAAGGCAGAGGAATCGCCCGGCAAAATACCAAGCTTCTCATCGCCATTACGGAACATTTCTAAATCCGAGGCTATGTGCCTCAGAGTGTTCAAAGCTACATTTTCAGCCTTGGCCAAATTGTATTCTGTCGTGACGGGTTCAGGTTGCGGCTTTGAAAGGCTGACGCGCTGAATAAAATCAGTGCATGCCGACTTCACATCATAACCGTGAGATTTTGACAACAAACTGTACGAGCCAAGCTGGGCCGTGTGTTTGCTTTGCCGTTTGCCGGTTTTGACATCATGCAGTTTGTTTGGATCACGCGCCAACACATCCTTCTGGCCGGTTAGAATAATACCAAAGCCTGTATCGCATTCAAGCCGCTCCTCAACCGCTATGGGTTCAATGTGGGGAACCACGGCGCGCTGAAACACATCAACCATACGCACAATCTGGCTTTCCGCCGCATTGCCGGTTGGCGTCTCGCGGTCGAACAGCATACCCTCCTCGGCAATCGCCCGGTATTCCTCCACCGCGCAATCCGTGGCCGCGCTCAGGGGTGTTGCGCCCCCAGCCATTTTCTCGCGCAATGTCAGCGCGGCACCGGCATGGACGGCCGTGCCAATGCTGGCGCCGATGCTGCGCCCAGTCTCGCGTAGTTCGTACCCGGCCGCGAGGATTTCGTGCTTGAATAGGCGCGCCGCAGCCCGGCGGGGACAATCAGCATATCCGCTCAAAGCGCTAGCGCGAACGAATACGGGCTCAACATCAACCATCTCAAAACCCTCTATGCCGAGTTATTTCGGTGACAATTGCGCGGCTACGCGGCGTGCGAATGATGTCGACTGCGGCTGCAATAATCCCCACCGTCGTGCCGTAGACCGCGCACACGATCAGGCAGAACCAGACGAAAGAAAGGATTGGATGAAGGTCTAAGTAAGAGAAAAATGACATTGCAAAATCCTCAGAATACAGCCGAGCATGGCCAGATACGTGATAAAAAAGCATGCGTCGTTGGCGATGCGTTTCATTGCATCTTCCGCTTGTGAGCAGCGTGAATTTCCGCGCGGAAATTCAGCAAATATTGAAGGTGCGTAAGCCACTCCTTAAAGTCGGCTTCATTCCGCTCTTTATTAACGCGCCATTCCTGTACGTTGCCAAAATATGGATCAGATAGGTCAATCCATTTGCCGTCGCAGGGCCTCTCAGCGAAGTGCGCTTTCAATTCGCGGCGCATGACTTTTAGAGCTTCGGTAGTGTTTCCGATGGCAACAAGGTAATCGAGGTATTCAAGCGCATCTTCACGCGCCATCTCAAACTCGCTCATATACATTTCACGGTGCGCGTGTGGCCATTCGCCAAACATCTGCCGTGATTTTTCAGCAGTGTAATGGAAGTGCTTTTTCATGATCCAGCCTCAATGGCTGGAGCAACATGATTTCCGAACGCGATTTCGCCACCGCGAATTTCCGCGCGAATTTCGTCGTCTCCGAGCTGTGGCGAGCGGTGATTTACAAGACCCGCAAAAATACGCAGGCGACAGTCAATCCATTTCGAATGAATAGATAAACCAGCCACGATGCCCTCGCCAGCCTTGATGCCATCGCCAGCCTCGATGGCACCGCCAGCCTCGATGCCCAAGCCAGCCACGATGCCCCAGCCAGCCTCGATGCCCCAGCCAGCCTCGATGGCACCGCCAGCCTCGATGCCCAAGCCAGCCTTGATGCCCCAGCCAGCCTTGATGCCCCGGCCAGCCTTGATGCCCCAGCCAGCCTTGATGCCCCAGCCAGCCTCGATGCCCCAGCCAGCCTTGATGCCCCAGCCAGCCTCGATGGCACCGCCAGCCTCGATGCCCAAGCCAGCCTTGATGCCCCGGCCAGCCTTGATGCCCCAGCCAGCCTTGATGCCCCAGCCAGCCTTGATGCCCCAGCCAGCATCGATGCTAGAGCCAGCCTCGATCCCAGAGCCAGCCCCAGCAAAGATTCTTCCTTTGGCGGCCAAGGAAAATTCAAATTTTATCCATCCGAGATTGGCGGCAAGTTGGATATGGCCTCCATAATTTGACACGTCCGGGCCGATATACAGGCCGTCTTTGACGTGTTCAGCGGTAATGTGGAGTGTGGGTAGGGTCATGCTGTCCTCTCTGCCGGTGGGCGTGAGGACAATAAAGCGGACTAAAATCCGTATGTCAATCTTATAATGCGGACTATTTTACTTTTTTTGCCACATACCTAATCGTCTTGTATAAAAGAAAAACCCCGCCTGAGCGGGGTTCCGGGCATGAAAGCCCCCGCCGGAGCGGGGTGGGATGGGGTTATGAAGGTGCGCTTAAAGGGTCGGGCTGGGATATTAGAAACTCTAGACGCTCAATCAAGTCGCGTAAGTTATCCGGTTTCACTGCTACCAGGATGCGTGATGATTGTGGAAAGAGAATTTCAACCAGTATATTTTCATGAAGAGCGTCCCATCCAGCCCCAATGCTCTCCGCAAAACTCGAATAAAGAGCGTTAGGGTGAATTCGTGACAGAATTCGTTGTCGGTATGCCTCGGCGGAAGCCCCAAGCGCCAGAACCTCTTCTTGCGTAATTCTGATGGTGCATTTCCCGCGCCTTAAGATGAAGTCTGAATTGTCGGCTACTTCTTCAAGAGAAAGCTTTTCGGTCATTGTTCTTCAGCCGCTTTTATTAGGTTTGTAGGTGCGCTCTACAAGAACCGCTTTTAAAGCGATCTCATACGGGGCACCCGGCTTTGAAAGTTCTTCTCTGAAATCTTCTGCGTTTTCGGGTGTTTGTCCATTCATAAACATTTGCGTCCATGCGGTCCATTGAACAGGGCACAAGCCTTCAATTGCTTGCGCGATGACATTAGCCCCAGATATGTGATCGTCGTATAAAATAGCTTTGCTAAGAAAACATATCATCAGGGGTTTATAAGTCACCTGTATCTGATCCTCAGATGGTGGGGTGGGCAGCGTTGGAGTGTAAGTAATGGGCGCCGGCTCAGGCGATGCCGGAACTGGAGACTGTTGGGCCGCACATCCCCCAACCAGAAGAGGTGCACAAAAAATAATTATTTTTCTCACAGCTTCCTCGCAAACCAAACGATGCGGCCTATGATATTGGCCTCTTCGGCTAGGATTTCATACGGCTGAAAGACCTTATTCTCAGAGGCGATCCGCAACGCCGGCGGGTTCGAGTTTGCCACGCGCTCCACCCATTTAACGACGATTCCGAACCCGTCCCAGAGAGCGAAGAGGCCGCCGTTGCTGGGGTTCTTCTTACGCCGGTCAACCAGCACCTGGTCGCCGCTTTCCAGCACCGGCTGCATGGATTGCCCCTCGACCTCCATCACCACGAAATCCATAGGCTCACCGCGCAGCTCGGCGCGGATCAGGCGCTCTGGCAGCATGGTGGGGCCGTTGAGCATGTCCTCATCGCCGAAGCCGCCGCCGCCCATTCCGGCCCGCGTTCCCATAGTAGGGATACCGACATACCCAGCAGGATCATCGCTCCCATGTGTTTCGTCGTTTCCTTCCGGCAGATCGGCTTCTTCGATTAGATCGGATGGCGTGCAGTGCAGAATATTGGCTATTTTGACCAATTTATCTGCGCTTGGCATCTTGCCTTGCTTAATGGTGCGGACCGCGTCCGGCTTTAGGCCGGCCAACAATGACACCTGCCGGGCATTCATTCCCAGTGCGGCCATCTGAGCATTAATTTTAAGCCAAAGGCTCTCTGCGGGCTTCATGCGGATTTTATAACGCGCGTAACGGATCTGGTCATGCGGTCTGTTTTCCGTTGACAGGCGGACCATAATCCGCATAGCTGGTCCGCATGGATCATCAGCAAACCCTCCTTTCCCTCTTCGATCGATACTGTGCGGCTACGGGACTGTCGGAGGCGCGCGTTTCCACCTTGGTTCTCAACGGTGGATGGAGGGCCGAAAAAATACGGCGCGGCGCTTCATTCACGGTTCGCACGTATGAACGGGCTTTGGCCTGGTTCTCGGCCAATTGGCCCGAGAAAACCGAGTGGCCCGCCGAGGTGGAGCGCCCGGCAAGCCAGGAGAGCGCGGCATGAGCGCCTATATTGATTGGCCCCCAGTATGGCGCTCGTGGGTTACGGATAGTCGGGACCGTCGCGCACGCCATCGTCAATCTCAACCGCGAGGGATCGGACAAGACGGTACTCAGGCAGGCATTGAGGGGCGTCAAACTCCTTCATCACATCTCGAAGGAGGCCGATCATCGTTTCCTTCGTCAGATTCTCCTCAACAGTTAGGTGAATCAGGAGGCGCGATATGAGCGCCAAGGCAACGCGCCCTTCATCTGGGTTTCTCGGTTCCATCATATTTTCTCCTGCTGTTGGTCTCGGCAACCTCAGCATGGCGCGGGCCGGACGGGTTGGCAACGACCTGTCCGGCTTGCGCGCCCCCTTGCGCCTCTGCACCCGCTGCGGCTGGCGGTTTCCGGCTCCGCAGCGCCATCAATGCCGCGAATGCGCGCAGGAGGCGGCATGATCGATCCTAAAACCCTTTGCAATCCGCCGGGGCGCACTCGTGATGATCCTAGTTTTGTGACGCGCGATTACAGCGTTGCAAGGCATGACAACGCGGCAAGGAATTTTTTCATCTGCGTGGCGGCTTTCATTCTACTCATAGATTTGGCCGTTCTTTTCATAATCGTTGGGAGGCTTTTGTCATGGTGATCCGTCTCCACCTCTTCACCATCGCCGTGATGGCGGTTGGCTTCTATCTCATGGCAGCCGGTATCAAATGAGGGGCCGGTCGTGGTCCGTACCAGAAAAGGAACGGCTGTTCGAATTGCGGGCGCGCGGCTTATCCATGGCTGAGATAGCGCGTGCATTAAGTCGGCCGCCCGGATCGTGCCGATGGATTGCTAGTCGAATTGGCTTACATGAAAAAAAGCCTATATTTTTTTGCTTTTTTCTAAACAGCCAGCGTTTTTACTTCAAACTTCCGTTGCGTAGAGGCATTGAAAAGCTCATCCGTCGGGTGGAAACGGTGCTCGAGTGGGTTCAGGAAGAGGGTAGAGACGATTACGAAATCGCCCGCGCCCTACACGTGCCTATTCCTGACGTGGCCTATTTCGTCGCTCGGCTTGGTCTAAGGCGTCCCTATGATCCGGCGGAAGATACCGAGCCGGATCTGGTGACGCGGCGTTGTCTAAGCTGCCGCCAGACTAAGGAGCTGAGCCGTTACGTTTTCCGCTGCGAGGCTTGCTTGGACGAAGCGGGGGGTACTGAACCTGAATTCATTTTCGAGGGCATCCATGAATATCCTTCTATTTGAGCCACGGGCAAATTCCTTTCGGCGAAAGGTAAATCACGCCTTCCAGGCCGGAGCGGGGCAAAGTTCGCACCGCGTTCCAGCACAAATCAATCCTGCCAATGTGATCTTGGACATGCAGCGCATTGTCAGATTGGCTGGCGAGGATGGTGGAACTGTCGTAAAGGGCAGAATCACATTGGCGGCTCGTCGTCTGCATCTTTCGCCGAGAGAAGCCGAACGCCTCTATTATGGCCAGCGCAAGCAAATAGATTTCACGCTGGCTTCACGGCTCTACCAAGCCGAGGATGCGATTTTAGCCATTCGGCAGGCGCGCCTTGAAGCTGAGCTGAGCAACATTCGGGCGCTTCGGGCTTTGCGTGGAATTGCCGATAGCCAGCAGAATGTGAAGGCCGGCTGATGATTACCTGCACAACATGCGGCGCGCCGGCAATGGCCGTGAAGCCTGGGAGCAATGATGTTTCCTGCGAATTCTTCGGGCAGATCGTGCCGATCAAACGCGGCGAGCCCGATGAGGCGTGGTGTGAAGCGCATTGGAAAGCGCGCTTCCTTCATAGGGTGAGCACGCATGTCTGATATCACCCAATCCGAAATGCGCGCCGAATTAAAGCGGCTGGTCAATGCGGCAGGTGGTCTCATGGTGTTCGCTCGTATGCATGGCATACCGCACTCGAATTTATCCGAGGCTCTTTCTGGTCGGCGTCTCGTCAGTGAGACGATAGCAAATGCGTGCGGCTACATCGTCCAAACCACATTCAAGAAAATCAGGGAGGCGGCATGAGTACCGAAGGTCATAACTCTATAGCTGGCGAACGCCTGCTCTCCATCGTTGAGCGCGTGGAACGCCTCGATGAAGAGCGAAAGGCACTCGCCAACGACATCAAGGATATCTTTTCCGAGGCGAAGTCCGCCGGGTTCGATGTGACGGTGCTACGCCAGCTCATCCGCATCCGCAAACAAGACCCTGCCGAGGTGGAAGGGCGGGAGACCCTACTGGATGTCTACCGCCGCGCTATCGGGATGGCGTAATGCGCACCATCGACATCCTTTTCACCCTTCCGCTGCTTTTGCCGACTCGAAACGCTCAAGATCGGATGCATTTTCACGAAAAAAAGGCATTGAAGGATCGCCTGGCGATGGAGATTCGCGCCGCTGGCGTGGTTATCCCTCCCGTACCTTTTGCACGCTGCGCTGTCACTGTCTGGAGGCATTCGCTTGTCGAGCCGGATACTGATGGGCTGTTTGGGAGCCTCAAGCAGATATTGGATGTTCTGCAGCCCTCCGGCCAGATGATCGTGATGAAAGGGAAGCGCCAGTTTCAGAATCCGCAAGGGCTCGGAATAATCGCCAGCGATAAGCCGTCCTGCTGCGAAGTGCGTCCTTTGTGGATTAAGGCGCGGCATAGGACAGAACAGAAAACGGTTGTTGCCATTTGCGAGCTGACTGAAATATCGCAGGTCGCAGTATGACCGAATTGCAGGACGAAAACATTTGAGAGGTGTCATGTCGGATTTACCAGCACCATTAACGCCTCCTGAATGCGATCTGCGCGGTATGGAGTGGATGCCCTTACATGGCCACAAGCTCTATGGAAGCGACTTCGACGCCATTGCCACCGATGCAGAATATCGAGCAGCAAACCGCCTCTGGTGGGCCGCATGGCAGCAGCAGGTTCCAGCCGCATCGTTGCCTGATGATGACCGTGTGCTGGCGCACATCGCTGGATATAGCCGTGATCCGAAGGGGTGGGCGAAGATCAAGGAGGTTTCCATGCACGCATTTGTGAAATGCTCGGACGGGCGCCTTTACCACCGATTTCTTGCGCCTGAGGCAATCGTTGCATGGGATAGGCGCGTCAAAGAGCGCGACCGGAAAGCTGCATATAGGGCCAAGCGCGATGGAAATAATGGAGGAAAAGATATGGGTGTCCCTGATCCTGTCCCACGGGACAAACCTAGGGACGGCGGCGGGAAGTCCGCATTCAGTCCCGATGATGTCCCGATGCCGTCCCACGTAGACAGGACAACACAGGACAGGACAGGACAATTTAAGAAAGAAATAACCCCCCTACCCCCAAAACCGGTTTGGGATGGTGCCGCTGAATTTGCCCTCGACCCCGAAGACGAACCGCCTCCGAAACCGCCAGGCAGGCGCGGTGTGTGTTCAACCCCGCCGGGGTCGGATGCGGATTTCGAGCGTTTCTGGTCAGCCTATCCACGCAAGGTCGGTAAGGGCCAAGCCAGAAAAGCCTGGATTTCCGCCATCCGCACGGCTGAGCCCGAGCAGATCATCGAAGCGGTGCGGCTACAGCAGTTCGATCCGCGGGAGCGTTTTCAGCCCCACCCCGCCACCTGGCTGAACGGCGAGCGATGGCTGGACCAGCAGCAATCCGGCGATCCCGTGCTGCGCGCCGCCGGGTTGCTGGACGATCCGGACCCCGATCTGCAGTGGGGGAGGCTGCAATGAGCCGCGTCAGACGCGAATGGTGCGCGATGCTGGCCAAGCTCGTGGCGCCAATGGACGCGGAGCGAGCCGCCAAGGCGTTCGTGGACATGCTGCCCATGTTGCCGCCGGATGATACGCTCTACACCCGCGCCACCCTCGACGAAGCCGCTACGTGCGACCGCAAGACGGCGGTCCCAACCTTCGCGGACATCTCGCGGGTGCTAGGACATGCTGCCAAGGCTCGCCTGCCTGCTGATGTGCGGATGGGATACGCCAACCCACAATGGCCATCCCTGCCGCCTGAGCGGCCAATGACGGCCGAGGAACGCGAGCAGGCCGTTGAAGCCGTCGCTGCGCTCAAGGCTGAGCTACGCGCCAAGGGTTGCGGCGCGAAGATCGAGGACGTGAAGCCTGAGCCATCCTACCTCACGCCGCTGCAAATGGCGCTGGCCGCTCGCCAGTGCGGGGCAATCATGCGCCCCGATTGGGCACGGGCGCTTGCTGAGCACGATCGTGGCGTGTCTTAAACTGACTGTGCAGGCTAGGGTTTAGCTATGGCAAAGCGAGGCAGACCCAGCAAATACACCCCCAAACTTGCGGCTGAGATATGCCGACGCTTGGCAGAGGGTGAGGCTTTAACTAAAATTTGCGAGACGGTTGGCTATCCGAACGAATCCCGGGTCCGGCAGTGGGCGTTAGATGATGTTCAAGGATTTTCAGCGGATTACACGCGCGCGCGCGAAATTCAGGCCGATTTTCATGCCGATCAGGTGCTTGCTGTTTTGTCTGAAAAACCGCACCAGGTGGAAACCATAAAAGCGGACGGTACGCGGGAAACCAAGGATGATCCTGCCCATGTTGCGTGGCTCAAGAACAAAGCCGATGGCCTGAAATGGCACGCCGGCCAAGTGCGCCCGAGGAAATGGGGCAACAAGCTGGAAGTGGAAGGAAACCTTAAGCTTGACATAGGCACGGTGCTGGATGCTGCACGCAAGCGGGTGATCGGTGTCAGCGAGTCTTGACCAAGAGCTGGCGGAATTCATTGCCAGCTTTACTCATGATCCCTACGGTTTCGTTCTCGCAGCATTTCCGTGGGGTGAGAAAGGAACGCCGCTAGAACACGAAGCAGGCCCGCGTGTGTGGCAGGCCGAGACGCTCAAGGAGATTGGCGAAAAGCTGCGCGCTGGGTATGAAACTGGCGCGGCGCTTATGCCGGTTCTGAAGGCCATTACGTCCGGCCACGGCATCGGAAAATCGGCGCTGATCTCATGGATTGTCTGGTGGGCGTTGTCCACGATGACGGACGCCAAGGTGGTGATCACCGCCAACACTGAGCCTCAGCTTCGTACCAAAACGTGGCCCGAAATCAGCAAATGGGCGCGCGTGGCGATCAATAGCCATTGGTTCAATGTGCTAGGTCTATCAATCGTCAGCAGCGTTCCAGAGCGGGCCAAGACCTGGCGCTGCGATGCGGTGACGTGGAGCGAAACAAATCTGGAGGCGTTTGCCGGTCTGCACAATCTCGGGCGCCGCATCGTGTTGCTGTTCGATGAGGCGTCCGGCATTGCGGATAAGGTTTTCGAGGTTGCCGAAGGCGCGCTGACGGATGAGGGCACGGAAATTATCTGGCTTGCGTTCGGCAATCCGACCCAGCCCATCGGTCGGTTTTTCGAGTGTTTCGGCAAGCAGAAAGCCCGCTGGAACGGCCGCAAGATCGACTCTCGTACTGTGGAAGGTACGAATAGAGCGCTGTTCCAGCAGTGGCTGGAGGCATACGGCGAGGATAGCGATTTCTTCCGGGTGCGTGTGCGCGGCGAGTTTCCGCGTGCTGGGTCGATGCAGTTCATCGGTCAGGATTTGGTTGATGAGGCTGCAAAACGGCAACCTGAGCCATTCCTGACCGATGCGACGATTATCGGCGTGGATGTGGCCCGCTTTGGCGGCGATCAGACGGTGATTGCCGTGAGGCGTGGGCGCGATGCCCGGTTGTGGCCGTGGGTCAAGCTGCGTGGTGCCGACACCATGACGATAGTGGCCAAGGTCATTGAGGTGGCTGACAAGATCAAAGCGGACGCCATTTTTGTGGATGGCGGTGGCGTTGGTGGTGGCGTTGTTGATCGTCTGCGCCAGCTTGGCCGGGACGTGTTCGATATCCAATTCGGCGCGGCGGCTGACCGGTTGCCAATCGGCGGCGAGGTTCACGGTTACGCCAACAAGCGCACTGAGATGTGGGGACATATGCGCGACTGGCTTAAAACGGGGACAATCCCGGATGATCCAGAGCTGCAAGCCGATCTGGCCGGTCCGCAATACGGGTACGGGTTCAAGGATGGCCGCGACGTGATCCAGCTTGAACGCAAGCAGGACATGCAGCGGCGCGGCCTTTCGTCGCCAGATTGCGGGGATGCCCTGGCTCTGACGTTCGCCTATCCAGTGATCAAACACATGCCTGAGGCATTTGCCGGTCAGCGCAATCGTTCCGCCGCAACCGAATATGACCCCTACGCTTAGGCGGCGTGGCGCGCGATAACTCCTGATTGGTAGCATCTCCTTGCAACAAGCGAGGGTTTCATGGGCTTTTCCGCTCCCAAAGTACCAGCAACGCCAAACCCGCCGACGCCTGCAACGGCGCCGGTGGGCTCGGCAAAGAGCTCATCGAGCAGCAGCACAAACCAGGCGCTGCAAGCCCAGCGCGCAGCGGCGTTGCAAGGCGGGACGGTCATGGGCGGCGCGCAGGGTGCTTCCACGACCAAGACTTTGCTGGGTCAGTAGAGCGTGTTCATCAATTGGGAAACGCCGCCGGAAGGGCGGCAGAAAGTTCCAACCCGTGATTGGACGGCGTTGATTTCAGACCGCGAAGCGCGGCTGTCATCCCTCGAAACGACACGCTATTCCTGGTGGCTCCATTGGCGTGATCTGGCCGAATATCTGCTCCCGCGCCGCTATAAATGGTTGATCACCGCCAACCAGTCTAACCGCGGCTCTCCCATCAATCAGCGTATCATTGATGAGACGGGCAGTGTTGCCGCGCGCGTTCTCGCTTCAGGCATGATGTCGGGGATCACAAGTCCAAGTCGGCCCTGGTTTCGAATTGAGATGCAAGACGAAAGTTTAAACGATATTGCCGAAGTAAAATTGTGGACATCCGCCGTCGCCAAGAGAATGCAGATGGTGATGGCGAACTCTGGCTATTATACAGCTAAGGCCGTTCAATATTTTGATCTCGTCGTTTTCGGCACGGCGCCCATGCTGATCTTCGAGGACTTCGACAATGTGATCAGGTGCTTTAACCCGTGCGCTGGCGAGTATTTCCTGGGTGCCGGACCGGCAAACACAGTTGACACGTTCTATCGCAAGTACACCTACACGGTCGCGCAGACGGTTGCCGAGTTCGGGTATGAGAATTGCCCAGCTACACTTCAGCAATCTTACCGAGAAAAAGGCGGCAAGGATCGCGAGGTGATCATTGGCCATTCGATCGAGCCAAATGGTGAATACACCGGCGGTATGGGCTTAGGCAGCAACGGGCTCTCCAAGCACTTCAAGTATATTGAGGTCTATTGGTGCATAGGGAAGTCCTCCGACGCGCCGCTGCGTATTAAGGGATACCACGAACAACCAGGCAGTTTCCCGCGGTGGGATACGGTTGGTGATGATGCGTATGGCCGCAGTCCCGGCATGGATGCGCTGCCATCGGTTCGTCAATTGCAGCTTGAGAGCAAGCGCAAGGCTCAAGCGCTCGATAAGATGGTCAACCCGCCCATGGTGGCAACTGCTCAGATGAAAAACGAGCCAGCCAGTCTGCTGCCTGGAGCAGTAACTTATACGCCACAAGGCGCGGGAGTGGATGCGTTTCGGCCGGCCTATCAATTTACGCCGCCCATTGATGAGATCACGGCAGATATTCAGGATGTACGTGAGCGCATCAAGGCTACGCTGTTCAACGATCTGTTTATGATGATCAGCCAGCTCGACACGGTGCGCACCGCAACCGAGATCGACGCCCGGCGCGAAGAAAAGCTGATCCAACTTGGTCCAGTTCTTGAGCGGTTTCAACATGAAGGACTGCAGCCTGATATTGATCGCATCTTTGCGATTATGGCGCGCAACGGACTAATCCCTCCGGCACCACCTCAAATACGGGGTTTTCCGCTGAAGGTTGCCTATGATTCAATGTTGAGTCAGATGCAGCGTGCCGCGCAGACCGGCAGCATCGAGCGGCTATGGGCTACGGTGGGTAATTTGGCGGGTGCCGTGCCTGCGGTGCTGGATTTGCTTAATTATGACGAGGGTGTCGATGAATATGCAGACATGCTGAATGTTTCTCCCAAACTGCTTAATGACCCCTCCAAGGTGCAGGCAATACGCCAGCAGAAAGCTCAAGCGCAGCAGCAGCAAGCAGCCATGCAGCAAAGCCTCGCACTCGCGCAGGGCGCGCAAACGATGAGCCAAACGCCGGTTGGGGGTGGTCAAAATGCGCTGCAAGCGGTGCTTGGGGGCGGTAGATAATGAGCGATCCCGCCGAATTACCACCGCTTGGCGACATCGAAACGCCAGAGGGAATCTATAGCGCCTCAAATCGTAGCAGCGTCAAAGCGCGCGAAAAGGCGCAGAAGCTGCGCGAGGAAGGCAAGCTGGCCGCGCTTCGAGACATGATGCGATCTATTTACGGGCGCGCCGTGGTCTATGACCTGCTGCTTGGCGCTGGCTTTTGGAGCGCCGGCATTTCCGCGACCTACAACAGCAACGAAATGTGGGCGCGCGCTGGCGCCCGGCAGATCGCGGTTGAGCTGAATGGCTTGGCGTGGCGCGCTGATCCAGCGCTCTATAAACTCATGATTGACGAGAACACCAACACCCAATAGGTGACATATTGAGCGATGCAGCCCTCGCTGGGGCTGGGAGTACGGCGGCAGCACCCGCTTCGTCCGCACCATCCCCAGCAACCGAAACGACCCAGCCACCAGCCGCGCCTGCGACAAGCCCCGCGCCTGGCGAAAGCGTCCTTACGTCAGATGCTGCGCCCAGCAGCGATGCAAATCAGTCCGGTGGTGAAAATGGTGCTGACGGCGACAAAACCGCCGCGCAAACCGACACCCCTGATTATGCAGCCCTGAATTTGCCTGAAGGTTTGGTGGCGGAAAGTCCCCTTTACTCAGAATTCAAGGCAGCAGCGGCCGAACACAAAATCGCGCCCGAGGCTGCCCAAGCTCTCATCGATAGGGTTTTCCCAGGCATTCAGGCCAGAATTGCGGAAATGCAATCTGAGCCCGTTCGCCTGGCAACTGAACGTCTCGCCGAGTGGTCGAACTCTGTCATGAATGACCCCGAGATCGGGGGCGCAAAACTGGCAGGTGTGAAGGCCACGGTTGCAAGCGCCATGGCGCAATTTGGCAACGCCGACGAGATCAAGAGCGCACTGAACGAAACCGGCGCGGGAAGCAATCCGGTGTTGATCAAGTGGTTCAACCGCATGGCCTCAGCGCTTTCCGAGGGTACTCCCGTCAAGGGTGGCGGCGTGCCCAACATCCGGAAGAGCGGCCCTGAGGTCTTTTACGATCATCCCAACTCGCAGCCGCACCGTGATGCGGCGCAGTGAAATCCTGAAAGGTTTCTGACCCATGGCGACTCTCGCCTCCAATTACTTCACCTTGGCCGATTATGCGGCAACGCTTGATCCTGACGGCAAACCCGCCAAAATCATCGACATCCTTTCTCAGTCGAATGCGATTGTTGAAGGCATGTCCTGGATGGAAGGCAACCTGCCGACCGGCCATAAATACACGCAGACCGCTTTTCTGCCGGTTCTGCAATCCCGCGCCTTTAACCAGGGCGTGGCGTCTCAGGCTGGCCGCGATGTCCAGCTTGAAGAAGGCATTGGGATGTTTGAATCCCTGTCTGACATCGACGTGAAGCTTGCTGAACTCGGGGGGAACGTCATGACAACCCGCTGGAACCAGGACCGCAAGTTTATCTCGGGCCTGACCAACGGCTTCGCCTCCAAGCTGTTCTACGGCGATGTGTCTGTTGATCCGAACAGCTTCAACGGCTTCTCGCGCCGCTATGGCTCGACCAGCACCACCTTCGGCGCGCAAATGGCGAACGTCATCGACGCCACCGGAACGGGCTCGTCTTTGGCCTCGATCTGGATTGTGACGTGGGGCGAAAATGCTACCACAGGCATTTTCCCCAAAGGTTCAGTGGCCGGGTTGCAGACCAAGGACATGGGCGAGATCGTCAAGTACAATTCTGACGGCACTTCGTTGCGTGTCTATCAGACGCGCTTCAACTGGGATGCAGGTATTGTCACCCAGGACTGGCGCTATAACGTGCGCATCGCCAACATCAACACGGCGGCTGGCGCACTGACAAACTGGATCGACCTCATCAACGCTCTTGATGCGGGGATCAGTTTGCTCCCCACGGTGATGGGTGTGGGCAGCTATCGCGCCGATCCCACGAAAGCCGCCGGCGTTTATGGCGGTATGGGCGGCCGTACGGAAATTTACATGAACCGCACTGTGTTCACGGCCCTCAAGCAGCAGCTTTCCTACCGCAAGGGCGTGCTGCTGAACTGGAATGAAGCCGCGCCGCGCCCCTATTGGGACTGGAACGGCGTTCCCATCGTCATCACCGATGCGCTCCTTAGCACGGAGACGCAGGTGACCAGCTCGCAGCCCGTATAAGGAGGGGCGTTAACATGATCCGTGATGCAAATCTGAACTTCGATACTAACCTGGCGGTCACTGTGACCGCCACCTCCACAAACACGATTGATCTCGGTGTTGCCCGCGATATGGGCAACACTGATAATCTGGTCGTGTCCACCTTGGTCGCCACCACCTTTGCGGGTGGTACGTCCCTGCAGGTGACGGTTGAGGGTTCGCCTGATAACTCCACTTGGACCACCCTGGCCTCCGGCGAGGCGGTGCCGGTTGCGTCCTTGGTGCAGGGCGCGCAGATCGCCAACCTTTCCGGTATTCCGAGTGTTGATCCGGTGAATGGCGCGCCTGCTCGTTACCTGCGCCTGCAGTACGTGGTCGTGGGGACAATGACGGCCGGCGCACTATCCTCAGATATCGTGATGAACCGCGACAATGGCCGAGGCTATCCGGCGTCTTATTCGGTTGGCGCACCGGCGCTTGCCCTGTTCACCACTTCCTGAGGTCTGAACAATGGCAAGTGAAACTCCACGCTACCGCCTGACCACCGCCGGATACATGCCGCTTGAGCCTGGCGGTCGTAAGCAGTTTGTAGAAGCTGGCATGGAAGTCTCCTATTTGGAGTCTCCTGGCTGGCATATGCAGCCGCTGAATGATGCAGCCCGCGAGGCGGTCAAGAAAGCGTTTCCGCGCGGGCAGGAAGACCCTGGGCGCGTGTTAATCCAAAAGGTGGCCAGTACCAAGTTCAGCCCGAACCCAGAACAAGCCACGGCGTAAAATATAGCGGCGCCTTTCGGGGCGCCGTTTCTCCTTGGGGCCCAATCCATGAAAATGATCAATCTGAAGCGCAGCGCCGAAGATAAAAAGGTTGAGAAGAAGCGCCATGAAGCCATGGGGTTTACAAATCCCCCTGAGCCACATGATTATCCGCAAGGTGCGCGCATAAACTTGGGCGAAGGCGAGTTGGAAAAGCTTGGCCTATCCAAACTGCCAAAAGCGGACGAAGAGGTGACATTCACTGGTCGGGGCCGAATTGTCACCGTGCATAGCGAAGCTGAGCAGGGCAAGGACCCGACAGAGCGTGTTGAAATTCAGATCACGCATCTTGGCCTTGAAAAGCGCATCGGCTCGGCTGAGCAGATGTACGACAAAACGCCCAGCGGCAACGCAGACTAATGACCTCTGTTCTCGACATTGCCAATCGGGCGCTGTCTGCGGTCGGCGCTCGCTCTGGTGCTGCCGGTTCTGTCAGCGCGCTGCAATCCCTGAACGCAGCCAGCAACGAAGCGTTTCAGGTCAACCTCCTCTTTAATCCGACGCGCGATGATCTGTTGCGCGGTGCACCGTGGAATTTCTGCCAGAAATCGGCTCTGCTTTCCCTGCTGAAGTCAGCGCCTGGAACGCCAGAAAATACGACGACTCCCACCCAATGGAGCAATGCTTATCCCCCACCGCCATGGCTCTATGAGTACGCCTATCCATCTGACTGCCTGCGGCTGAACCAGATCAAAAGCACGCTTGGATATTCCGGGGGTGCTGGTGGATATGGCTATCCTGTTCTTGCCGGCGCGCCTTCCGGGGTGGGAGCCATGCGCAAGTTTAAGATCGCCTCCGACACAGACAGCAATGGCAACCCGATCACGGTTGTACTGGCGAACCTTGAAGACGCGCTGGCAATTTATACTGCGCAGATCACCGATCCATCCCTGTGGGACGCCAATTTTCAGCAGGCCATGGTGACATCGCTTGCCGCGCGCCTGGCGCTTCCACTCTCGGGGAGTGCCGCACTCAAGCAAGAATTGCTTCAAGAGGCGCAGCTTTATGTTCAGAATGCGCGCGTGTCTGATGGCAACGAAGGCACCACGAACACCGATCACGTTCCTGACTGGATTGCGGCCCGTGGCTATGCAGGGGATTGGATCACGCCAGGCGGCTACACATCGGGGTGGGACGCCATTGCATGGCTGGGGATTTAGATAATGGCGCAGCCTGTCATTCAAACCGGCTTCTCGGCGGGTGAACTTTCACCTGCATGTTACGGCAAGGTTGACCTTGAGGCGTACCACAACGGCGCGGCAGTCATGCGCAACGTGTTTGTGGATTATCGCTCGGGCGCGACCAGTCGCCAAGGAACTGCCTTTGTCGGGCCCGGGCTCAACACATACCCAAACCCGCCGCGGCTGATTGCGTTCCGCTATTCTGCGGGCGATGCTTATATTATCGTGCTGGGCGAGAAATGGGCACGATTTGTCTATAACGGCGCCTATGTGACAGAAAACCCTGTGACGATTACGGGGGTGTCCAATGCCAACCCATGCAATATCGTGGCGCCATCGCATGGCTACAATACGGGCGATTTGGTGTTCATCTATGGCGTAACGGGTTGCCTGCGCGCCTCGAATAGCAATAGCGGCCTCAACAGCCGGTTTTTCGTCGTCACGGTGGTGGATGCCAACAATTTCACCCTGACCGATTGGATAACGGACGCGCCGATCGACAGCACCACGTGGAGCGCTTATGTGGCGGCCGGGTCTGTGGCGCGGGTTTATACCATCACGACGCCGTATGCTTCGGCGGACCTCCGCGTTATCAAATACACGCAATCCGGCGATGTGATCACCTTTACCCACCCAAACTATCCGCCGGCGGATTTGACGCGCTCTGCTGCCACGGACTGGATTTATTCACCCATCACTTTCGCGTCAGCACTTGCCGCGCCTACCGGATTGAATGCCACGCCAGTGAATAACGGGTCTGGCCAAGGCTATGTGTTCAAGTATTGCGTGACGGCATTCAATGATGCCACTGGCGATGAAAGTGTCGCTTCCAGCGAAATTATCACTGAAAATCTTGCCTTGATGACGTTAAGCAGTGCAGGCCAATATCCGGTGAATGCTCTAGCTTGGACTGGATCGACCGGCGCCACGCGGTACAACATTTATGCGCAGACCGTTACGATTAACAATAATCCGTTAGCAACTGTCGCCACCAATATCTGGGGCTATATCGGCCAAAGCGAAACCACAAGTTTTACTGACAATAACATCGCGCCCGATTACACGCAGTCTCCACCGATTCACTTCAACCCGTTCACCGCCAGTGGCATCAGCGGCATTACAATCACGTCCCCATCTCCGACAGCAGATCCTCCCACACTGCTTGGCCTTATTCAGCCGGAGATCACCTATTCCGGCGGCTCGTCTGTCGCTCCGACATTCTCCGTGGCCCTTTCATCGGACGGATGGGGTAATATTGTTGGCGGTGGGGCAGCGATTACCGTTACAACCCCAGGAGATGGCTTACCTTCCGGTGGTGGCAATATCGTCATAACAGAAAAGAAACCTGGCCCGGGTTCTGGCATGTCGTGCCCGTTCCTGCTGACCTTTGCGAGCGATAGCACTGCCGGAACGTGGAACATAGCGAATGCGTGCATTGCAGCCGCTTTCATCGGCGGCACGCAATACCATCCGCTTCTCAATTCGCAGATGTGCCCGGGCAATTCGGTGCTCGCATTTGAAGGTGCTTCAGCCGTAGCGGCCAGTTCGTATAATGTCACAACCCAGCTTGGCACCGGTTATCTGATGGGTGGCGCGGTTACTGTGCGTTGGACCGCTGGAAGCATTTCCGGCTACGCCCAGGGCAATATCATGCTCAAGGGCGGAATTGCTTATGGCTTAGCGATTTCCGCCACCAGCGCAGCCCAAACCGGCACGGCACCGACGTCTTACACCTGGTCAATTCAGTACGACGACATGGTTGGCAGCATTGTCACCATTTCGGGCAGCGTCACCACCGGCACTCAGGCAGCAACGACCACCACCACCACGCCCTACGCCTCGTACACAGCCAATGCTGATGGGTATGGGCCCGCAGCGAACTATACGGTCGGTGGAACCAACTATCCCTTGGCTGCCAGCAATTTCTCTAGCCCACCCGCTGGCACTGGCACTTACGCCGTGGGTGCTACGGCAAATTATCCCAGCGTGTGTTTCTATTTTCAGGGCCGTAAGGGGTTTGCCGCGTCCGTGGAAGGACCGCAAACTTTGTGGCTTTCGAGACCCAATCTCTTCAACAACATGGACTATAGCAATCCGTCGCAAGCTGATGACGCGATTGATATTACGATCAACGCGCAAGATTTAAGCACCATCGTCTCGGCAACAGGTATGGCGCTTGGTTTATTGCTTCTGACTGCTGACGGTGCCTGGATGGTCACGGGTGGGGGGCAATATCAGCCCGTTACACCATCGACGATCAATGCTCAGCCGCAATCATTTTCAGGCTCTTCGATCCTTGATCCGTTGCGCATCGGGATGGAAGTGTTTTACGTGCAGGCGCGCGGTTATGCAGTGAAGCGCCTGACCTTCAGCATCTACGTGAACGCATATGTGCCAACGGATGTGACAGCGCTTTCATCGCATCTGTTCGAGGGGCGCCAGATTGTTGAATGGACTTGGGCTGAGCAACCATACTATCTGATCTGGGCGCTGCGTGATGATGGCGTACTTCTGACTTGCACATATCTGCAAGAGCAGCAGATTCAGGGGTGGGCACGCCACGATACGCAAGGGTATTTTCGTTCGGTAGCCTCAATTCCGCAACTTCCAGCAGGGATTTCGTAATGACTATCCTTGGTGTTCCGCAGATTATTCAATCTGCTACCATATCGAAATTTAATCTGCAAAATGGGAGTACAGCCACGCTGACGCTTCCTAACCCTGTCACCATTGGCAATCAAATTTTGATGTTTATTACCGCCTCTGAATCCTTTGCAAATCCATACCCTGGATTTCAAGGGGCGGTGCCGTCTGGGTGGGCGCTTTTAGGCAGTTCATCGGCGGCCGGATATGATGGAAGCGACAACCAACTTACACAGGTCTATCAGCAGCAAGCTGTAAGCGCCGTTCCGACAAGTATAGTTTTGAATGCGGTCATAACGGGTGTGGCTCCTTATGGCGGAACAACCGATGATTTTTTCACTGCAACTATGGTTGAGGTTGCTAATGTCGGAACTCTTTCGACATCATATGCCACTAGAACAATTTCGGCCGATACCGTAAATCTTCCGACTGTCGGAGCATATAATGAAGTCGCTGGACTTTATATTGCCTGCGTCAATAATCCCAATGTAGGAACCTCATTTACTCAAGCCGGTCCTCCTGGAACTCAAATCTTTTGGCAAGGGAGTGTTCCTCAGACGCAAGATGGTTTTAGAAGCCAAGCTGCGGCGATATTAGTCGCAGCATCGAATAACCCCGTTGCATTCTCCTATACCGCATCAACCGTTCCATCGTCTGGCGGAGTGGATTTTGTCATCTATATTACGGCGGGACCTATCACGAACCAGCCGACGCCGCCCGACTCAACTGGTTTTATCGGCGTTGGCCTCAATGGCAATGGCGGCACTCAGGATGTGGTTTATGTCGTGGTTGAGCGCACCACTGTGCGCGGCGGCGTTCCATACCATTATTACACAATAGAGGTGATGGCATCTCGGCTTCTCGGAAGCAATCTCGGCCAGGCAGTTCCTGGAAATATAGAGTATTCGTGGGCTGTCGATGCTGGTGTGCAGGCCGCTCCTACTGAGCCAAGCGCAGATATCTGGATAACTCCCGGCGATGTGGGCGCCATTGGCTCGCTTGATATTATCCTGGGCGGCGAAAATTACACCGCACCGGTGGCGGCTATAATTGATGATGTTGCCTCTGGAAGTGGTGCAGAAGTCACCTTAACTGTGACCGGCGGCGTCATCACCGGCTACACGCTAACAGCCGCAGGGTCTGGCTATATTCAGCCTATTGTGCAGATCACGGACAGCACTGGCCAAGGTGCGGTTGTGTCGGCGTATCCGAGTAACACTTGCACGATCTATGCGGACTCGGCGGTATTCACTTCTGGTTCGGTTGGGCAGATCATTCGGGCTTCGGGCGGCAAGGTCGAGGTGACGGCTTACACGGACGGGCAGCACGTCACGGGTTCGATCATTCAACCTTTCTCGCAATTCCTGCCAAATACGAACCAACCGGCGCCGTGCCTGTCCGGCAATTGGTCGATAGGCACTCCCATCACGCAAATGCCTTACCTCGACCATTTGGAAGGCATGAATGTGGTGGGCATTGCGGATGGTGCAGCGTTTGGCCCTCTGACGGTGACGGATGGTGCTATAAGTCTGCCTCAGGCGGCTTCGCTGGTGACGGTTGGCCTTGGCTACACGGCGCAATTACAAACTCTGCGCCTTGACCTTGGGCCGCAGGGTGGCACGATCCAGAGCAAGCGCAAGAAGATCAGCGCGGCTACGATCAGGGTGCAGGACACGCAAGGGCTTTATGTCGGTTCGAGCTGGGGCAATATGACCCCGATGCAGCCGACAGGCTATGCGCCATCAAATGCGCCACCACCATTCGCCCAGGGCGGCGGGGCGCAGGCCACGGCCTTGAATGGTCTTTATGGCCAGCAGTCTGTCAGTTATCTCGATCAGCGTATCCTTATGGGCGGCGGCTGGGAAACTGACGGCCAAATCTGCATCCAGCAGCCATATCCCCTGCCGATGAGCATTCTAGCGGTGATTCCAGAAATCACGGTTGGCGACCAATGATTGAGATCAGAGTGCCGCTGCCTGGGGATGCGGAGAAATTGGGGCGCAGACTGCGTGCCGGCGATGAGGCCGAAGTGCGTGCAGCTGGCTTCGATCCTGCCGAGGCTATTTCCATGTCAATCGGCAACTCCCACGAGGCATGGGTGGCGCTTGAAGATGGAGTGATTATCGCCGCATGGGGATATTCGGCTCAGGGGCTTTTCAATGAGGCTGAGGCTTGGCTACTGACTGCGCCGGAAATTGAGCGTCATCGCAGGCTGTTCCTCCGTCTGAACCATGATTTTTTGTCACAAGTTCTTGAAAACCACGGCTCTGTCACCTGCCAGGTCCACGTTGAATACACGAAGGCCATTCGATGGCTGGCGTGGCTCGGCTTTCGACCCGTCGGTAAGGTTTATTACAACGGCGCTGAATTTTGTGAGATGCGCCTGCGGAGACATTAATGACGGGCAGCGTCCATTTCATCATCTATGCTCTACCGCGCAGCCGGACATATTGGCTCAGCCAGTTTTTGTCATACGGAAACGCAAAATGCGGACATGATGAGTTGCGCCACATTCGCGGGCTGGACGACATCAAGAGCCTGCTCGATATGTCGGATTACGGCAGCGCCGAAACGGGCGGCGCGCCGTGGTGGAGGCTTCTCCACGCCATGCGCCCGGACTTAAAGGCCGTGACAGTACGGCGACCGGTTTCTGACGTGGTTGATAGTCTGATGGCAATAGGCGTTTCGCCGCGCCGCGAGGATTTGCATGCACGCATGCAGTACCTTGATGCCAAGCTGGACCAGATCGAGGCGCGCGTTCCTGGCGTGCTGCGCGTTGAGTTCGATGGGCTGAATGATGAAGCAGTCTGTGCCCGCGTCTTTGAGCATTGCACCGGGCAGCCGCTTGATCCGGGCTGGTGGCGCCACACTGCGCCACTGCGGCTGACGGCGGACCTAGAGGCATATCTCCGGTATTTCCAGGCGCACGCCCCGCAGCTTGAGCGCGTGGGTAGGCTGGCGAAACAGCGGATGCTCCAAAAGCTGCACCATCGGCCTGTTGCGTCGCAGGCAATGACGTTTCAGCAAGAGCCCATTGATGTGTGTATTCGGGATGCGCAGCGTCTCATGGCGCAGCACGCCATAGAAGTGGGCGAGCCGGTGGACTCGTGGACTTCCAAGAACATCGACCTGATGCGCGCGCTGGAGCGGGCCGGGGCACTCCACATCACGACTGCCCGCAGCAATGGTCGCATGTTCGGATATCTGATGTCGATCATCGCGCCGCGCCTCGATACGGCCACGGGCTGGGATGGGGTGCACACGCTTTTCTATGCCTCGCCGGATGCGCCGGGGCTGGGCCTTAAGCTGCAACGCGCATCCGTGGAGTTTTTGCGCAACCTGGGTGTTGACCAGGTAGCTTTTCGGGCGGGCACGCGCGGCTCAGGAGATCGTGCAGCGAGCCTGTTTCGACGCCTGGGTGCAGTAGATGCGGGGCACATGTTCACGCTGGATTTGAAGGAGGCGGTATAATGGGTATCGGAACCGCAGTTGCCGTGGCCGGCGTGGCGGCAACCGCCGTATCAGCGGTTGGGTCATATGAATCGGCGCAATATCAAGCTGGGGTGATGCGCCAAAATGCGCAGGTGGCAGCGAATAATGCAAAAATAGCATCTGCAGAAGGCCAGGTGCAGCAAACCCAGCAAGGGATGCGGACAGCCCAAGAAGTTGGCGACCAGACGGCGGCAATCGCTGCCAGTGGTATCAACACGCAGAGCGCCAGCTCCCAAAACGTGATTACTGGAACGCGACAAGCTGGAACGACTGATCAATCCATGCTGCGCCTCAATCAGGCCGCGCAGGTGCAGAATTATGGTGTCCAGCAAGCTCAAGATTTGGCATCTGCCAAAGGCACGTCCACGGCTGGCACTGTAGGGGCGTTGGGAACCATTATTGGGGGCGCCAGCAGTGTGGGCAACCAATGGGCCATGTATCAGAAATTTGGTGTGAATACTTATTGAGGTTTTAAATGCCATTTGTTCCTGGCGGCAGCGGCCCTGACAGCTATTCTATTCCTACCGGAGCGATTGATGCACGGCAGGTCTCCCTCGATCCAAGCGCTGGCGCACAAGGAGTGCAGGCGCTTGTTGGGTTGGGCGATAAGATGCAGCAGGCGCAGCAGCAAACCAGCGATACGGTCATTCAGCTTCAGCAGATGAAGGACCAGGCCGATGTCGCAAATAAGGTTGATCAGTACCAGAAGGCTGCGAACGCTAATTATGCGCCGGGGGGCCTATTTACGCTGCAAGGCAAGAACGCCATTGACGCCTATCCACAGGCGATGAAGAACCTTGAGGATACGAGGCAATCACTCCTCGCCGGTGCTGGATCACCGTATGAACGGGCCGCCTTGGAAGAGTCTTTGAACGAACAGCAGCGCATGGAATACCGCACCATGGATATGTTCTACGGAGACCAAGTGCGGAAATATCACGATGAGTCTCTTACTGCCCTTTCCGACACGGCGGCGAACACGGGCGCTCTGAATTGGAATAACCCGCAAGCTGTTCAGACTGCTGTTGATACAGCCACCCATGCCGCCACGCTTCAAGCGCAGGTCCAGGGCTTAAGTTCGGTTGCAAGCCAGGATTATATTTTGCAAACCCGGTCAAAAACGGCTGCGCAAATTCTTGATGCCGCCATGGTGCATGATCCGAATACGGCCATGGGGCTTTATAATCAGTTCATGAAAGCCGGAGACTTGGACGCCGCCACATCGGCGGAAGTTGGTGCGCGCCTGCGCCGCGCGACGATGCCAGGCGCAATCAACAGCATCAGCAACACCGTACTGTCAAACTTCAATGCGCAAAATACCACTGGTGGAATGGATAGCGCCAGTATGACGCCGCCAACGTCGGCACAAGCGGGCTCGAACCCCATCAACAATCCAGGCAATCTCCGCGCAGTCGGAGCAACATCCGGCTTCATGCAATATCCGACGATGCAGGATGGCCTGGATGCGTTGCAAAATGATCTTGTGACCAAGAATAAGCCAACGGCTGATGGGGGCGACGGCCTCTCATCTCTTGCGCAGATCATTACCAAATATGCGCCACCAGGCGATAATAACGATACCGCTTCGTATATCACGCAGGTGGCCGCAGCGGCTGGTATTAAAGACCCGAATGCGCCTATTGATTTGGTGGATGACAAAGAGCTTCGGGCCAAGGTCATGTCGGCCATCATCCAGCGTGAGGGCGACATGCCCGGAAATGTGCCAACGCCAGATGATCTAATGGAGAATCTGCCGCAACTTCAGCAACAGGCACGGCAGTTGGCTGAACAGCAATATCCTGATCAGCCAGATGCAGGCGATTTGGCCGCCGATAAGGTCTATTCGCAAGTGTTGCTGACTAAGAACGCATACGACACGCAGCAAAAAGGTTCTCTGGATACGGTGATAAACACCATCGACGCCAACAAGATCACGGACCCGAGCCAACTGCTTCAGCTCGGGGGCACACCGGCCACGGCATGGCTCGATCTTTCGCCCCAGTATCAGCAGGGCGCTTTGGCGCTCATGAAGAAGAATGTTCCCGGTGCTGATGACAGTTGGACGCCGCAGCGCGCGCAGACCTACTACACGTTGCTTGGGCAGGCTGTGACCAATCCCACTGCGTTTGCCAAGGTCAATTTGATGGACCCGACAATCATCGGCAATCTCACGCACAATATGTTGAGCGATTTGATGGACAGGCAAGCCAGCATTGGCAAGAGTGGTTCTGCGGCGCATGGGCTGATGCCGGATCAGATCAACAGTGCGATTGCCTGGGTTAAGCCGATGATAGCTGGGGCTGCGATCAACGTCAAAAACCCGGATGATCCGAATTATCAGCAATTCGTGGGCGCCTATGCGCAGGATATTCAGTCTTACGTGGATAAAAACGGGAAAATTCCTGATGCCGTGGATCAGCAGAAGATCGCCCAGCGTCTGCTTGTGCAAGGCTATTCCGGCACGGGCGGTTTGTTCTTCGGTGCCAAGGGTGAGCGGCTCTACCAAGCCGAAGGGCCATCTGGCATTGATCCGGCTTTCAGTGCCAAGATACCATCCGCTGCGCTGGCGCAGATCAATGCGGCCTATCAAAAGGCCACCGGAAAGCCCCCTGATTTGAAAACCGCGACGGCGATCTATCTGCAGCAGATGGCGCCGGATGCGAACGGCCAGGAGGCGCAGCAATGAGCGGCTCCCCGTTTGTGCTTCCGGGCGCGCAGCCCGCGCCGCAAAAGCAAGATTGGAGCGCGGCGGTTGACTCCTTCCTGAGCGATCAGAAAAGTCAGGCAACCGGTAACCTCGTGGCCGCGCAAGGGGTTGACCCCGAGAAGGCAAGCGTAGCGCGCGCGCTGTCGCCAGTGGTCGGAGTTCCGGCCTCGGTGATGGAGAATGACCCGTCCTATTGGCAGGATCAATTTAAGCTGCAAGCCAACCAGGCGACAGTCGGCACAGACGCCAATCTCCAAAAATGGCTCGCCGCCGATCCAGAAAACGCCAAGATTTCAAGCGATGACATCCACCAGCTTGGGCTTGTGGGTCGGCTTTCACAGGGATTGAGCCAGGGTTGGCGGCAGGGCTATTTGCAGCAGCGCGTAGGCGAACTTGGGTTTGATGAGCAAACAGGGAGTGCCAGCCCGCAACAAGAGGACTTGCTTCAGACCTTCAAGGAGCAATTGGGCCAGCAACCGCAGACAGGCGGGTTTGCGGCTGGGGTTGGGCGCTTTCTTGGCGCGACTGGCCAAATGTTTGCCAATGCGCTGCCGGAAGCCGCAACGGGTGCTGTTGCTGGTGGTGTGGCCGGTGCTGCGGCTGGTGGTGTTGGCGCCATTCCTGGCGCGATTGGCGGTGCTGCTCTTGGCTTTGGAGCAGGCATTGCGGGCAATGCCGCCGTCCAGACTTCAGGGCAAGTTTATGATCAGCTTAGCGGCATGACGGACAAGACCGGCAAGCCGATTCCCGAAGTGACAAAACAAGCCGCCTCGATCTTTGCCGGTGTCGTGACGGGTGTGTTGGCCAATGCTGGCGCCGAGACGTTAAGCGCGCCGGTCAAGGCGTTGGTGCCGGGTCTGGTTCGTGATGTTGCCATGGAGATGGCCACACGTCCCACCCTTAGCCGCGCGGTCGGGCAGTTCGCGGCCAGTACGGTCAAAAGCGGGGTTACGGGTGCCATCATCAATGGCGGCATGGCGGCGGCGCAGCAGATTGCGCCACAGGTGGCCGAGGCTGTCAGCTCGCCGGATTTCCAGACCGTATTCAACAACCCTGAGCAGCGCCAGGAGTTGGTGAAGAGCATCGCAGATGCGGCAGAGCAAGGGGCCATGGCTTTTCCGATGTTTGAGATGCCCATGCACGGCGCTTCGCTTTGGGCTGACGCCATGCGCGCGGATGCGGCCTCTGACAATGTGGCGAAATGGTCAGCGCTTCAGGACGGTGCGGCCGAGAGCAAAACGCGCCAGCGCGCGCCCGGCGATTTCTCGGGCTTAATGGCCATGCACACGCAAGATGCAGGCGTGCCGAATATCTACGTTCCTGGGCGCGCCATTGCCGAGCTTTACCAGGGGGTGATGAGCGGTCCCGGCGCTGAAAATGACCCGTTCCGGTTCGTGCCGGATATGGAGCAGCAGTTAAGCCGGGCGCTGGTGACCGGCGGCGACGTTGAAATTCCCACGGCTGACTTTACTGCGCATTTGGCGGGCACCGATATTGAGCGCGTATTGCGTCCTGACATCAGGATCGGCACCGACGCCATGACGGCGCGCGAGGCCGAGGAGTTCCGGGCATCGAATATGCAGCCCATCGACACGGAAAGCCTCACTGATGAGGATGCGGGTGATGTCGGGGTCGACCATCGCGGCCAGGAATTGCAACAGATTGAGGATGATTTTTCCGGGCAGCTTCAGCGCGCCGGGTTCACGCCAAACATTGCCGAGCAATATGCCGCCCTGATTTCTGCCCGCTACGGCGCGCGCGCGGATGACTTCGCGATGTCGCCGCTCGATATGTACCAGCGAGACAATATCCAGGTGCGGCAGGATGCCGGCCGCTTAGGGCCCGGCAATTATGGTGCGCTGGATGAGGTGATCGACAGCCTGCGCCGCGGCGACAAGATGCCCAGCGACAAGCAGCTATATGGCGAGAGCCTACTCGATCATCTCTCCGCCAATGGCGGTTTGGTCGATGAGGGCGGTGACCTGAAAGCCATGGATGCCGATAAATGGCACCGTGGGCAGCCTGGGCGCCGCAAGCTGATCAACCCGGAAGGCGAGAGCTTGGATAACGCTACGCTGCACGCTTGGGAGGCTGGTTATTTCCCTAATCATGGCGAGCGGCCCGAGATCAACGATCTGCTTGATGGTATTCGCAATGAGTTGAACGGCAACAAGATTTACAAAACGCCAAGCGCCGAGGCGACTAAGCGCGGGGAGTTCCGAGACCTACGCGGACAGCTAGAGCAAATCCTGCACGAGCGCGGAATCGACATCAAAACCGCCAGCAATGCCGATATCAAAGCGGCGCTGGCAGAAAGCTCGCGGGAGTACCAGCAGCGTGCGCCTGTGGCCAAAATCTCAGGAGAGGAGATTGCCCCGAAGGATGCGGACATAAAGACCCTTCGTGATGCGGCCCGCAAATACTATGCTGATAACCTGCGTGGGAAAAAGGTGTTCAACGCTGCACTGGATAAGGAGATCGAATTTAGAAGTGCGAAAAAAGCATTTGCAACGAGCGCCAACCCTGAAAAATTACGGCTATTTTCGGCCCTGCGGGATGTTATTGAGAATGGGAGCCTTGTCGAATCAACTGCACCCAAGGATGTGGCAGCAGAACCTTCGACTAAAGCCTATCATTTTTTAGAAGCGCCGATTCAAACGCCGGACGGTGTTCGCACGGTTGGTGTTACGATCCGCGAGGACAGCAACGGCCATCTTTACTACAATCACGCGCCTATTGAGGAAATTCGGACCCCAGGCGCCCCAGCGTCCGCCTACAATGACGGCCTTTATGGCGCCCAGGGTGAGGAGGGTAAAACCCTCAAACAAAGTTTAGCCCAATCAGGCGATGACATCAACATCTCTCTGTCTCAGCCGGATGGAACCCCGACAGGTGCACGCGGGTCCATCCGGTGGGAAGATGGCCGCACCCTGATCAGCCTGTTCAAGCAAGCTGATCTTTCAACCATGATCCATGAAATGGGTCATCTGTTCCTGGATCAGGTGTTTTCTGACGCAAGCCGCGAGGATGCGCCGCCGGAATTACAGCACGATGTGGCCACGCTACGGAAATGGCTTAACATTTCCGATGGCGACGCGCCGGACATTGAGGCGCATGAAACTTTCGCTCGCGGCTTTGAGACTTACGCCATGGAGGGTAAAGCTCCATCTCTGGAATTGCGTGGGGCATTCCAGCGCTTCGCGGCATGGCTGAGCAAGATTTACCGCACGCTCGCCGGGCTTGGGTCTCCGATCAGCGACGACATTCGGGGAGTTATGGATCGGCTATTGGCGACGGATGACGCCATTGCTGAAGCTAAGAACGTCATGGGCATGAACCCGCTTTTCAGGACGGCGGAAGATGCCGGCATGACGGCGGGAGAATTTGCCACCTATACGAACATGATCCGCAAGGATAATACGCGGCTGTACGACCGAGTGTTGCAGCGGGCTATGCGCAAGGAGCGGATTAAGCGCGGCCTTGAATATAAGGCCGAGGCGAATGCCATGCGCCCTGAAATGGAGCAGCAGGTCAAAAGCCGCCAGGTGCTTCAGGCGTGGTATCTTCTGCGCCACGGCAAGGATATTCTGAACCCTGACCAGGAAGTAATGTCCGCAAAGGTTTCAACCGAAGCTGCCCGCGACATCCTTGGGGCTGCTTATGCCCGGCTGCCGCGCGATATTACCGCGACGGACGGTATGCACCCCGATTCTATTGCCCCGGCTTTTGGCTATTCGAGCGGCGAGGAAATGTTGCGTGACCTCGTGAATGAAAATGTGGGGCGCCAAGAGGCAGCCGAGGCCACAGGCAAGCCGTTATCCCTCAACCGGTGGATCAGCAGGTTGGTGGATCAGGCGCTAGATGATCACCTGCAAAACGAGTTTGGTGCCAGGCTTTCGGATGACAGCGTGGAAGAGGCCGCACTCGCGGCGGCTGAGACTGAAGGGCGCCAGGACGTGATCGCGGCAGAGATGCGTGCCCTTGGTCGTATGGCGGGTGAAGAAAAACCACCATTTTCTGTCCAACAAGTCAGAGCGTGGGCGAAAGACAATCTGGCGGAAACGAAAATCAACAAGGCCACGAACGCCAGGGCTTACCGCCGGGCTGAGGCCAAGGCCGCACGCGATGCGGAGCGTGCATTGCTGGCCAAAAAGCCCGTGGAGGCATTCAAGGCCAAGCAGCGCCAGATGATCGCGCACGCTTTTGCCGAGGAAGCGCAGCGGCTTTCTGACACGTTTGACCGCACTACGAAGCGTTGGCAGGCCGTTGCCAAGAGTTCAACCCGCGCCGGGACCGCACAGCCATTTCTGGATCAGGTGCACGGCATCCTCGATCGCTTGGGTGTGAACGTGAAGCGCGACCCGGGCGAGCTGGGGCGTGGGTTGGAAGGCAAGCCGCTTGAGCAATTCGCCGCTACGTGGGCAACACACGGCTACGATCTGACCGTTCCATCCTTCCTGGCAGACCCACGGTTCAACCAGCATTACGCCGATCTAACCGCAGATCAGTTTGAGGCGGCGCGGGATGCGGTTGCGTCTCTGCTGCGAGCCGGGCGACTTGAGGAAGAGGTCACGCTGGAAGGCAAGCGTGAAACGCTGAGCGATCTGGTAGATGACGCGACGGACCGGATGGCGGCGATGCCGGATGCTGCCACATCTGCCCGGCTACGCCCTGAGCGCGCGCGCGATATTCAGGGGCTTATGCATTTGATGGCCACGGGGATGCGCAAGGTTGACGCATCGCTGCTTAAGATGGAGCAGCTATTCTCGTGGCTTGATGATGCAGACCGGCACGGCGCCGGGCCATTCCTGCGCATGTTCGACCGGCTGAAGCAAGCGCAGCACGCCGAGAATGACCGGCTTGAGCACATCGCGGGTCAATGGCGGGCGATGAAGTCTAAGATGCCGAAGGATTGGGCCAAGGGGCTGCGGACGCGCTACACGATAGAAGAATTGCGCGACCCACAAACCGGCAACCCTGTCGATCTCACGAAAGATGAGATTATCGGCATGGCGCTCAATGTCGGCAATGTAGGCGACACTTCGAATATGGCCAAGCTGACAAAGGGTTTCGGGTGGGATGAGAGTGCCGTTATGGCCACATTGCACCGCCATATGACGAAGCCGGATTGGGATTTTGTGCAGGGTGTTTGGGATATTTTCGAGGTATTGGCGCCCGACATTGAGGCGATGCACCGCCGCGTCACGGGTGTAGGTTTTCCGCGTGTGGAGGCAAACCCTGTTGAAACCAAGTTCGGAACATACCGGGGTGGCTACTTTCCGATCATCCATGATGCGGCGAGAGCACCCACTGCACGCGGCGCGGAAACGGCTGATGGCCTGTTTGAGAAAGAGTATTACCGTGCCACCACCAGCAAGGGGCATACCATCGGCCGTGTGGAATATAATGCCCCTCTGAAGCTCGGCCTAGACCAGATCAGTTACAAACTCAGCCAGGTGGTACACGATTTGACGCACCGCGAAGCTATCATGGACGCATGGAAGTTCCTGAACCGGCCAGAGGTGACGGGCGCCGTCAAGCGCAAGATGGGCAAGGAGTATTCAGACCTCTTCAATCCTTGGCTACGCGACCTTGCCAATAACTCGAACACCGATGACAAAACCCTGTCATGGCTCGACAACGGCATCAGACGCTTGCGCCTCGGCACCAGCGCGGTGCAGATCGGTTTCCGGGCCTCTACCGTCATCAAGCATGGCACCACGGCGATGGCGAATAGCGTTGGAGAGGTGGGCGGCGCGCCGCTGGTAAAAGCCGCACATGATCTCTACGGCGCCGGTGGCGCTAAAACGCGCGCCATGGTTATGGCGAAATCCGGCGAGCTTCGGCACCGCATGGAGACGTTTGACCGCGATGCCCGGGAAAGCCTTAAATCTCTCATGGGCGAGAGTGGTTGGATAACGAATATCCGGCGCCTTGGCTTCTACCCGGTGGCCGCGATGGATATGGGCTCAGCGATGCCAACTTGGCTGGCGGCCTATCGTAATGGCCTGGCAAAAGGAATGAGCGATGATGAGGCGGTGACAGAAGGAGATAGAGCAGTGCGCTTCGCCCACGGATCGGGAGGCGCTGCCGATCTGGCATCCATACAGCGCGGCCAGGAATGGGTTAAGGCTCTCACCATGTTCTACGGCTTCTTCAACCATATGTATAACCGGGAACGCGCTACGCTTCAGATCGCACAACGTGGCGTGCGCTCCTTGAGGTCCGGGGATAGTGCTGGGGCGCGGCGTGATTTTGTGGCCGTTGCCGGGCGCTCACTCTATTACCTTCTGGTGCCAGCGCTGATTGAGGCAACGGTGTCCCCATCGCCGGATAATGCCAACGAAAACTGGTTTGAATGGGGAGCGAAGGCGATTTTGGGGCAGGTTGCTGCTGGTATTCCTATCCTGCGTGACATCGCCTCATCAGCACTGCACGGCTATTCACTCGAAGTGACGCCGCTGCAACAGCCGATCCAAGAGGCCGGATATACAGCAGAGGATTTGGGACGCGCAGTTGGGCTTTCGGATAAGCCGGTCAGCCGAAAATGGTTGCAGCATGCCATAGATACCGCAGGTTACGCGACAGAGCTGCCTCTTGGCCAAGCCGGGACGGCTGCCCAATATCTATGGGACATTGGGGACGGAAATGCAGATCCGCAAGATGTGGGTAGTTTCCTGAATGGCTTGATGCACGGCGCGCCGAAAAACTGAGTGGCGTGGCTTTTGATGTTCCTGGTTTCGTATCATGTGCCAGGAGGCCGTGATGACCCAAAAGCGTTGGATTAAGAAGGCAATCAAGCATCCTGGTGCTGAGCGAGAGGCCGCGGCCAGGGCTGGCATGACAACGCATGCCTATATGGAAAAACACAAGCATGACCCCGGCAAAGCGGGCAATCGTGCGCGCCTTGGGTTACGGCTTGAGGAAATGTACCCAACGCACGCCAAGGATAAAAAGTGACCGTTACCAGCACCTCTACATCCGTCACTTGGGCCGGAAACGGCTCGACCACGGAATTTTCCTATTCGTTCTTGATCCCTGCGCCGGGGCAATATGCGCTTTATTCAACGACCAGCGGTGTCACCACGCAAGTTGCCCAGAATCTTTATTCTGTATCAGGGATCGGCAATCAGGGTGGCTCGGTTGTTTACCCGCTGACAGGCTCGCCGGTTGCATCTGGCACGACGCTGACCTTCCAGCGTGATGTTCCGTACCAGCAGACCTTCCACCCACCCGCGCAGGGGCCGATCTACAATCCGCAGCTGGAAGGCGCGCTGGATAATCTGCAAATGCAGATCATCCAGGTTGAGCAACAACTCGGAGACGTGTCGATCAACGGCACGGTGGTCAATAATATCTCATTCGCCGGTTCGGTGTCGGTCGGGTTCAGCGGCACGGATATTCCGGGTGTTGGCACCACGGATGCCCTGATCACGTTGCCGCCTGGTCCGACCGGCGCGCAGGGTGTGCGCGGTTCGGTCATCAATATCGGAACCGGCACTCCAGGTACGATCAGCGGTGCGCTGGAAAATGATCTGTACCTCGATACCGCCGCAGATAATATCTACCAGTTCAGTGGCACGACCTGGGCGCTCGAGGGAAGTTTCAAAGGTGCAACAGGTGCGCGCGGTTCGACATGGTATGACGGCACGGGCGCCCCAGGCACGATCAGCGGCGCGTTGGTAAATGACCAGTATCTCGATACTAACACTGGCAATGTGTACCAGCTCGGCACGGTTGGCTCCTGGGTGCAGGTGGCCAATATCATGGGGCCGCAGGGTTTGACGGGCGCGATGGGGCCGCAGGGGCCTATTGGTCTAACTGGAAGCGGCTCGAATGTCCTGGTTGCTAATAACGGCACCTTGTTTAACACCCCGGCGGCGCAGATCAATTTCACTGGCGCGACGATCACCGAGAGCGGCGACATCGTCACGGTGCCGATTGGTATGGGCGGAATCAATTACAACGGGACGCAATACTCCACACTGGTAGCCGGAAGCGGCGTCACTCTTATCGGCTCTGCCAGTACGCTTACGGTGGGGGCCGACGGCGGAATGGCGATAACGGATGGCACAAACACGATTTCAAGCGTTGCTAAGCTAACAGTGGGTGGGTTGAATCTGGAATATACTGAAACTACGCCTACACTTGTCCGCCAGATAAACTCGAATAGCGCGAGTACGGCACAATTCGGAACGGCTCCCGCGACGGGTAATTACGTCGTATTTATGACCATCCAAAATGGCACTCCTCCGGCCGCGCCATCTGGTTTTTCAATTCTGGCACAGTATTTCAGCACTCTCGGGATTGCTGTTTATGGTGGCTATGCCACAGGCAGCAATCCGACATTTATCACGCTAGGTGGCGGGTATCATTGGTGCTTGCAGGAGTACTCTGGTGTATTCGGCTCTCCTAATGCATATGCTGGTTTAGGTTCTCTCGTAAGTGGGACAGAAAGTTTTGTGTTTCCAGGTTGTCCAGCTGGAGCTCTCATTGCATGGGGAAGCGTTGACAGCACGTCGACTCCTGCTTCGCTTGTCCCATCCGGCACTTCCCTCTTGGTCAGCTGTACGCCTAATTATTTCCTAAATGTTTTAAATTCTCCCATCCCAACGGCAGCTCCGGCCACGGTCGGATATTCAAATGCCAGTGGGTTGCTTGTAATGGGCGGCGTGATTCTGGGCGGGGCGCCAGCAGGTAATTCAGCGAATATTTCCGCTGAAGGTGCGTACAGTCAATCGTTATCTTCTTCTCCAACTCCTCCGGCATCTACGTCTGCGTATAGTATGCAGGGGTTGGCAGGTGCCGTTACGCCACTCCGCACCGGCAATGTGCTGATCGTTATATCTGGGACAATTGTGGCGCCTACTGGAACCGCCGTTGATGATGGGATCGCCTATTATATTTCTTATGGCGAAGGCGCCGCTCCAACAAATGGCTCGCCGCTGACCGGCACGCGGGTGGGAGGGATGCAGACATACACAAGCGCGTCCGCGCCTGCCGCGGCGTCGGATGTGAATGTGCCTTTTTCGTTAAGCGCGGTCGTGCCAGGATTAACAATCGGTATTCCCTACTGGATTGACGTCGCTGCGGAAAGCATAACCACAGCATCGGCCATGGGGCTTATAAACGTGTCTATCAGCGCTGTAGAAGTTTAATGATTCCGTCATGGCGTGGCGATGGATAATTTGACCGAGTAGAATCGCCTCGTAACTGAGGTTGGGACGAGATGGGCGAACGGGGGGAGTCTGAATTGTCGGCGCAAGAGCTTGCCCTCCTTCGTCCATTGGTATCACGACCTGAACTGCTCGTGCTACTCATAGAGTTTTTGGAGAATATGAGCGCGGCCCGGCGCATGGCGAAGTGGGTGGCATATTTCTTCGGTATTGTCACCGCCATTCTTGCTGCTGTGTACTATGTAATCGGAATTTTGAGCGGGCGGAGCACCCATGGATGACGAACTTATCAATCACGTGAAGGGACTTCAAAATGACCGATGAAAACACCAACACAATTACGGATTCTGCTGGCCAGGACGCACAGGCCGCGCCGGAAAATACCTATCCGAGCGGCCCGGAAATGACTCCCGAAGAGGCGCAGGCTCACAAGGATAGCCTCATCTCTGTTTTTGAAGAAAAGCTCGCCGCAATTCCGCATGAGATTGTTGCTGATTTGAAAGCGGTATGGGCAGCCATTAAGGCGCACCTGTGAGCGAAATTCTTTCCGCGAGTTTCCTGGCGGCCTTTGACCGGCTGCTGGGAAACGAAGGTGGATATGTCGATAACCCAGCGGACCCGGGTGGCGCCACCATGTGGGGTATCACTGAGCGGGTGGCGCGCTCTTGGGGCTATGATGGGCCCATGCAGTCGCTGCCACGCGATACGGCCGAGGCGATTGCTTACAACCGATATTGGCAGCCCTACCTGCTGGACAGTCTGCCCGCCGCCATAGCCTTCCAAGTTTTCGATGCTGTCTATAACGGCGGCTCGGCGATTCTCTGGCTGCAACGCGCGGCCGGGATGCCAGCCGACAAGCAGGACGGCATGATGGGGCCGGAAACGCTGGCCGCGGTACTGGATGTGGTGCCCGCGAAGCTCATCGGCCGTTTTGATGCGCAGCGGCTGCTCTATCTGGCTGACCTCGACACGTGGCCGACCTTTGGCCGGGGATGGGCGCGTCGCATCGCCAACAATCTGCTTGTAGGAGAAGCGTGATGGCTGGAATTTTTGATCTCACCGGATTTTTGACGCCGCTGGTTTCCAAGCTGACGGATTATATTCCGGACCCCGTGGCGAAGGCTAAGGCTCAGGCGGAGGCCACCACGGAGATGCTTCAATTCGTCACGGCGCAGAATCAGGCGCAACTGGCGGTGGACCAGGCTGAGGCAAACAACAAGAATGTGTTCGTGGCAGGCTGGCGCCCGGCCATCGGGTGGGCCTGCGGGGCGGCATTCACTTGGCAGTATGTGGCCGAGCCTATGGCGCAGTTTGCTCTGGCGGCCTTTGGTCATCAGGTGGTGCTGCCGGTGCTGAATGTCGGCGACATGATGCCCGTTCTCATGGGGATGCTCGGACTTGGTGGTCTGCGCACTTACGAGAAGGTGACTGGCGTGGCGGCGAAAGACGCACAGTGATGGTTCTGTTGATGGTTTGATGGCAATCGGAGGCGGGATAAAATTCAAAGCTGCTGGTGATCCTGCTGATGTGCCTGCTGATGCCGAGCAAGGATAAGTAGCGCAACTCAAGTATTTCAGTGACTTACGACCTACCTTGCCGAGTCGTCGGATTGATACATTAAAAATCAACGAGATAGCTTAAAAAGCGTCAATCTCTTAATCAGTAGGTCCAAGGTTCGAATCCTTGTGCACCCACCATTTCCTCCCTTTATTTTAAGGGCTTCTACGGTTCATTTTTGCCTCGGTTCCGAAGTTCCGAAGCGTTTTCCTCTTTGTTCTTCGCCTCGCGGGCCGCTTGGCGCAGGGCGGTGGCGCGGCTGGGCGGGCATATCGCCTGGCGCGTGGTCACCGGCCCTGAAGACACCCGCTACGCCATAATGCGCACAGCCGCTGGCCCCGGCTTTCAGGGGTAGTTTTTCCGGTCGATCGCGGGCCAGGGGCCGGTGAGCGGGCTGCTGGTGGCACCTTCCGCGCTGCCATCACCATCGCGGCCTCAAGTCGCTGCCTATTTCAAAGAATGAGCCCTGAACCTGGAGAATATACCCAAAAATTTGCACCAAAAATGGATCGATCTACAGGATCAAAATCCGTGATGCTGGACAAAATGCTTAAAAATAAGGCGGCGCTGAATGGTGCGGGTTATTTTTTTGGTCTCGTTTGAGGGAAAAACTCATTTGAGCTTCGGTAAATTCGATGATGAGTGCAATTTGCTTC
>JAEHJW020008474.1_pt1 | contig 43044 bp, 58 predicted proteins | sample 9271431 | NCBI WGS metagenome assembly JAEHJW02
CGCTGTAGGAGGTTGTGTAAAGGAAAGAACAAAGGTAAGGTTATCCGGCCCCTGGACAGCAGAAGCGATTTGGAAGGCTGAGCCTACGATAATTACATTCTGTGGCATATTAGATTGGGTTCTTAGCCTTGTCGATGACGCCGGTTATAGTTAATGTATAAGATTGTCCTGGGGTTTGCTGCCCTGTCGTCATGACATATGTGGTAGCATTTACTTTGGCAACGTTTAGAATACCAATGGAGGGAACGAGGCTATAATGAGTTAAATCAATGGCACTAGCTTCGTCTACTTCTTCATTAAAGATTAGGACGAATGAAGTTCCATTCTGGGGATATGCAGATGTAACAAATGGATTTAAAGAAACACCAGTAAACGTGGCGGTGGTATACGGCCAAACGCTGCCGCTAACTGCACCAATAACTGCTCCTGCTGGTAAATGTAAGGTATAAACAGCACCACCCCAACGATCTATACCATCTCCAGCAACTCCAGCGGTAACAGAGTCACAAGAAGAGTCGATAGTCCATAAACCAGATACTAATCCACCCATTTGGCCGAGCAACATAGCTTTAACTGCCCATAGTCCATATCTAGACTCGTCAAGAGCCGTAGATGGTGTATAGGGGTTATCTATAGAAAAAGCCCATGTGCGTTCGTATGTAAAAGCCATATTATCCCGCTAGAGTTAAAGTAATATCCGTATCTGGTGTCAGTACCATTGGTTTCTCATATGGTTGTACTGAGATAAGATCCGATGAAGTGCTATAGGTTGGACTAGATACCGCTACTGCGTCTACACCACCGACCGCATTTGCTACCGCCACTATATCGCTAATTGCGATTGATTGACCGACAGGTTGATCATTTACATATGCCGCTACAGCACTTCTTACTGCATCAAATACCGTTGTCTTACTAATACCCTGGCGAACCCTTAGAGTTAGTGCAATCTGAACACGACGGACGATAGGTCCGCTGATATTTATATTTGCGCCCGCAGCTACTACGCCGGGATAGGTAACAGGATCATTTTCGTTACCGTACAATACTCTATTGGCTTCCCCAATCAAGCCTGCGCTGTAGGCATAACCATCCTTGCCAACACCGATGCCAACCGTGAATTCAAGTTTAGATGCGGCTTGTAATTGAGAACCGTAAACGGAACTAATGGCTTGATATCCATATGGATCTTCGAAGAGGACAATGTTCTGTGTAGAACTATTCGGATAAGGAACGATAGAACGGATTTGCTTGACGAATTCATGTAGTAATCCAGAGTTAAGATGTACTAATGGTTGTGGACCCGCTACGGCACCAGAAGCCGCCGGTACTTCTGATGTAGTAAAGCTAGTTGAACTTACAATACTTGCTATGGTGAATACCATTTGATTGGCTACACCCCAAGCATTAGTTCCAACAGTTAATTTGTCTCCGTACCAGATAGAATCTCTTGTTCCAAATTGTAGAGAAGCAATGGTTAACTCATCTACCGAGTTTGGATTATCAATCCATACAACTTTATTGGTTGTATCTATAGCGATTACAATAAAGCTACCTTGGTTATTAGTGCTTACGGTATCTCCACCAGCCTTAGAGATATATAAATAATCCCCAGGAACGATAGTGCCAAAGTTTGGATTGGGAGCGGCACCTGTCCAGCTTATACAAGTGTAACGACCTTGATGCTCGATTTGGACCGGAACGTTAGCCGTAGTGTAATAAGTACCTACAGCAGAACCAAACAACCACGTAGATCCTACAATGCTTGTAAGGTTGGCGGTAGATACGGCATTTACCTTTAAGTAAGGTAAGGTATTTTTAATTCTTGCGTGCCATTGAGCGTGGAAGCCGTTGGATTCCGTAGCAGAGATTACTGCATAACTAGATAGAGAATCTAAAGTAAGGCCAGCTACACCCTGTACGTTAGCGGTAACTGCATTAGCAGTCCCACCACGAATTTCTACGCTACCAGAACTTCCTTGTAATGCTGTTGCAATTTGAATCTTGCGATTACGAGAAGAGGTTCGTACTTCGCCATTTGCCGGAATACCATTTGTGGCAGTAGTATTTAAGAACGAAGCGATAGTAGGCGCGGTAATTGGAGCTAGATATACCTCTTCCGTTCCCCAATTGGCTTCAGCTACTAAGCTTGCTGATACAGCATTCTTAAGCTGGAATTGATAATCTGTACCAGCGCCACCGGGTTGAGTAACTGCTTGTACGTAGTTTAATCCATCTAGGAATAGAGGAGCCAAGGTAATATCGTTAGAGGATTTCCAAGTAGCATCACTAACAACTCCCACACCAGTTCCAACCGCAGTTACAGGAATACTAGTCAGGGCATTTACAGCGGTTACAATGCTAGCCGCAGTAGCACCTACTGTGTATGCCGACATATTAGCCAAAGAAGTCAATCCGGTGGTAGGCCAAGGAATAGTAGTATCTGCAACCGCACCACTCTTAGCTAGAACAGTAATAGCTTGGTTATTAAAACCAGCCACAATTCCTTCACAATACAATCCCTGACCGATTAATTGCGAGCGTACACCAGAGGTGGCTGAGAAGCTAATGATGTCTCCAGCTACTAGACCTGTGAAGTCCGCGCCAGGAGCACCATCGAAGTAAATCCAGCCCCATGCACCAACAGCAGATAAGGCAACGTCGGCTGGAGGCGGAACTACCGTATATTGAATGTGTGTACCGTCTGGAGTACCAGTTAGAGTGGAAGCCATAGAAGTCAATGGCACACCACCAGCATAATTAAAGTACATTGAATTACCAATGGTCATACCATGATTGGTAATTCCAACTAGTCCAGCAGGCCAAGCTACCTTCAAGGTAACAACGCCAGCGGTCATTTGATACTGAGTAATTTGTAGACCGGTTAACAAATAGAAGCGATATGGAGTTGTAGCGCCACCGGTTTGTCCAAATGAAGGAGCACCTATCTTAACGGTCGTAGTAATATTAGGAGTTGCTACTGATGCACCAGAAGGTAAAAGGATACTCAGAATTGGTTTCTGAGTAGTGAATGGGTCAATAGCCCAGGTCAAAGCTTGGTTTGGTGCAAGCGGATAATCATAACGTAATCCAACCCGCTCACCGCTTCTACCCATATCCTTCCATCGCCATAGAGTTTGTTTAGTAGTAGCTGCATCGGTAATTTGACGAGAATGCATCCATAAAGCATAGTCGTTAAAGAATGGGCTAGTGCCTACATCTCCGAATGCCCTCTGGAATCCCAAGGAACCATTATCTGCATCTCGTGCAATAAAGGTTGTATTGTAAGTACCGACCGATGGATCTACCTTTCTAGATACACGTAGATCGAATCGCTTAGAATTAATATCATTATCCAAAATTACCGACAATGTATCAAGACCGCCGATAGAGTATGGTTTCATTTCAGCTAGACGAGAACCAAGCTGGAAGACAAGCTCAGCAGAAGTACGGAAATTTAAAACGGGATTAGCGCCAGTCGTTACACTCGTGGTTGGAGTTACGAAGTTTAAATGATTGCCATAAGCGGGATCTACACCAGCATTATATGGCATGTTTCGTAATCCCGTGTAAATATTGCCTGGATCACCATGTCCTGGGTAAGTAGCCCCAACATAGGTGTAAGTTGATACAGTACCGCTAGAAGCTAGCATTGCCTGTAAGAACAACGGAACATCATTGTCTGGATTGCCGGATTCTGCGTGGGCTAGCTGAGCAGTACCACTATGACCAACAGTCCCAACAGGTAGAGGAATATTAGAGAGTGTCGCATCTCGCGCCGCAAGGGAAATATCTCCATTCGATGCAAAGGTATTGGTGGTTAATCGAGCTTTACCGGTTAAGATAGAAGCAGAATGTTGACCTACCAACCCAGCAGTATTAAAGAAGTTGGCTAATGATATAGCCGTATAATTATTAGCACCCGGCTCAGAAATTGCCTGAACACAAGCAGTAGTACGGACAACTGTAATTCCACCAGAAGCCAAAGCAGTAGGAACAGCCTGGGCTACAGCAGGACCAGATAGATAAAGCTGACTAGTGGATTGAACCTTTATAACTCTATGTGCACCCTTATTTGCTGATAACGTTGAATCCCATAGGATTACATAATCTCCTACCGCCACATTACCAAAGATGGCAGCACCACCAGCATCTAATACTAGATAATCTGGACGACCACCAGCAGCGTTTACTGCGGTAGTAAACAAAGTGGTGGAGGTAAATGGTACTGAAATGAATTGTGGATTGCCATCTACAAAGAACCAATACTTACCAGCGACAGATAGAACGGTGCCAGCGATAGAAGTGGACTCTATAAATCCGCGAGTGCGTGCAGAACCAGCAGCTAGAACATCTCCAGCTACAAGAGCACTTGTAAGATGTATTTGACCTGTATTGCGGTCTAATGTGTAATCGCTAGCGCGTGCTGATGAAGTGGCGACAGGGAACATGCCCTTAGTAGTTAAAGTGCCACCACTAATTACAAGAGATCCACGAGTAACTGCGCCAGCATTAGAAGTTAGAACAAGTAAGTTAGAAGATACCGTAGCGGTCACACCAGGGATTTTAGAATTAATAACAGCAGCCCAAGAAGCAAGGCTATTATTTTGGGTTAGAGCTAGATAACCCGTGGCTGCATTTACAAAGTCTCCGTCTGTAAAAGTATAGGTTACTGCCGCAGTACCATCTACAGCGATAGTCAGGGTTTCACCAGTAGACATTGATAACCAAGAAGACTGAGCGTATCCCTGGATAGTTGCAGGCAATCCATCCTTACTAAGTAGAACATCGTTTTTATACAACCTGATGGTATCCGCTCTATCGTTTGAGAACTTTAAAATAGTATTTGCATCAGGAGAAGTAGCCGCTAAAACCTGCACATCTTCGTTGGTATCATTTTTCGCAAAGATAGTTACTCGACTATTATTATCTGAGAGTCGGGCAGAGAATCCGATATTGGGGTTAGCATTAATAGAATGCGCTACTTCATATGCAGCAGCATTGGCAATATTTTGGAAATCACTAGAAGTAAAGGTATGCTGATATGGAACTCCACCGACATTTACTAGCAAATTAGATTGATTAACAACATTCCACGGTTCTTGTGTACTAGTTTGAACATTAGCCTTAGTTACTGGTCGCCCAAGTGATAGCTGGAAGTATTGCTCTCCACCTACAGCAGATGCGGTTAAAACTTCATAAGCTACACCATTAAAAACTTCTGAATAACCCGTGCCATCATCTACATAAACTGTAGTTGGATAGCCAGCACGAGTGACCACTTTAGCGGACGCTATACGCTTGTTCTCGTCTTGTGCTACTACACCAGCTAAACTAGATTCAATAGCCGTTGCGGTACCCAATTGCCTAGATTGACGAAGCATTCGCAATCGTGCTTTAGCCTCGTCATCTGTCTCTGCTTCTGTGCCGTTAGTGAATGGTAGTGGATTAGAAGCGGTAGCTCCGGTAAATGGAACAGAAGCAAAGCCTACGATTGCTTGGCTAGGCACATTGCCTATCTTACCGGGCTGAGTACATACAACCTGAACGTTGGTTAAAGACACTTCACCGTCTGGAAGAATAACAGAGTATAAAACGCTGAATTGAACAGCATTAGATACATTACCTTGAGAGGTTTGTACCAATGAACCTGCTGTAATAGTACGGTCGCCACCTTGCGCAACGATAACTGACTCTCCCACATTGTGGTACTTGGTGGTTAGATTTGCGATGTTAAGCGTGATAGTCCAATATGGAATAGCTCCAGCAGGAGGCGTGATAGCGGTATAGGCTAATGGTCCTTCATAATTGCTTGTATTACGACCAATATAAAGTTGTCCAGTAGCGGGCCATCCAGTTGCATCGGTTACATAAATGGTTTGGGAGCCAGCGAGTGGTGCTGGCTGACCTTGATAAAGAACAGAAGAGTATTTGGTGTAACGAGTATCATTAACAGTAACCACGCCAGTAGAAGGAGAAGAACCCAATCGAGCAGTTCCCTCGTCTTCTAGAATACGATCAAGTGCGCTACCCTGTGCTGAATCTAAAGTTGTTGCAGATAGAAGATTAAAAGTATCCGAGGTATTACGAAAATCGCTTTGTGCGCCAGCCTCTAATATAGATAAAATTGGGCCTCCGACTTTGAGATTCCTAATAGGAAACTTAGCCAGGAAGGCATTAATCATTGCACCTAAAATTTGGTTATAGCTACGAGGGCTGGGGGTATTAGCCATGGTGGGAATCCTTCCGTCTGGACAGACGGTTCTAAAGGTAAGATTATGACCGCTTTATCGCTTGACGGCGAACGTCAAGGAAATAGGTAGGTCTTGTCCTGTTACTGACAGGGATAATCCAATGTTTAAAGTTGGACCATTTAAAGCTATGGATGTCCCTACAACCCCATTAAAAGCCGGGTCGTCTGCAAATATATCGCGACACGCATTCTTTAATGCATTTGGATCTAAATCGGCAACGCTACTACCAACTTTAATTGGTAGACCAAAGCTGGGGTGTCTGATAAGAGAACCCTGTGGGGTGCCTAGTGTGATTCTAGCTCTCTGAATTAAAGCTTGTAAACCGTACGCTAATCTACAATCTCCATCTGGCGTAACAGCCAAATCATTATCAGCAGTAAGTAATAGGTCTACTCCACCAAGCTCTAATAGATCATCAAATGCATTGATTCCCGGGATCTGAGCAAGCTTGGTGTTATCGGGCACGTTTTTATCGCTTGGTAAATAAATAACTTGTTGGCTATTAATCGTGTCCGGTAGGAATGCCTGAATATATGCCTTATCTACTACCCTAAATTTCGATAAATCAGCATTACCATCAAGCGTTAAAATAAAATTTCCCGCGCCGACTTTATTAATATTAAGAATATGGCGCTTTTCTCTGGCAGAGAAATTAGATTGAATCCATATTGGCTGACCAATTCGTAAATTAGTATTATCGGAAATTACAATATCCGAAAGTGAACCATTGGCAATTAATGAATATTGGAAACCGACTTCATCTACATATGGTTCACGTAAACCATTTAATGCCGCGATCTCAAGCCACCTATCTGGCGTACCCAAATACTGTCTAGAAAGTTCTTCTAGAGTATAATCATAAGGGAATGGTACAGCGTACTTTGAAACCGGTGTAGTAAAAGCGATACCACTAGCCGCAGCCTGACCGGCAATGTAATCTAAAGTAGAAATTTGTGGTGGAAGGCTTGCAACTGATAGTTCGTTTAGAACATCAATCAGGTCATTAAGAACAAAGAGTACATTAAAGTCTTCTAGATTTGGAATGCGAGTAGTGGTGGTGTGAACGTTCTGATAGGTACTATCAAAAACAGCATCCGAAGCACCAATGGTATCCGATAAGCTCACCATACGAGCCATCATTTGGTCACGCATCGCCGCATAATCGCTCGGAGAGAATGTAGCTACGCGAGCAAGCTCCGTATTTATCTTGTTCGTAAGAGCCATCGGCATTTTTAAAGAGGTAACGCTTATTTGGGATAATAGAGCACTTGCGTCCGCGCTATTAGGATTAGAGAATATGGCATCCAGCACCGATGGATCGATAGTGTTTTGATTAGAAGGGAAGATACCGGATTGCCCTGGTTTATATGAACGACTAGCAATCAATGCATGTTGGTCATTGGCTGAGACTAATCCAAGCCTAGAGAGTAAACCATCCTGATTGCTAATAGAATCTTTTATTAAATCCCAGCTTTGCACGAAAGTAGATTGAACATCTTTAATGATTTGGCCTGGAAGGTCTATAACCGCAATAGTGGCCCCAACAGTAAGCTTAACAGATAAGGCTACTTGTCTTACTACATTGAGAATTTGTTGTACGTCGGCACGAAATGCATTGATAACGCTGACCGCCGAGGTAATTACGGTTTGTGCAGCAACGATCTTGGTAAGAAGTTTATTATAATCACTCTGATAGGCTGCTGTGTCTACAGATGAAACACCAACCGAAGTAAAAATAGAGCTAGGAACTTGCTTCCATGCTCTTAACTGTAGGTTATAGCGATATTTAAGAGCTTTACCAGCTTCACGAGTTACATTAAATGCAACCGGAGTAACGACATATGCTGTCTCGTCTTTAAACGTGGCAAAAATGAGTCGCATATTACGCGAACCATTCTTTTTAGCCTTAACATAACTATCTAAAAATAATCCGAGAAGTCTAAACTGACCGTACCCCGTGCCCTTAATGGCTTGTTCGTCATCCGTACTTAATTGACGACCAATTTGTGGAGCACCCGTGAAATTTGCAACGTTAGATTGTAATTGAGATACAGCGGATATACTTCCACCAAATAGACCAAAGGGTGCAGAGGCATTGGTAGTTACGTTGCCGCGTAGTGGATTAACTCCCGTGGTGCCATTAGCCATTATCATCTTAAATGGCACTCCATTATGTTCCTCTACAATAGCCCCTAAGGTCTTGGTGGTTTGGATTGCGTACGGAGAAGTAATTTGTAATTGGTCAGGAGGAATTGGTAAAGTAAAACGAGCAACTTCCTTATAACTAGTTGTAGCATCACTACCCGTAGAAGGTATTGCTTCCGCTAAAATAAGTGCATACGGATAAAGTTTATCCCATCTATTGTAATCAACATTAATAGATGTTGTGCCACCTAATGCAGATATAGCTGTACCGACTTGGCCTTCATTATCTCTGACGGCTGCTGTCACCAAATCTCGTGGTGATTTATAAAAGGTGTCGGCTGTAGCCATATTAGTGAACCGCTAGCCAAGCGCCAAGGACAAAAGCTGTAAATACAACAATAATTACGATAATACCATTCGTGCTTAGACCGCCGCCCGAAGACTTATCTGAACCATTGCCACCTACGCCTGGATCTGGATTTTGATTAATTGCCACGTGAAACTCCTTTCTATTAGAAGGTTGCCACTCTAGCTTCCTAACCCCATTAACATAAGCCCCGAATTAACACCTGTCGTACTCAAAACCTTTATCTCAATCGCAGCAGCAGACCAATCGACAGCGGTTGTACTACGACTAAGTGTAGCGTCTGTTGAATAACCTGCATTACCAAATACTGTATCACCAGTTCCATTAGCCAAGCACGGGCCCGACGAACCGGAGATGAGTCCACCAACAGCCCACGATCCGGTATTGAAGCCAGTTATGGTTACTGTAGGAGAAGTATTTGCTACCGCCGCGCTCTTAGTAGCCGTAGCCCCAATTGTGGATTGAGCACCAGAAATTGTAATACAATCTATATAGGCTGTATCAATACCACCGGAGGCTGGCGTACCAGAAGAAGTAATAGTGCCCGTTTTAGTAGCCCCGCTATTGTTGTACCAGTAACTAATTCTACAAGCACCCCATTTAGGATTGACAATACCTTGAACAGAAACAGCCGTACTAAAAGTTACACCCGTCATTGTGGTGCTTAGAGCATTCCAGCCTATGTTATCTACATTATTATTATCTGTTTCCATTTCTACAACTACTAGCATTTCACCAGCATTAACGGAGAATGAGGCCGTTGTGACAGAAAAGGTGGTTGCGCCGGAACCAGCCGACGCACTAACAGATGTGACTTTTGCTAAAGCCATATATATCCTTAGATATAAATGATATTGACTATTACTTCATTAAGAGCAACCGCCGTAGTATCTGTATCTGCGGCACCAGCAGTTATAGCGAAAGCAATACCTGTACTGAAGTTGATACCAACTGGGACAGATAGAGTGCCACCAGATCCGGCGGTATTACCGGGAATTAACATTACAAGAATTGGCGTATCGGTGCCAACAGTCGGAGCCGATGCTTTGTTATAGAACTTTAAAAAGCGTGCGGCAGCATTTGTATTAGTTACATACACAGCGTATACTTGACCGGCAGAAGCCTTTAATGATGTTGCATTTGTAGTGGCCGCAGAATTTAACTTATATGGAGTAGTTGAACCCGATGCGGTAGCTGTAGATGAAGTGCGTAATGCGCCATTGGTAGTGAGGTTAAGCTGATTGACTGTGCCATTGGCATAGGTGGGTGGAGCAGTAGTAACCCCGCCCATCACAACCGGTCCCAATAAACCAGTATTTTGAGCAGCCTGTGCTATTGTTAGATTAGCTAACGTTGCATTTAGAGCCAAGGAACCGGAAGTACCGATATTAGCTGTAATGGTTCCAGAATCAATTACCGCATGTAAGTTAGTACCGGTATTTTGAACAACTGTTAAAGTACCAGAAACCGGTTGTGTGGCCTGCCAGAATGTACCCGTAACCGCTACTGGATTAGTAATAGAAGTAACTACCAAGCCAGTAGAGTTAGAAGCATCTACCGTTAGAGCGCCAGATGGATTTACTTTAACGTTTACGTATCCGCCGCCGCCGTCAGTTGTATAACCAGTAATGACAGAACGAGTGAGTAAGCCGGTATCATCGGAATCTAATACTTCCGTTAAATGGACGCTATTTATCGTAGCGGCGGCACGCTGAGCTATTACTTGTAATCCAAAGATAGTGGCAGGACTTGCGCCATTCGTATAGGTGTAGCGCATATAACGTGCTCTACGACCATAAGAGAAATGTTCTGGATGGATAGCTAGATAACTTAGTGCAGCCTCAGTCTGCCACAGAACACCATCTACGCTAGCTTCTAGCAATCCACCGTTAGTTGCTGAAGCCACATTGGAATACAGATAAATCACCATCGAGGTGTATGGCAACATATCAATGGTGCCCGTGGTGACAGATGCATTAGCACCTAATGTTCCGGTGTTTTGATAAATAATATCACCATCAGCAATAATGCTAGATAGAACATAATCGGTTCCTAAACCAGCATTGATATTGATTACAGCAGTACCAGTAATGGCAGTAGAAGCACGTACTCTGAATATCTTGGTGCCACCACAACGTACATTCCAATTTCCATTAACCGTAGTTTGAGTAGTAACGGCACCCGCAGAAATAACGGCTGGCTCTGGCAATGCTTCACATACTTCATAGTTGACACCATCTGTAGAACACTCAAATACAAGTGTGCCAGTCCATGTGCCAGCGATTTTAACGCGAGCACCTAGGATACCAGACATATTGGGAATGGATACAGTTTGGTTTATAGCCGTGATATTGCCGCTTACTTGTGTATCCTGCCAGCTAACCTGTTGATTGCCGCTGGGAATATTGCGTACAATTAAAGAAAGCTCATTACCTACAGGCGTAGTAATAGAAGTAGCAAGTGCGGTACCTGCTGTATTGTATAGAATTGATGCTGGGGAAAGATCGCTCATGACTTAAAGATTGCGGTTAGACAATGGTGCGGGTTCTGCTTGTTTCTATTGCACCGCCAACTACTGCATCGGTGTATGTTCTAGTTAATAAACCTGTGTTATCGTAGAATTTCCATTGCTCTTGGGTTACATTCTGATTACCATCTCTAGTGATGATCAACTCTTTAACCTTCTGAGTCTTAGCACCACTCGTATACCATATAACGGAGCTAGGAAATGGCTGACCCACTATCTCACGATAAAGGCCACCATCGTCTGCATCTTTACTATACTTACCAAATGAATAAAGAGAAGCACCAGCGCCAGTACCAGATAAAGGCCACCATGCATTGCTCCACCAAATCCATGCATTCAATTGGCCTAGGTCATTAGATAAATAAATTTCTCCATCTTGTTCACCAAGTCCCGCTGGTTGGTATGTAGGTGGTGGGCCTGGAGCTAGTGGAACTGTAGGACCAATGGTTAAACCAGGGACAACGGCCATTAAATCAGACGCAAAGGAATTGGCAAAGGCTGGATATGTTTGCCAATGCTGATACATCCATGTCAGGAGGTAACTTCTAAATCTGGTTAGTGCGCCCATTAGTCCTCCCGTGGAGGCTCAAGTTCTGCACGAGTCTTCAGGCAATACATACATCTTTCAGAGCCGTCGTAGTAAGTTAGATATGCATGACTATCGGGTTGCTTATAACTAAAAGTATCTGTAGACAAACCACTTAAACACTTCCAGCAAAACATACATTTTGGTGGAGGTATTGGCCCATAAGAAGTAGTTAGGCCACAGCGGCATGAATAAGAAATCATTACTCCACATATCCTTTTCTACTCAAGAATGGCGATACATCCTTCTGAGCATAGATACTCTTCCAAGTTAATAGTAAGGTTCGTACTACGGGATGAAGCATGACAGGAAATGGACCGGCCTGACCTATGAGTGGTGGAGTTAACAAAGCGTTAGCTAATTGTTCCAATGCTGTAGCTAATATATTTCCTCTAACTAATGGCTCTGTACTTCCTTCATTGCCAATAAAGACTTTGTTTCCGCTATTAAAGACGGCATTGCCTTGTGCCTTAACATTACTCTTGCCCCTAGTGTACAGATTCCAATCACCGGAAGTAGTATTAGTTGTCATCTGCCTTGCACTAACACTTATCTGTTGCCCGCTTTTATCCAATTTAATGCTTTCACCAGCAGCGTCATCGGCTATAAAAGAACCACTTTTATCTAATTTGATATAAGTACCGGCGTTACTTGATGGGGCAGTATAGGAATTGGTTCCAGGGTCTAAAATTGCACCACTATATTCAAGTGAATATTCGCCATCTTTATTTATTAATTGATTAATTCCATTAAAACTCCATTTATAATAATGACCAAGAGTTTTATCATCAGCTAATAGTGAGGGGTGCTCTGCTAATCCCAATATGATTCCATTTTGAGATCGTCCGTTATCACAAGCGAATATCACCTTAGAACTTTGAGAGATTAAAGTGTCATCGATAATAGAGCCACGAACCCAACTAGTAGGAGTCCTGATGCGGAACCGCATAAAATCATTAGTAGAGCCGCCCAAGCTCGCTCCCCACGTAAGGTTAGAATAGACTTGCCACGCATATGAACCTGAACCTCCATTGCTTACAGATGCTACAACGTCATAAACAACATTTTTAAAAGAAGTGTAGCCCGGGTCTGTTGGATAATGGACGGCTACAACATAGCCCACATGCAATCCGTAATTACGATTTGCAAGTTCTTTCAATTGTGTATCTCTTTGGGCTGTAGTGGTAAGTCGGTAATGACCGGGTACTACAGAGCCATCAGAAAGTTTGGGCATTAGAAACACTCCTAGCGCACTTGTCGATTAGGTGAAAATCGCAAGGCGCCGTTTTTGATGCTCGATTAGAAGATTAAGCCCCATAAAGTTACCATTCTTTGCCACTTATTTTATTCATTTCCCACACACAAAGAAAACAAGTGAGGTTTATTAAAAATACACCAACGAATAGCTTTTCCATTATTTATCCTCAGGGTCTACTTCATAAATAGTTACAGGTGTATCTGAATGTTTAACAGGATCAAATTTACCAGTTAGAGTCTGTTTGCTGGTGATTACTTGATTACCTAATAGCGTACGGCTTTGAGGCTTCTGTGTAGAAGGAGTATCAGTCTTTTCGGTAGAACTATCTTTAGTGCCACCCTTGGTTTTAGGGTCAGCAGCAACAATAGTGCTAATAGGAGTGCCACCCTTGGTTTGTGTAAGGAATTTACGTACAGTTATTTCAGGGAATAAAGGACCATTCCATTCAGCAGGAATACCATGAGATAAAGTAAGATTGGTTGAAAAGCTTTTAACACCAGTAGAAGGATTGACAACTAATCGATGCTCTACGCTTTCTATATGATAAACGATATTATCGTATTCTAAGTTATCACCTACGGCTATCGGCTCCTGTATGCCAATAGTGCTCATAGAACCGCCAAGTTTTAAATGTGAGCCCATCAAACGGTCTGTAACGAGTGCTGTCCATCTTAAGGCAGAAGGAATCGCATTAGCTTCATATGTAGCACTTACAGAAGTAATATAAGCTTTTAAACCATTGCGTTCTATATCTGTTTCATCCCAGCGTGGAGTAACCCAAGCTCTTTGTGCAGCAGCTAATTCGTTGCCTAATGAACCAACGGTTTGAATCTGAACATAATTGGTCCTCATTGCCTCTGTTTTACCTGTATCATAATCGGTAATAAGAGGATCTGAAATCTTCCATCGTGGAAGTTCTCTAAAGGCTGTTGCCACAGGAATGCTTTGAGCGGCAGCTACTTCTGTGTTAAATGGAATCTGTCTGATTATTAAATGTGGTAGAATGTTTCCCTTAGAATCTGCTCTTAAGGTTGTATACATCTCATTGACCACAGAAATTAAATGTTGATTTAAAATACTCCAGATGGGCACATTATTAAATGGCTCAATCATTGGGGATGAATATCCCAATAAAGCAACAGGCGTATAAAGAATGTTTGGGTGAGGAGAAGTAGAAGTTTCTCGGGTTAGTTGAATGAATGTCTTTTTGCTAAGCCCTTGAGGAATGTAACCAGAGATACCATTTTGATTAGAAGTTCCGTACTTTTGTACACCTATGTGAGTTTGCAAAATGTCTAGGAATGTCTTGGCGTTATCTAATCCAAGGATTTGGGCAATGGGATTAGGAATGCGTAACGGCCTATTGGGTGTAGAGTTATCATCAGGAGCAAAGCCGAGGCAAGTAGCCAATAAAGTAGCGAGGATAGCGTTGATATTGGCTGGCAATGCCACGGTCTTACTTATGGCATTAGAGATTCTAGTCATGAAGTCCAAGCCACCTAATTGACGTACTAAAAGTGGATCGTAATAAATATTAGTGCTTAATTCGGAAAATGAGGTAGCTAATATCGAAATTCGACGCATGAATATTCCATTACCGGTGACTGATTTTTTCATGCGACTGGAAAATAATTTACCTATGAATTTAAGGCCGCTGGAAAATGAATTTAATCCCTTATAATCCCCAGATAATAATTTTTTGCGAATATTCGCTGCGTCATCTTTATTATCGGTCATCCAAACCACAATCCAGTCGCCTGGATTTAAAAGTCCCAATAAAATGTTTTGAGGATCTAATAGAACAGCCGTCATCGGTCCTTGATGTTGCTCTTTATTAGAACGGATGCTAAGTTGACTAATCATGTTGTCCAATAAAAATGGACCGGCCACATTCATTACGTCACTTTCTTTTTGAATAGTGGAATTTTTAATGGTTGTGGAACGACCTTCTTCTACGTTTAGTGGCGTATCCACTTGAGATACAAAGTTAAAAGTATCGGCTTCACGAAATGGAAATGCAGCTACAACGGCATCGCCAGATTGCTCGATGACATCTTTGTACGTAGTATGTGGAAAGTTTATACCAGCTTCAGCTTGCTGGCCCTCCACCTGACGTTTATAGAGATCGTAAACAAACATTAGTCAGTCCCACTTGGCATCTGGAAGGCTTCTGTTGGAATTGGAGTAGAAATACCACCATGAGTAAGCTCCCAAATTCCCTTAGCTGCTTGCCCAACTTCTCGTAATGAATCTGCTGTTTCACTAAGCAATTTAGGAATATTCTCCAAATCCTCTGGCTTGGTTCTCTCCAACGCTTGAGCCATCGTTACTGCGGCAGTAGTTAAACGTTCTAGCTTCTCTATTGCGCCAGGAGTTTCCAATGCAGAAATAATAGGTCTATTCTCTAGTGCAGCACGTTTTTGTTGTGCAAGTGCAATTGCTGTTTGGTCTTGCGTATGTGCCGGTCCTAATGCGCCAGTAAGTAGGGGTTCACCCGCTCGTAAACTTCTGCCGATATTAAGACCCGCTGTAGTTGTTTCGTAATCTGTACCTTGAACTCTACCAATTTCGTATCTTCCACCCGGAGAAGTAGTAGCACCCGGTAGAGCATTTTCTACACCCTGTCTGGTTGCACCTAATAATCTATTAGCGAATGCTGCTTGTGCTTTAGGATCAATAATTCCTTCGCTAACCATAATGTCTCTAAATGCAGCACTTTGATTAGCTATTTCTGTTGCTCCCATGTTAGATAAAGCTAGTTTATTAAAACTATTTTTAATTCTTCCACCCATTGATCGTAGGCGAGATGCAGCGATAGCTACATTTAATGGATTGATATTGCTTCTACCACCAGTCATTGCGTTGTACGCTTGAGCACCACCCATGGCAATCTGGACTTCTGCCATTCCAGCTTTACCGCCACCTAAACGGTTAGCTTCTTGCATGATACTAGCAGACAATCCTTCTACTCCACCAGCACGACCACCTACGGTACGAGCCATATCTGCAATTCCAGCAGCGAATACTTCACGTAGCCGCGAATCAGTAATACCTTCCTTCATAGCACGACGCATTACACCTTCTAATTGCATCATTGCTCCACCAGCGCCACCTAGCGTACCAGTAGTAAATGTGCCTAATGCACCCATCGCTGATTCACGACTAATACCCATTCTATCTAGTGCGGTTGTAGCACCACCGAGCAAGCCCATCGCAGCATTAGTTCCTACTGCGCCACGTAGTTGCTGAAATAGTGGAAGAGTTTCTTGTAAATTCAATCCACCCATAGCACCAGCCATACTAAGGCTACCCACAGCAGCAGTCGGTCCTAAGCCGGTTAATGCTCCAAGTTCGTGTAATTGGCGTTGCCTACCCACCAATTCTTGAAAACCACGCAATTGAACTGGATTAAGCAAACCTAATTGTTGGATGGTTGTGGTAAATGAATTAGCTTGATCTGCTTTTAATTTACCAAGCATGATATCTTGAATGGTACCAGCGGCACTCATAGCGCCGCCAGCTATATTGCCCATTCCAGCAACAGCACCCTGATTAAACATATCTGCTGCACCACCGGAACCAATACTGGCACCAACCTGTGCAGCACCAATCATTGCTTTACCTACATCGCTCGTTACTCCACCTACAGCATTAGAAATCCCTTGTTTGCGGGCATTCGAAACAATCTTTTGCATGCGATCCAAATTACCACTTTGGGCTAATGCCCACATTGGAGTAATATCGCCAGATGTTAATTGATTGTATAGGTTTCCAGCAGCAGAGCGAGCGGTTACTTGAAAGCCAAGCTCTTTAGCTTCTGCTCCAAACATTAAATTGCCTACACCACTAATGACTTGACCACCAAGTTGAGTTACAGCACCGGCACGCATCAGCATCATGCTTCTACGAAAACGCTCTTCTTGTTTTTGTGCCTGTTCATCGCTGGCTCGTTGAGCGAGTATATCCGCTCCTTGCATGATTTGACCACCAAAACCACTTTGATATGCTCCAATTTTACCCCTCAAGCGTTGTTCATATCCGGCTGCAATCCCTGGCGCTTGTTGGCGTAAATCAGCTAAACTAATACCATAGCGGGTTTTAATAGCCCCAGATTCAATACGTTTTTCTACTTGATTGACTCGCTCTAAATTAATACGAACGCGGTCAATTTCCTTACCCATATTGGCGTAAGCTTTTTCCTGTTCTTTAAGAATTCGTTGGCTTTGAGTCTTTAGATGCTGGGTAAAACTTTTATCAATCTTAAAGAGTTTTTCGTAACTCTTGACACCCTTTTCTACTTGCTTATTCCAATCAGCAATTGCTTTTGGATTCAGGGCTCTTGCAGCTTTTTGACCCATTTCCTTAAAAGCACGCTCAAACCTTGCACTAGGTTTGGGATCTAGTTCTGTATTAATGCTAATTGTCTTATCCGTCATGGGCTATCTCTTTCGGGGTGGGAGAGGAATAGACTCTTCCTCTTCAGAAAGATTGCCATTCTCAAAGGCCATAGAAATGTCTGGGAGAGGAGGCTTGGTAGGCCCAAGCATTTCTTTTTCAGAGAGTTCAGCTATCTTCTTGGCGGCAGAAGCAGCTTCTTTTTGTAGCTTTTCAAGAGCTTCAACTTCATCCTGCTTTGCTTTCTTAGCGATCTTCTTTAAGAATGCCTCGTCACTCTTACGCTTTTCTTCTTTGATTCTCTTTTTCTTTTCCTTCTCAGTTTCAGTTAGCTCAATCGCCAATTTCTTGCGTTCGGGAGCCTTCATATCTTCAAACTGAGTTTCGAAGAATTGCTGCAATACATAATCCATAGGCAATTCCTCTACTTCATGGAGAGGAGTAAAGAATGTTTTTGAATACCATCTACAAACACGCCTATAGTGATAAAGAAAGTCTTGGCTTTCTATCACATCCAATAAGGCGCGAATGCGGATAGCTTCAACAGAATCCATTATGCTGCGCCACCACTAGTACCTTCATCCTTTTGCTCATCAGTTTTCTTAGAACGAGCGGTCTTGCGAAGTTTTTCCTTGGCTTCAGCGGCATCCTTTTCTGCACGGTCGATAGCTTTGTTTTGACCTTCTAAAACCTTTTCATAAATGGTCATTATGATATTCTCGTCTAGAATATCTAGGCCATTACCAAGGTCGCGCCATTCTTTAGTAGTATCAATCAAACTTACTTGAAGATGGGCGACAATCTCGGCTCTTACCTGAGTATCTGGCGTAGCCCCTTCTGGACGATCACCTAACAGATTACGTCGAATATTATCCTTGGCAATGCGGTCACGGACTGATAGAATTTCTTTTGCGGTGAAAGACCAATTATAGGTTTCACCAGTTGCTTCGCCACGTTCAGAAACGTTTAGCGAAAAGCTAGATTGCTTCATATATTCTCCTTTGTGGTATGGACCCCAACCAGAACGGTTGGGTTCCTGCTCAAACATAAGATTAGGTCTTCTTACGTGAACGAGCACGAAGCTCTTTTACAGACATTCTTTCAAAGCTTGGGCTTTCTGGTTTGGCTATTTGGTCTTGGGGCCAACCAGTTGCCTCTTGATGTTCTATAAAAGAGTCTGGGTTTGTAAATTCTTCCCTATCCAGAACGTCCTTTGAATAAGTATCTTCGATAGGCCAATATTCCCGCTTACCTTCATGGCCCAAAGCTACACCCTTCTTATGTCCAAATTGAGTAGCGGTTACATCTATAACGCGATTTCCTACTTTTACATAAGCGTGGTTATGGGCATAAACGATTTTAGAATTTTTAATACCCGCATTTTGAAGTGCAGAATGTAAACGATGTGATGCTATTGCGCAGTATCCACAAAGATCGGACGGACCTTGTTCTTTTTTAGCCTTTTTCTCTGCCCATTTTCTTACAATTGAGGCTATCTTGAGAACTTTGGGGTGGACGAATGGCATGTATAAAAGATTGGGTTTGTGCTATACTCAACCAGTACCAATCTTCCATATATGCCAGTATCCGAAAAAAGCAAGAAAGTAGCCATGGCGACATCGAGGGCGCGAGGAGCGGTGGGGGTTCGCGCCATTGTCCCTCAGATTGTCAAAGAATTCGCCATGCCCCACTACACTATTTTAGATTTTGGTTCCGGTAAAGAACCCGCTCATGCCGAAGTTTTAAGACACGCTGGGCATAATGTCACGGCCCATGATTATCATGCTGTGCCGGGCGTCCATGACGAGAATGCGTTAAAGCGTAGATACGATCTGGTCTACGCCAGTAACGTCCTTAACGTGCAGGACACTCGCAAAGCATTGGCGTCAACCCTGAATGACATCGCTGGGGCCGTAAAGCCCAATGGTGGTATTGGCATTCTCAATTTTCCCGATAATCCACGTAAGGGTATTTTTAGTCAAATGAATCCACTCGATGCAGTAGCTCACGTAGAACGTGCCATTAGGCGACGTTTTAAAATTGTAGAGCGCCACCCAAGAGGCAATGCTAATAATCCAATCTGGATTGTCAAAGAACCCAAGTATTTCCCTAAGAAATCACAGTAGTTGACTTTACTTGCCTCCTATGCTATACTCTGCTAGGGTGTAAATGGGAGGACTGATGTTTAGTGTACTTGAGGTTTTGTTTTCCATCACATTTATCTATATGTTCGATTTCCTTCATGGTTACATAAAGGGAAGCACACGAACGCCCAGGAAATTTCCCCTAGCTAAGTAATAACTATGCGAGTTCTTGTTTGCGGTGATAGAAATTGGACTGACCGGAATCTTATCCGGCAGGCTCTATTTCTTATTCTGCAAACTCATCAAAATTTGACAGTTATTGAGGGTGGTTGCGAAGGAGCAGACCTTATTGCTGCCGAAGAGGCTCGCAAGCTTGGTGCTGATGTTCTAGAATTCAAGGCCGATTGGAAAACTTACGGTAAGGCTGCTGGACCTATTCGCAATCAGCAAATGATTGACGAGGGCCAACCAGAGTTTGCCTTGGCATTTCATCCAGACCTAACTAAATCTAAGGGCACCAAAAACATGCTGGCGCTATTGCGCAAAGCAAAGATTCCGTATCAACATCTGAAAGGAAACAATGAAAGCAAGTGAAGTTGTAGACAGATTGACTACTCGTGTACCGGAATCCGATTCTTGGACTCTGGAGCCTTATGGTGCTTTCTTCGTGGAAGGCAACTTGAAAGTAAATAAGGTGCTTTACTGTGTGACTCCCACTAAGGGTGTACTTACTTATTTTGAGCAGAACAAGTACGATCTTCTTGTCAGTCATCATCCCTACATTGCGGGTGTCCCCCAGGTTATCTTACATACTGCTCTAGATTGTTGCCCTGGTGGTATGAATGACCAATGGCGTGATGTAGTGGGTATTAAGAACGCCAAGCATTTTGACAAAAACATGGGATGGAGCGGCGAGATTGAGCCCATTCTATTCAATAAATTAGTTAAAAAGGTAGCTGATTTTGTTGGGGAACCTATCGGGTGGACACATTGTGACCTTGATAACAAAGGTAATAATATCATCGAAAGCGTAGTTGTCTGTTCTGGTTTAGGTGGGCTTGTGGAGAATCAAGCTTATGGAACTAAAGCAGATTGTTATGTTACCGGCCAGCTAGTTTACAATCCTGCATACAGCCAATTCCGAGCCCTTATCGAAACGGGCCATACCATTTCCGAATCCAAGCCCGGCTATAATCTAGTCAAGGCTACACTTTCAGATATTCAGGTGGATTGTGCATCTATGGATATAGATGTATTTGGCGTAGAATACTATGGTGGAAAGCGTCGATAATGTCAGCCCATGCGTGGTATAAGCCTAGCATTCATCGATTCTGTTGGTCGGTATGCAAGCATTGTGGACTTATTTTACTTAGTGGAGAAACTACACGAATCCTTGTTAGAAAAAGATGTCCCGGCTTAGATGATTAATTACCACCAACGATAGCCACCGTCTGGGGCCTTTTGAGGAAATAAAAAGTAAGCCGCAAGGAAACCGAGACCAACCTGAACCATAGGTGCGCGAAATACTTTGACAAGTGATTCTAGCGTAGGATATGGTGTATGCCATAGATAAATATCTAGCCCTAGAGTAGCAGCGAGTAGTAACCAAAAAGCTATGGCTGGGTAAGGAACATCCCAGACTGGACGATCAAACCAGTTGACCCACCAATGGGCTGTCATCGCAGACCAAAAGAAAGGAATAGCATTCATCTGATAGGCTCGATCTCGCATGACCATACTTATGGTTCCAGCAAGATGGCCCGTATCAGCACTTACATGCCCCTTGCCTCTCAACCAAAGAAGAGTTAATTCCCAGACTAACCAAATGGGAAGAAAAAAGACTGAGAGAATAAAAGTAAGGTCGTTAGTTGTGAGTGCCATAAAGAGAAGATTGTTGTGCTATACTCAATTATGAAATGGTTTTCTACATGGTGGTGGAAATATTTACTAAAAGATTGTTCCGGGTGGGAAAACTTTGTGTGTAGAGCTAAAGGACATCCCAACGGTATTGTATTTTACAACGTCGGTGGAATTGAACCAGATTATAGGTGTAAAGACTGTGGGGAGGATCTAGGATGAGTACTAGGAAGATTTGGCTCGTTTGGGGAATGACGGGCGAATATGAAGATTATCACGATTGGGTGGTGTGTGCTTATAAGAGCGAGAAGAAAGCTCGACTTCATGTTACGGCTGCCATGGAAAGAGCAGTAAGTTACGATTACAATTATAAATGTAACTGTAAAGCACAGCACAGGAATTTTGCAGAGCACATGGGCAAACTTGACAGTCGAGGAAGTCTGGACTATACTGGCATAGTATATAATGTTACTGAAGTGAAGTATGTGGAGTAACCTTAATCTTTTAATAAATTGGAACATTCGCAGGTAGCACCTGTGTACTGAGCAATAACGGGTCGCGCCCGTCCTAATCTTGGAATAGAGTATGAATACCGCGATCCTACAGCACCCGCGACTCCAACCCCGTCAGGGGAATACTCTACTCTCGCGCTCTAATAGCGCACCATCCTCACATCGATATTAAAGCTACATTCCAAGTATAAGGGAACGTAACGGGACTTGTCTGTAAAACAAGCGCACGTTAAAAATTATCCGTATTGGTTTGTGCTAAGCAGGTTCGAATCCTGCCGTTCCCAACTGAGTACCCCTCAGTCTCAATCTTACTAATAGGAGAATCAAACTATGGGATTGAAACAAGCAAATTCAAGATTACAGGGTAATGTGGGTATCGGGTCGGCCATGCAGTATTTCACATCCTTGGGATGGGTAGTCAGCACACCCTTGACGGATGCACAAAAGTACGATTTAATCGTTGATAATGGAGAGCGACTCTACAGGGTACAGGTAAAGACTACTTTCCATAAGACTAAACACGATGTTTACCAAGTAATGATTAAAACGTGTGGAGGAAACCAAAGTTTTAACAAAACCTATTTATTTGATAAGAACCGGGTAGACCTTATCTTTATCCTTACTGATAATGGAGATAGATGGCTAATTCCTAGTGAAAAAATTAGCAATAAGACTACATTAAATTTAGGCGAGGTATATTCCACGTACAAGCTTCCAAAGTCTTAAAAGGAGACCGTATGATAATCAAAGCGAAGCAAAATGCAACCAAGAAGATTAAGGACCGAATCAAGAACCATGGTCCCGAATTTACTATGGAGATCCAGCCAGACTTACGAAACGTAGGAGATTTCTTGAAAAAGAATATTTTAGTCCGTGGAACTAGAGATGTTACTTGGACAGGTTGGTTCCCATTAGATGAAATAGAGATTATAAACGAAGGGTAGCTCAATGGTAGAGCGCCGGGTTGAAGCCCCGGGCGTTAAAGGTTCAAGTCCTTTCCCTTCGACCATATTGGGCGATTGGTGAAAATGGCATCACCCCACACTCTGACTGTGGTATTCTAGGTCCGAATCCTAGATCGCCTGCTTTCTCTTAGCTCTTTGTAGTTTCGTATTGCGTCCGCTAAAAGTGTCTTGTTGACTGTTGCAATTGGGACACAAGAAACGTAAATTTTCTAACCGATGATCGTTGGCTACACCGTTTATATGATCAAGAATTAAAGAAAGGGGTTTGCCCATCCACTCGGGTTTGGCACCACACAATTGACAAATATAAGGGAGCAATTTTTGGGCTAAAACTCGCTTCCTAACGGCACTACGCTTTTGTAAAGCTTCAAAAGGTTTGTTGCGTTTTCTAGCTTTTACATTACCTCGTTTAACTGCTGCTCCCCAAGCGCCCCTGGAAAAACCAAAAATGGCTCCACATTCTCTTACAGTTTTACCTGTATCATATAGCTTCTGAATTTTGAACCAATCGAAATTAGTTGTCATATAGACAAGATTAGGATTCCCCCTCTCTTGTCCTTTTCTTGGAGTGGTGAAACTGGTAGACACGCAGGACTAAGGATCCTGTGCGCAAGCATGAGGGTTCGATTCCCTCCTCCAAGATTTTACAGGGAATAATGTAGCGGTAACATTCCGGTTCTGGAAACCGGCATCGCTGGTTCGATCCCAGCTTCCCTGACTTTGGATTAGAATCATTCATTGCGTCCTAATCTTCGGTGCATGAAAACTTGTTCACAATGTAAGCAAAATAAAGACGAGTCTCTTTTCCCTAAGAAACGTGGAGGGACAGCGAGCTACTGCTTGGTGTGTCAGCGAGCATATGGCAAGCTACACTATAAGGCAAATAAAACAAAGTACCTGAAAAGAAATTCTCTGAGAAGACGTAGAATGAGAGAGTTTGTTCAGCAACAAAAGAACGTCCCCTGTAGCGATTGCGGTGAGCGGTATCCACATTACGTCATGGATTTCGACCACCTGGGCGACAAGAAAGACGACGTTTCTCAAATCGCAAATCATGGTAGCTGGAAACAGCTTAAGGCAGAGATTACTAAATGCGAGGTTGTCTGCGCTAACTGTCATCGTAAACGTACTTTCGAAAGAGACTAGGTGTAGGGCAGTTCGGTAGCCCTCCTGCGTCGGAAGCAGGAAGTCGCTGGTTCGAATCCAGCCACCTAGATTTGACCCGCTGGTGAAACTGGTAAACACGCCACATTCAGAGTGTGGTGCGAAAGCATCCCGGTTCGAATCCGGGGCGGGCCATTATGGTAGCGGAAGGCGAAATGGTGAAGCTACTCGTCTGTGAAACGAGCGTAGTGGGTCCGATCCCCACCCGTTACCCTCCTGACTTTTTGGATAAAAACTAGGGACTTTTTGGAGGACACTTGGGATAAGGAACATGATAACCTTTTAGATAGGAGGCAGTATGCGTGACTATCTATCAAAGGAAGCGTTATCGGAACCTTGTTGGCGGAATTTTGTCCTAGCCCCTGTAATGGGATTGTTCTTTATCGTGTTTATGCCAGCCATTGGTTTTTATCTATTGGGAGAATGGAGCATCAAGAAACTCATTAAAGCGTATTCTATCCCACAGCTTGACAAAACACGCCTAATGAGTTAAAGTATCGATGTTGATGTTCTTTGACAATTGAATAAACACGGGGCGGGTGATTCATCCCGCCAATACGCGGTTAACAGAGTGGGCCCTGAGTAGACCCACAAGGGAAATATCTGAGCAAGATGAGCTTGCCAGGAGGTATTCCCGCCGCGTGAGAAGGGCGGCTCTCCGAAAGGACAAGTGCCCATAGTACCTAGAAACCGTAGGTATGACGCCAGGATAGCCGGTGGCTAGCATGACAAGCGCCGGTAAATGATTGGAACCGGAATCGATACTTGACACTTCGGGCCCCGTGTGTTAGGATAGTTAAATGCGTATCGATGAAGCTAAGTTTGGATATAACGGGCCTTTTGTGGAGGTGGTGTTTTTCGGGAAGGGTAAGAAGCCCGAAAAGCTGTACCTGATTCCGAAGACGAGTATTGACAAGAAGAAGAAGGTGCGGTAAGATGGAGTTGATGGGTTTCCTGTATTATGCAGCGCCGCCCAGGAATTAAATAATGACACGGTCGGTCATTAGCCCAGTAATTGACAACAGAAGCAGCTTGTGTTAATGTAAATAAAGGTGGGCGCGGGGGGCCACGTTAGTACGCTAGGTTGGCTCAGTCTAAGGGCGAAAAGGGAGGGGCCGCTTAGGCAAACAAGACTTTAGTTGACATGAGCAGTAAGATGTGATAGACTGTTTTTGTTGGTGAGAACAAACCCTAACCTAATGGAGAATGTAATGACGACCTTCACTATTTCCGCTTCTAATGGCCGTAGCTACACCGTCAGCGCGAAGCGACTCATCGTGGCCGAGGCTGTTGTCACGGCGTTTGCCCTGGTCGGCTTCGCCTTCACGCTGGTCAAGGTGGTCGGGCTGTTCCGGTAAGCTGAGCAGGGATCGAGCCCTTAAATCTCGGAGTCTCGTGGCCTGACGCGGGACAGGTTAGTGAAGTCAGGCTGGTTGCGGGGGCGAGTTGTACAAAGCGTTCGCGCGCTTAAACGCGGGGTTTCCTGGCCTGACGGGGAACGGGTTAGTGAAGTCAGGCAAATTTTAGATGGTGTAGGATGCACTACTATCATTGTAGGAACGACAAACTTCGGGGACTGCAATCCACGTAGGTAAATCGTTCGCCCTTGCAGGGGAAACCGATACTAATGATCGGGCATCTTACGCCACCGGTTTACAAGCAGCGCCAGCCAGGGCGCACGGCGCATAAATACTGGCAAATTTTAGGCTGGCGTGGGTTGCCACCCACTAGTGTGGTAGCGGAATCCACATGAATTAAGTCGGCTGGTTGCCGATAACAAAATCCGCCGAATTTCTGAACTGATGTTAGCCGGTTCATATATGGCCGGTAAGACAGGGCTTGAACAATTGCAAGACTCGTGGGTGAAAGTCCCTCTCGGTTCACCATTAGAGTTTCGCTAGCTGGTGGCGAATCCATGACTATAATGCCAGCACTTGAGTGCCTTTGACCCTACACTAGCCGGGTGTGTAGGCTGATGGCCCAGACCCGGCATAATTTATCCCGAGGTGTGCTAGCTAGTCGGATTACCTCCGAGCCTTGGGTCCACATTGGGTTACTTAGTGTAAAGAAGCACACCGGCCCCGCGCCGGGGGAACGGTGCAATTCCGTACTAACCCAGGAAGCGTAGTTATCTGTCACCGATAAGGGTACCCAGCGCATTGTCGGTGTCGGGACTAGTGGTCAGGATAACTAAGCTTCCAAATTTTGTGCGGGTGTAGCTCAATTGGTAGAGCGTCGTTCTGCCAAGTCGAAGGTTGCGGGTTCGACCCCCGCCGCCCGCTTATTTAGATTTGCCGATGTGTCCGTAGTCACGAAATCGGTCGGAGGCATCCGACAAGAAAGTTCAAGGTCATGCGACTGAGAGCAAGTAGTGGCGCAAGGAGGCATCCTACTGGGGCGCGCGATTAAAATGTCCTCGATAAAGCCAGCGATGTTGTGAGGCTGGGCATCGGCAATAATTTTGGGTGTGTAACTCAATGGACAGAGTAATGGCCTCTTAAGCCGGAAGCTGGGGGTTCAAGTCCCTCCACACCCACCAATAATGATTTTGGAGTAATTAAACTGCGTAGGCTAAGAGCGACGGCTCACCCATGGGTTCAAATCCCATCTAGGGCAAATGGCGGGGACGAGGTGCAATTCCTTGGGTTTGATGAATAGTTACCTAGGACTAACTCCAAGCTTTAGTTGTGGGAACGACAAATTAGACGCATAGCTGACCACTATGCCCTACAAATCGTTCGCCGTGGTCAGACGGAAACCGCTCGTCTAGGGCGGCTAGTTGACGAGCAATGATGCTTCTCGGCTAGGATTATTCTTTTAAAATTGACTCTCTCACTTAGACGCCGACTTCCGGAAGTATCGGCATCTGTGTCCAGTTATGAGAGCAAGTCCGATACCTGGGAAAGCGGACACTTTCTTGCCGTAATGCAGATGCTACAGGGCTCGGGCACTTGAGCCAAGCAAGTCACCGTGGAGGCGCCTTCTATGTGGCCTCTGACTTGGAAGGGTGCAAGACCCCTGTAGGGCAGAGCTTGGCTTACGGCAATTATTTATGCGAGTGTAACTCAATTGGTAGAGTACCGTCCTTCCAAGTCGGAGGCTGTGGGTTCGATCCCCACTACTCGCTATTACAAGTATGAGAGGCGGCTCGATGAGGGCCGGTCCTGGCAGGGGCGAAGACTTTGGGCTGCCACCCAACTGCTTGTGCGTTATGGTTGCGCCACCTGGGGTATCCAGGCCACAATATGCAGACCTCTCATGGGCGCCCTATTAGTGGGCGCCCATTTTCTTTTTGTGCTATAATGTAATTGAGACTCTGTAGCTCAGATGGATAGAGCATTCGCCTCCTAAGCGAAAGGTCGCGTGTTCAAGTCACGCCAGGGTCGCCATAGAGTAAAGGCCCCGTCGTCTAACGGCTAGGACGCCAGCCTCTCACGCTGGTAAAGGCGGATCGACACCGCCCGGGGTCATTAAAGAATAGGAGAATGATATGTTGATTGTTTTTCAAATTTTAGGTATCCTGTTAATGGCGGCTTCTATAATGGCGGCTTTTTCATTTTTAATTATTGTCACTCCACCACTCTTTGATGCGTGGATACGTATTCTAGAGCGTCTGGCTACAAGAATTGATGATTGGAAAAAGCGTGATGATTGGAAAAAGCGTGATTAATGGAGGTATTATGGCTACTTTTTTGACTTCAGATACTCACTTCGGGCACAAGAACATAATCGATTACTGTGATCGGCCTTACACGACTCTGGATGGACATCCCGATGTTTGGGCCATGAACCGTGATCTTATTGCACGGTGGAATGCTGTTGTTGGCGTGGATGATGAGGTTTTGCACCTTGGTGATTTTGCCATGGGTAATAAGAATGATTGGGCCCAGATTCGTCTCAGTCTTAATGGCTCTATAGTTCTCATCAAGGGCAACCATGACAATAAGACCCATTTGTGGATGTTGCCGGGCGATACCATGGTCAAGTCCCTTATCAGAAACAACGTATTTATGGCTCATATCCCTCCCGGGGAAAGTGAGTACGATAAGGTGCGTAATCGTGAGCTAGTTCCAGAGAAGGTTCCACCCGGGACTACCGTTATGCTCTGCGGTCATGTCCATAATCTGTGGGCTGAGAAGCAGATGGGAGAGCTTCGTGTTGTTAACGTTGGTGTTGATGTTCGAGGCTTTCGGCCAATCAAGCCTGAGGAAATTGGGGTTATATTGTGAGTAGTGGAGTAGACAAAGAAATTCTTGAATGGAATGAGATGGTAAAAATTTTATTTGAGATGGAAGCTTCCTGCCCCAAATGCATTGAAGCTAAACAAAAGAATGAGGGGACGCTTAATCCCCTCATTTGTCTAGACCACCAAAAACTACGTCAAAGAATGGTTTTTCCTAAAGGAATTAAAAGGCGATGAAATTTTTAATTGGCCTCTTGAGATATCTATTCCCCTGCTATGGCAAGGAGCATGTGTGGATTCCAGCTAAGTGGCATTGGTATGCTGGACCGCCACGCGGCTATATCATTAATGGAAGGCGATGCTTCGTTTGTGGCAAGAAAGAAGGAATCGATTTAGAATGAAGATTCTCACCATTAAAGCTATCCAGCTTCGGCCAGGAATGAGACTTGTTTGGGGTGGATATATCGGAACCATAGAATTTGATTGTGGCGAGGTATTTGCCTGCGTATTAGGTAGTCATGGACATATAGGAATGCGTTGTTGGCGTCAAGATGATCCTATAGACATTTGGGAGCTAAATTAAATGGAAGATGGGTTATATCAAGTTACCACACCATATCTCTGTGCTGGATTTGTTGTAGAGAATGGACAAGTAACCGAGTGTGCCCCCATACTTAGAAAGAAGCTAGCTTATTGGCAAACAGTTGCCAAGAAAGTAGAAGTTAAAGAAATGCCGGAAGTAAAAGGAATACCAGACGCCTTTGTAATTGTGGACTTTAGTAATTTTGTCCATACTTGTTGGTGGCCCGCTATATCTGCTCAAAGGGCTGACCCCAAGTATGATGCCAAAGAAGTTCTAAAAACAAATATGTATGGTAAATTAGGTACCATAGGTAAAGCGATGGCAGATTGTGGTTATCATGATGTAACTTATATATTTGTTGAAGATCAAATCCCAACCGAAAAATTAAAGCTCTATCCAGAATACAAGGCTGGACGTAATCGTGAAAATCCGCCGCCTAAGGAAGAAGCTAAGACATGGCTGGTAGAACATGGCTACACTTATTGGTGTTCTGCCCCTGATAGTGAAGCTGACGATACCATTGCTACTCTAGTAACTCTTCTTAGTGGGGATCCAGACAGTATACCCATAGTTATTGTCTCTAGTGATAAAGACCTGTGGCAACTTATCCAACCGGGTGTACTTGTTTATCGTACAACTACCGGTAAATTCGTAACAGATGCTATGATTCAAGAAGAATTTGGTGTATTATTTCCAGACCAGATTCCGCTTTGCAAGGCTATGTGGGGTGATGCTAGTGACAACATTCCCAATGTCATGCCACGAATGCAAAAGCAACTCCTACCTCTCATTAAAACTACCGATGGCTCTCTATCAGAATTCTGGGCCAACTTCCATATGGATTTGGGCGTACATCTTACAGATAAATGTAGAAAAATGTTGGAAGAAAATAAAGCAGATATTGAACGTAACTATAAGCTAGTAAAGCTTAAGAAGGAATTAAATCTAGAGTTTTATGGAAAGAGAAATAAAAATGAGTGATCAATTAACGACAAAGACTCCGCAACAAACATTGGAAAGTGGCGAAAATCCTGGCGACTACTTTTGGCCCTGGCATGGAGAAACCAAAGAAGGCCATTCACTTTCAATGAATGCCGCTCAATTTATTACCTGGGCAAGTATCTTTCATCCAGAATATGTGGATACTGATAATGGTTCGCCTTTAGTTAGTGATTTTGTAATCACCAAGTTTGATGCCGAGGCAATGGGAGAACCAGAACTAGAACAAGCCATCGCGGTCACAATTCGGCCAGATTTGGACGGGAATATAGAATATTCCAAAGCAGCAGAACAAGCGGCAGCGCGATATCCTGCTAATCCCAAGATAAAGGAACGTTTCCTACAACTCGCTAAAGTATTTGCAGATCAAGGGATTTGACATGTCTGATTTATTAGGCTATATTTTTATAGGTGCAGGGGTGCTATACTTATTGTGGGCATTCGGAATTATTATTTTTGCACCGGATTCATATCCAGATGTTCACAGTAAAAAATTGCCGGGAAAGAAACGGAGATAAAATGGGAAAGTTTTCAAGTAGTGTAGTTGGTGTAATTTGGCTAGCATTGTTTTTTCTATTTATATCGATTGGGCCATACTGTTTTGCATATGATCTCAATCATCTAATTCCACTTCTTACTCATAAGCCAATGAATCCTCCAATTAGCATGTGGAGTATTCCAATCTTTATCGGTGGAGTCTTTCTCTCTGAAACCGCCATTCCAGTTGCATTGATTATATGGATTCTGGTCTTTCTTGGAGTGATTGCGTAGGGGAAAATGAAAAGAATTTGGGTTCCTATTATGTTGGGAGTTATGACAAGCGTAGCTGCTTTTTCTACCATAAAACTAGCATCTTATTCGACATCGGGTGCAACTCTAGGATTAATAGTAACGGTGATGTTAGGAATCGAAACCTTTCTCATCGGGACGAGTATTTACGAATTATAAATTGACTTATAATTCTAGATATGTTAATATAGAGTATGCGTTGGTTCCAAGGTGATAGATGGTTTTGGTTTTATGGTGAAGAGCCTACGGGCTTCTTCTACGAGCATCCTGTAGTAGCTATGGTCTTGGTTTCCGTGGTCATTGGGATTATTGGGTTGGTGATTGTGGCTTGCATTCCCTGATTTTGGATGTTAGGATAACGTATGGCTAGAAAGCGCAAAGCAACTCTACTTCCAGAATCCCCCAAGCTCGCTCTTCCTGGGCAGGTTACGGAACCTCCTTATGTTGATGCTGAAGTTCTTCCACCACAGGGGGCCAAATCTGTAAAGCTTACTCTTGAGCAGCGTAGAGCCGTACTCATTGAGAAGCGCGAGAATCAACTTAAGACCTTCACTTACCACAATCCACCAATCGATAAAGACCATATTCTAGCTGAAACAGTTTTCGAAAATAAAACCATTGCTGAGTGGGATAAGGCGATGGAGGCTTATATTGAAAACGCAACAGCCAACAAGGAGCAAGGTAGAATAGTTACGTGTGACCTCTCCACCGCATTCCCTACGTGGGTGTCTACGCTTGTGTATAAGTGGAGAGCGCGAGGACGCCCCTCAGAGTACGATGTTATTGCAGGAGAAATCAAGAAACTAACTGATAAGGCGAATGAACTTATTAAGTTTGCCGTTATGGATGACGAGGCTGCTACTCAGCTTGACGATATCGGTCGAACTAAGGGTAAGAAAGCGAAACTTCTAGATACTGGCAAGGCTACCAAAAACGCCGATAAGAGGCGTCAAGATGCTATTAAGAAGCGAGCTAAGGCAGATGAGCTTCTTAAGGAAATTGAGGCCATTAAAGTGGCTTGGAAGGAAAATCACAAATGAAAAAGCTTATTCTAACGGTGGAACAAATCTCTGCCTTAAAGATCATGCTTAAACTAGAAGTAATTACAAGATGCGGCACTTTCGTTAAGGGTGTACTTGATACGAAAGATGAAATTGGTGCCATGAGTGGCATCGTGCAAAATATGGAAGTGTGGAATCAACTCGATAGGGTACTCACCTTCCCTGTCCTACGTTACATAGAAAATCCCCAAACGACTAGCCTAGGTTTAGAAGCACCTATTGAACTATCTCTTTCTGATTCTGAGATCGAAATTATTGGAAATGTCGTCAATGATGGTCACTATAGAGAAACCCTCAAGCTACTGCATTCGGAGAAGAAAGCAGAAGATATCTCTGGAATGCTAATTGCTGTAGTTATCTTGGAACGTAATGTAGAGGCTCTACAGTCTATTTTCGATGCTGAAAAGAAGAATGCTTCTTTCTCCTTCCAGCAGACAGCACCATCGTCCACTCTGTTAAACTAGGAGTTGAATATGAAAAGATATAGTTACGCTATTTTTAATAATACAGAATTGGCGAAGGATGCACTTAATAATTTGCTTAAAGAAGCACATGTTGTATCTATATGGATTTGATCCAGCTAATAACCAAACCATCGTATGGTATTGGGTAGATGATACTCTTTCACAGAGAAGGTCGAATAAGCCATAGAGAATTACGGAATAAATATGAAACTACGTCCTTATTTCTGGGCTACTTTAACCCTAACAAACGCCTTCATGTGTCTGGTTGATTCTGCGCGAGGACAATATGGATGGATGGTCATTAATGCCATTAGTGCTGGGCTCTGCTATTGGACATTAGATAGTCTACCAGAACCAAAAGAGAAACAGACCGGAGAGAAACTATAATGGCTGGTCATATAAATGACATGGTGTCTCAGCATTGGAATACTCCACAGTATATCGTGGATGCCGTACGGACTGTTTTTCCTAGACTAGATTTTGATCCGTGTGATAATGAGTTTTCAACTACAGGCGCAACTTTCCATTGTTATTTGCCAGAAAACGATGGATTAAAAATGCCGTGGTTTAATGAGGATATAGGAATAGAAACCATTTTCTGTAACCCTCCTTATGGGCGTGATAAGGAACGAAAGACATCTATTGCTGATTGGGTGAAAAAGTCCTATGATGAAAGTGTCCTGGGTGCAAATGTCATCCTACTGATTCCTGCTGCTACAGAGGCCACCTTCTGGTTTAAATATATCTGGCCGTATTTTAAACACATTTGTTTTGTAAAGGGCCGCGTTAAATTTCCGATTGAAGGCAGGGGAACAGGAGCATCAACAAAGGGGAGTGCTATTATTCTCTTTTCTTCCGATGAAGAAATTGCTAGTAGATTCAAAAACACTTTTGAAAAGCTTGGATACGTGCTATAATTGGTAGACACAATCTTTAGGTAGAGAAGGAGAGGCGTGGTGCTTGGAATTTGGTATACAGCGACGGCTCAAACCCGTTGGCCCGAAAGGGATTGAGGGTTCGAATCCCTCCCACGCCACCATTATATGGGGAGAAAGTTAAATGTAGAAAAAGTAAAAGAAGCGATTGCTAAGAGTGAATCACTAGCGGGTACTCTTAAGATTCTTGGTTTATATGTGGGTGGAGCTAATTATAAAACGATTCATAATTTTATAAAGATACATAAAATAGACACAACACATTGGAAGGGACAGGCAATTTGGAGGGGGAAAAAATTACCATATACCAAAGCTATCCCACTTTCTAAAATTTTAGTTATCAATTCCACCTATACTTCTACTTCGGGAATCAAAAGAAAGCTCCTCAAAGAAGATAAAATCTTAAATAAGTGTTATACTTGCGGACAAGAGCCGATCTGGAATGGAAAATTACTTGTGATGGTTTTAGACCATATCAATGGAATAAATAACGATAATCGTCTTGAGAATTTAAGATTACTTTGTCCGAATTGTAATAGCCAGCAAGCGACATTCGCTGGTAGAAATAAAAACAAGTGGATCGTGGTGAAAGACAATGAATCTAACTCAAATCAGGAAGCTGAGAATTCGGAGACTTAACCAGCAGCAGTATCAGCATTTTAGAAGGCGAGCATTTAGTATGGATAAAAGCAAGTTACATGAGCTACAAAATAGGGCTACAGAAAAGCTTTTTAAGAAGCGTAAAACATCTGGGCGGGTACAACGACTAGAATCTCTTTTAGAACTAGCTAAAATTCGTAATGCTGTGGCTGTGGCCGAATACAATTCGGCGGTTCTTGCTTGTGAAAAAGAAATTGGAATGCTATACTCTAAAGAGGAGTAACATGGCAAAGTACGACGATCTTTATCCGAATGCAGAAAATGGATCTCAAAGCGAACGGCTTAATAATCTGCCCCGTGTAGAAAAGCTAGCTTGCAACGATCCAAATTGTAAGAGTGATCATAAGTGCGACTGTGGTGCTGTTACTTATTGGTATAACATCACGGCACAAAAGTGCGTGTGTAGTACCGAATGCAATGAACAAGTTTGGCAAACGATGATTCTTGTTCATATAGCAAAAGAATTAACTTATTTCTAATAAGAAAGATGGAGAAGGAAACTATGAGCGAGTTTAGAGTACCCGTTGTGAAAATTGGTAAGGTCGGGAAGCATCCTAATGCTGACTCACTTTCTATTACCCAAATTGATGGTTGCCCCGTTATTTTCCGCACCGAGGATTTTAGAGAGGGCGATCTAGCCATTTACATCCCTGTTGAGGCTGTAGTTCCCGAGACTGTGCCCGGCACCGAGTTTCTAGGGAAGCATCGCCGCATCAAGGCGATGAAGCTGCGCGGCGTTTTTTCTATGGGATTGCTCCTGCCCTTGGTCCATGACCAGCTTCCAATCGTGTCTATGGTGGGGAACGTGGGCGATAACGTTGCAGCCGAGCTTGGCATCACCAAGTATGAGGAGCCACTTCCGGTTGCAATGAGGACGGATATGGCACCTCCACCAAAGACTGCATATCCCGTTCCTGTTTATGATATTGAATCACATCGTAAATACAGGCATGTGTATTTGCCAGGGGAAAGAGTTATTGTAACTGAGAAGCTACACGGCACCAACGCGCGCTTCGTTTACATCGATGGTCAACTACATTGTGGTAGCCACAATAGCTGGAAAAAGCAAGACGAGCGTAGTGCGTGGTGGAGGGTTGCTAAAGAATATGATCTTGATAGAAAGCTTGCTAATTATCCCGGCGAAGTTTTCTATGGAGAAATCTATGGTCAAGTTCAAGACCTTAAGTATGGCTCTAAGCCAGGAGAACTCAAACTAGCTATTTTTGATATTTATAACTCCAATAAAGGTCATTGGCTAGATAGTGATGAGTTTTGTCTACATCTAGATTGGGTGGTACTACCAAGTGTGCCTGTACTTTATGTCGGTCCATATACCGATTTTCTGGATGCCATGTGCGATGGTAATAGTGTCGCCTCTACTGTGCCACAGATTAGAGAGGGAATTGTCATTAAGCCAGTAGTTGAGCGACGGGACAATGAAATCGGCAGAGTCATTACTAAGCTTGTTGGAGAACAATACCTGACCCGCAAGGATGGAACGGAATTTCATTAATGAACGAAAAGTGGAATAATCGATTTCTGTATCTAGCTAAACATATCTCCCAATGGAGCAAAGATCCCTCTACACAAGTAGGAGCGGTCATTGTTGATGAAAACGGTAGTATTGTTTCCATGGGCTATAATGGATTAGCTCGTGGTGTAGAGGACTCTGACGAACGGCTTAATAATAGAGAATTAAAGTATAAGATGATTGTGCACGCTGAACGAAACGCTATCATCTTTGCACGCAAGGATCTTAGAGGGCATACTATTTATACTTGGCCCTTTATGCCGTGTGCAGTATGTGCTAGTATGATTATTCAAGCCGGAATTAATGAAGTTGTATCTGTCAGAGGTGAGCCTAATCCACGCTGGGAAGAAGACTTTAAGATTACAGAACAAATGTTTGAAGAAGCTGGAGTGAAGCTCACTCTGCTATAGGATATATATGAACGATATTAAAGATGTCACAAAAATTTTTAGTCAGCAAAGAACACCTAGAAATTTTACTGGTTTTCCAGACATAGATGCTTTTCTAGAGGAATGCTTCCAAACAATGGCATCTAAGGGGCACGATTATCGTGAAGGTCACGACGAAGATGCCTTGCGTAATTTCAGAGAAGACGGGAAAAGTCTAGACGTACCAATGTGGAAGGTGTGGGGTATTTTTGCTGGTAAACATTGGAAGGCTATTACCACTTTTATTAAAGAAGGTGGGCAGCATGAAAGTGAACCCATTGAGGGTCGTATCAAAGACATGATCGTTTATCTCTTGCTATTCTATAAAATGGTAGGAGAAATGAAGAAAAACAGTAGGAAAGGACAAACAAATGGCTAAGGGTTTTCATAAGGTTGTAGTAACGTGGGAGAATGTTGTGGTTCCTGATGGGCAGGCTGCGCCAGAGCTTCCTGCCGTAACCGAGGTTCCTAATCGAGCCAAGGATGCGTCGGCATGGCTCACCGCGAAGTATGGTGTCAAGCCGCTGACTGTCAATAAGGCTCCTAAGAGCTAAACTTGACATTAACAAGCATTTAGTGTATAGTGTTTGACATGGACAAGAACACCATTGCTGGTATCGAGCGCCTCGTTTATCTCGCTGTCGGGGGCTACCTCCTCTATGGATGGCGCGGGGCGGTTGTCTCCGTGCTCTTCGGGAAGGTCGTTTCTGGTCTGTTGCAGGACGCGGTTGATGCAGCTACCGCGCTGACCAAGTATCACATTGGAGCCAACAGGAAGGGGTAATATGAGTACCAAGGTTTACATCATGCGCGGGCCTTCGGGGTCCGGTAAGAGCACTTACGTCAAGCGCCATTTTCCTAACGCTATCGTAATCTCTGCCGACGCCTTTTGGGGGCCTGAGTATAAGTTCGACATCAAGCGGCTGGGCGAGGCTCATTCCTGGGCTCTTCGTAATTTTGTGAATGAGATTACTAAGGCTTATGTGGGGGATTCTAACTCTAGGGACGGCGGATACGAGCAAAAAGTCATCGTGGTGGACAATACCAATACCACCACCAACGAGATCGCGCCTTACTACGCCGTGGCCGAGGCTTATGGTTGCAAGCCCGAGATCATCTCGCTGAATACCGTCACGCCCGAAATGAGCTTTCAGCGAAATGTTCATAGGGTTCCTATGGAAGCAGTTAAGCGTCAGCACGATAATTTCATTCGTGCTGGCAAGGCTATTCCTAAGAATTGGCGTCATAAGATCATCAACAGCGATGAGGAAAGCAAGGCCGGTATTCATGATTAGGACAAACAAGCCATTGGATTGTTCTTGCCAGACAGATGGATTTGATAAAGGAGTGTGCACATGCTGCGGCGCACTCGATGGTGAACCTTGTTTTCATGCCGATGATCCCATTGGTCGGATATTTGCGGAACAACCGCCAAAGTCTAAGACATATAATCAAGGTATCGAGGACTCAGTCTCCATTATCAAGGAATTTTGTAATAAGTATCCCGCCTTTGATCCAAAAGGGCTGCTCAAGACGTTGGAAGAGGATATTCTTTGCTTGAAGGATAAAGAAAATGAATCGGTATCCTGATACTAAAAACGTTATCGATAAGGTAGGCGGCAAATCCTGTAATGGACTATGCTGCAAGAAATTCTATCTTCCTATTTCTCCTACCGAGCTTCAAGAAGAAGCCCGTAAGGCAACCCTAGATCCTCTTTATAAGAGATATAACCCGCGAGAGGTAAAACAGATTGCCGCCATGGTTATTCCACTTGGATTCTCCAAGAAAGATGTCAATGGTAAGACCTGGGGCGATGGTGAAGGTGGCTGGTATTATACCTGCATGTATCATGACGATGTAAGTGGTCGCTGCTTGATTTACGATCATCGCCCGAATATGTGCTCAGAGTATCCATACGGCAAAGCGTGTAGATATAATAAGTGTGTCAGCAATCCATGGTGGCAGCACTATGATTTGACGCGCTGGGTCGTAGAGACAGTCAGGGCCCTGGTTTCTAAATGGAAATATAAAAATAAGCGAAAAGAAGTGCTTGACAAGGCTGTTTACAGTAAGCACACCAAGGAAAAGAAACCGCTATCGGTTATTGACTCTTAAACGAAACTATGATATCTCCTTTCTATGCCTAAGACTTCCAAGAAGAATTGCACCCATCCTCGCTTTGCTCGTACCCATGAAGACTGTGGTATTTGTGAGGCAAAGGTTGGTTCTGCTACTTCGGCTCCTACTATTCCAAGTGGAATTTATCGCCTGAATACCGTACTGGATAATAAGCTGGGCAAGGACGGACGCTCAAGGGATTGGCAGCAGCAGGCAGAAATTGTGCCGGGTGTCTACTTCGTTGTGCCGGGGTATCATGAGGGTGTTCGTATCACCAAGTATGACGACCGGGGATACAATGAAGTGAATTGTAATCACGCTTCCCATGACAACATGGTGGCTGCTCTGGAACCTATTGAGGGTTCCAATGAGGAATGGCTGGAGTACCAGAATCGAGCCCATCCCTATCATGGCAATGGAAATACCATTGTGGAAATGGCCCTGAAGACGGGCAGGCTGACTCGTCAAGATATTCTTGACTTGATCGACACTTCCGAGAAGGAAGAGGAGTAATATGGCAGAAGAGGTTAAAGCAATTACTTGCTATATCTGCAAGAAAGATTACGATACAGAAAAAATTGTAAACCATCTTCGCAGCCATACAGACCTTGAGGCTCGTATCGCATATAGAGAAGCCGTAGATGCAGAGAAGCCAAAGAAGCGTGGACGCAAGAAGAAGGAAATGCCTGTCGTAGAAGTCCCAACCATCGAGGATAATAATGAGCCCAAACCTTAAAGATATTGGCTTCTATACGCTCTCTGACGAGCGCGTAATTAATCTCATTGATAGCAATGGCAAGAGTCCACTTCAGCGTTGCGAGATGCTGATTACGGATGCATGTAACTTCAAGTGTCCGTATTGCCGTGGCTGCGCCGAGGAATTTCGGGGCACTATGAAGGCCGCTCGCGCTTTCGATACCCTGCATCATTGGGTGAACGAGGGATTAAAGAATGTCCGCTTTTCCGGTGGCGAGCCCACTCTACATCCCCAGCTTGTAGAGATGGTAAAATTTTGTAAGATGAACGGGGTCCAGCGCATCGCCATTTCTACTAATGGCTCAGCACCTCGTGCTACTTATGACAGACTTCTTGAGGCTGGTGTTAATGACTTTTCCATCTCTTTGGACGCCTGCTGCGCCGAGAAGGGCGATGAGATGGCGGGCGGCGTGAAGGGTGCCTGGGATGTAGTGGTAGACAATATTCGATACCTTTCTACTAAGACCTACGTTACGGTTGGCGTGGTGCTTACCGATTCTAATGTGGCAGAGATGGTGGATACTGTAAAGTTTGCCCATTCTCTTGGTGTGGCAGATATTCGCATCATTTCCGCAGCGCAAGACAATAAGCCCTTGGTGGATGCTATTAATATCCCTCAGGAGATTCTTGATGCACACCCTATCTTGGCATACCGGGTAGCCAACATTAAAGCTAATCGTAATGTGCGAGGCATTAAGCCTACAGATAGCTACTCTTGCGGATTGGTGCTAGATGATATGGCTGTTCTCGGAGATAAGCATTTCCCTTGTATCATTTATTTGCGCGAGAGTGGTAAGCCTATCGGTACCGTAGGCCCCCACATGCGTGCAGAGCGCCGAGAGTGGTATTTTAGCCATGATACACATGCCGATCCTATTTGCCGAAAGAACTGCTTGGATGTGTGCGTTGACCATAATAATAAGGTCGAGCAAAAGATTCTTGACAATTATCAGGGGCTAGTGTAAGATACTTAAATGGACTTCGGGGAGCGATACATCATCAAGACCGAGAAGGGGTACCTGTATGGAATACACGGTACTACGGTTCTTTTGGTCCTTGACATTAAGGACGCTATGGTGTATAGTAATCCCGATACTGCCGAGAAGGTTGCCGCAAAGATTTGCGGGACTGTTGACAAGCTTTCGTAGTTATGCTATAACTCTTGAAGTACCTGACCATTAACCGAAAGGACACTATGCCTCGCCACTCTATCATTGATCCCCGCGACACTCACTCACAGGACACCGCCCTCGTCACGGACTTCACCAAGACCGAGGACGATACCGGAATTCCCGTGTGGCAGAAGGCTGGCTCCAAGCTTCTGGATGAGGTTCTGACGGCCAGCGAGGTACTCCACCGATCTGGGAATGACTTCAAGGTGAAGACTGTCCCGGCCTATGCCAAGGTTGGCGATGTGTACGTTCCGGCGCCCGACCAAAAGATGGTCGTCCGCGAGGATACCAATGTGGTTCTTGGTACCGTGGGCAACAAGTACAAGGTTATCCAGAACGAGGACCAGATCGCGGCGATTTCGCCCCTGGTCGATTCGGGCTTTGCCAAGTACGATACTGCTGGCCTGATTTATGGAGGCCAGATTGGTTGGGTAATGCTCAAGCTGAACGACGAGATCGCTCTTGCCAATTCGGGCGACAAGGTTGTGAAGTACCTGATGGCTCTGTGGTCGCATAACGGGGCGTCTTCCTTCCGCATTTTCCCGGCTCCAATGCGCGCTTTCTGCGCCAACGTCCTGAATAGCCTTCTGGCTTCTGCCAAGAACGGCATCAACATCCGCCATACTTCTAGCGCCGACCAGCGTATCAAGGAGGCTTCGCGTGTCATTGAGGCTTCGCAGGGCTTCTATAAGGATTTTGAGGCTCGCGCCAATAGTCTGGTGACGACTCCGATGACCGACAAGCAGATGGAGTCTCTGACCGAGCATCTGTTCCCGGCCAAGGAAAACGCAGATGGCGATGTGAAGGTGTCCACCCGTTCGCAGAACATCCGTGACACCATGATGAACCTCTTTGTCCATGGTGCGGGTCACGAGCGCGTGCGCGGCACCGCTTGGGCTGGTTACAATGCCGTGGCTGAGTACGCCGATCATCACCGCGCCACGCGCGTCGGTGAGGATGGCGATACTGGCGAGTCTCGGCTGGCCTCCACCATGTGGGGTTCGGGCAACCAGATCAAGACCAAGGCTATCAACTACATCGATAAGGTGGTTATCGGCGGGATGGAGCTTGACATCACTCCCGCTACCCGCTAAGATACAAGCATGAGGACGCTGCAATCCAAGGAGCACTAATGAGTAGGTAATAGAGGTCGGCCGCAGAGGGCGATGCCCAGAGAAGTGGCCTGCTGTGTGGTCGGGGTATGGGAGTTCGCTTCCTATCTCTCAAGTCGAAACTACCTCGCATGATGACTACGAGTGGCAAGTCGGCAGCACCACAACCATTCATTAACTACCAAAATGCAGACCTGTTGGTGGAGGGAACCAAACGAGCTAGGCAACTCGATTATATAAGCATCCTTAGCGTTCCTAGTGCTAGTGGAAGACCGTTAGGAAAGGGGATTGGGAAGTACCCCGAGGGTTAGGTCGAAAAACCCACCCATAACTGGGGCAGGCGTGCAAGACCAGAGATGACTTTTGACTAGGGTTCGGAGGTTAGAAAGGCCCAGCACGAAAACCTCCACTTTTAGCGGGGTAGCGCAGCGGTAGAGCGTCAGCCTCATAAGCTGAAGGTCGTCGGTTCGAACCCGACCCCCGCTATTGCAGTTGCTATAGTAGTATAGAACCCAGCGCATGGTGCTCTGGGGCTGTTAACCAACCAAGGAGAAATACAATGTCTAATGTAAAGGTAGTTGTACTTGAAGCAGGTAGTGAGCTTGAGGCTGCGCTTCTTAAGCTTCTAGGCGGCTCTGTCGATGTGGCTGGCGAGCAGCCCATCGTTGATGAGGTCGTAGAGGTTGACGAGGACGATCTTGTTGAGGAGGACGAGGAGTTTTTCGGCCAGATTGTTGAGGCCGATGATAGCGAGCAGCGTGTGAAGCGTTCTTATTTCGTCGGTGACTACACGGACCTGTCTGTGCGAGTTACTAACGAGGGTGTCGTTGTCAGCGGTACGAGTGTAGACGGCGTTGAGATGAACGACACCATCTCGCCGCAGGGTGGTTTCGATGAGGTTACTGCCGTTGAGAATGACGGAGTTCTTACCGTTCGCCTGTATCATCTGCCTGCCGAGGGTCGAGAGGTAGAGATCAACTAAGGGATTGGTGGGGCGCGCATACAATAAACGCGCAATAGAAAGGTATATATGGCTAAGGGTGAACTAACTAAGGCTAGGCTAAAGCCACAGAGATCGCGCAATAAGTTTCTACGAGAGAAGCGTGATCGCAAGCGTGCAGAGGCCCAGGCTCGTCAAGCTGCTTATGATGCGCTCACTCTTGAGCAGAAGCTTGCTAAGCTGGAGGGATTTGCAGCCGTGAAGCAAAGGGCTAAGCTACTGGCTACGACTATTAAGCTGAACGAGGTTGAAGCAGCTAAGGTTGATGCACTTCTAGCCAATCCCCCAGAGCCAACCGAGACACTTAAGAAGGCTATGAAGGGTACCAAGGCTCGTCGGCAGGCTAAGAAGGATAAGAAGGGAAAGAAGTAATGGAGCCAGAGGTTTTACTTATTGACATGGATGGGATAGTTGCGGATCTCGCCACCGAATGGTATGCGCGCTTTAATAAGATGCGCGAAGAGGATTATCTAAGGAATCCTAATACATATCCAGCACCTCCGATTCCAGTCTCGATTGACCAAATTACGAATTGGGATACAGGTAAAGCCGTGGGGGATCACCGTATTTATGGTATTCTTGAACAAAAAGGACTCTTTCATGCCGTTAAGCCACTTCCGGGAGCAATAAGGGGTGTTCAGGCAATCAAAAACATTAAGCTCTCAGATAACACACCAGCATACGATATTAATTTTCTAACAGCAGCTATCGTAACACCATATGCCTTATCCGAAAAGGCTGAATGGATGAAGGAGTATTTTCCGTTCATTAATCCCAAGAACATCATCTACGCCTATCGTAAAGAATTAGTGAAAGGCGATATCTTTATTGATGATTCTCCAAAAAATCTAGATTCTTGGAAGAAGGCTTGGCCTAATGGAACCACCATTGCAATCGATTATCCGTATAACCAAAACACTAGCGTAGATGTGCGCGTGTATAGTTATAGGTATACTCAAATAGCATGGGGTTTAATTGTGGGAGAGCTTCAAGCACGAGCGAGTATGCGAGAATCTATTTCTTAATAGGACTTTCTTCGTCATCTGGAATTCCGTTTTTGTTATCATCACGGAATGACTTGTGAAGACTTGTGGTATATGCAGCCAATACCGGCCCGAGTAACGCACCGAGAACGCCA
>JAEHJW020001133.1_pt1 | contig 43041 bp, 65 predicted proteins | sample 9271431 | NCBI WGS metagenome assembly JAEHJW02
TAACTGCTCCATAGAAGCGTCTGCCCATATTCTTTTTGAATAGGATAACGGTGTTATCGGGAATCATTTGCTGGGTCACACCATTATCGTCGTCATACCAAGCGTCATATTGATAGATCTCGAGGCCAAGTCCTGGCAATGTACCAACGAAGGTAATCGCACCTTCATAAGCAGAAAGATCGACCGTAGGCCTAGAAAGAGCATTCTGTTGATAGCCATCAGCAACAGGGGCCAGCATGCCCATCATAATATTCCGGTTCAGAATTCCGGTGATTTGAGGATGAAGGACAAAGTTGTCAACCACGTTTGCCGACATCAAGCAAATATTTGGCACAGTACCGGAGTTTTTAAACACTGTTCCTCTCCATACTTTTAGGTCATCAAGAGGCTTAGAAGTTGACGGGGACGACCATAAACTACCGCCAGAAAGAGCTACAAGTTGGCTAAATCCATAGTCGATAGCATCCTGGGTGTAATTACTTAACTTATCGTCAATGTATCCATTCATTACGCACTTGCCAGTAAGCAGAATGTCACGACACATAATTTCTTCGCGGCGAGTGATGGTTTTTTCAAAGAAAGCTAAGTCCTCAGCGATGCGTTCGGCCTGTCTTTCTTCAGGTGTGCGCTGACTGTAAATATTCTCGCCCATGGAACGATTCACGATGTCTTCAACGGTCAATTTGCGCTGCGGGGCAACGATGGGAGGAACGTAGTTTCTAGTCACGAAACCTTGTCGGTCCATGTCAAAGCCGCCAGCTCCTTTTGCGATAAATGGAGCGACACGGCGGTTTTCTTTCTGGAAATCAACGTCAATGTTCTCGGTTACAAAGGTTTTAACGTTATTGAAAACTGTATCCCGGATAAAAGACGGCGCAGGCATCATACGGCGTAAGGCTTCGAGAAGTGTTCTGGTATCATAAATCGAAATAGGATTTGCCATTAAGTGTGACCTCCCTTAGTTTTGTTATTTTGGTATTTAGTTCTGATTAGTAGGATTCGCGATGGTGTCACGGAGCAGAATACCAACTTGACGAAGCTGCTGCTCGAAAGCATTGATGTCTTGGCCCGCAGCGGTAATAATGGCGGCGCGGTTGAAGATGCCAGTTTGATAAGCAATGGTTGGAACATTAAGAGTTGCGCCAGCTGCTCCGGTGTCGCAGGTTGCACCCAAGATGTACTCGGGGATCTGGCTTCCATCTGACTTAGTGCTATCACACAGAACAGCAAGTTTAGTTGCTGTGACCACTCCAATAAGCGTTCCGCGCGAAAGAACGCCTTGAGCTGCGGCAAGTGTTATGCCCTTGGTTATGATCGGCTGTTTTTCCCCTGCAATCAGTGCATCAAATTCAAAATCACCAATGACAGAATACTTTTCATTTATTACATTTGGCATTAATTTTCTACCTCCTTATGATTTTGTTCGCGATATTGGCAATGGACTCTCCGATTGATGCCCTGACTTGCTCGGGCTGTGCATCCGAAAAAGGAGAAGGAGTTGCTCCGACATTCTTTGCGCCGGATTCCTGGGTACTGTTAATAAACGCCGCAAGATAGTTATTGCCTTTTGTTGCAGATGCCTGCATCTGCTCAAACGCTAGGTCTTTTGCAGTTGTATAATCGGTATATTTTGCTTTTACCGTAAGCGCGGGATCAATCCGATTAGAAATAGCATCAATCTCCTGGATGCGCTGTCGTTCTTCAGCTTTGGCCATGGCAACAATACGGTTGACGAGCTTAGGATACTTGTTGGTGAGCTTCGCGATCGCCAAGTTTGCTTTTTTATCTTTGGCTTCATCATTTTCATCTTCATCGGCAGCATCGTCGTCAATTTCGTCTTTGGCGCCCTTGGCCTTGTTTTTGGATTTCTTACCCTCTGCACCATCTCCGTCACCGTCAGGGTCCCGTCCACCCCCGTCGCCATCTCCGTCTAGGTCATCCTCCTGTGTTTGGGCCTTTTTAGCGAGTGCGACAAACTGTGCCGCAATTCCTCCTCCCACATTTGCTGCTGCTATGGCATCGAGGATATTACCAGCATGTTCAAGGGCGTTAAGATTTTTAAAACCAGATACGTCATGTTCAATGTTATTCACAAGCGCTACCTTACCTTTCATTTGAATTTGGACATCTCCCTCGATTTTCTTATCGCAGAAACCGTTTTCTATGGCTTCGTCTGCCGTCATCCATGTTTCGTCAGACATCATTTGAAGCAGTTTTGCCTTGGGGGTTTTTGTCCTCTCTGCATATATGCTGACAATGCTCTCCTTGATTGCATTTAAGGTGCCCGCTGTTTTCATTAGGTCATCGGCTTTATACATGCCCATTAGCCCAGCCAACGGATCGTGAATCATGACCATTGCTCCATTAGGCATTTGGATTTCATTTGCGGCCATCAGGATGAACGTGGCGGCCGAAGCTGCAATGCCATCTACAATGCAAACTACCCTAGCAGAGTGGGTTTTGAGTTGGGTGTAGATTGCGACAGCTGCAAAGATATCTCCACCAGGGCTGTTAATTCGGCAAGTGATTTGGCTGACATCACCCATGGCCTGCAAGTCTCTAACAAATTCTTCGGCGTAAATCCCGCTGCTGCCAAAGAGTTCTTCGATCCAGCTTTTTTCGGATTTTATTTCTCCATAAAGTAAAAGCTCCACTACTCCGGGAGTGGCAGCATTCTTAAATTGCCAAAACTTCTTCAATTTTTCACCTCCTTATGGTTTTGGTACTTCGGTTAGTTGCTCTACCATAGATGGATTGAACACTGTATTGGCCTCCTTAAGGAGTTCATTCTCTCTGATGATGGATTCCATGTTCGAATCCCAGTCGCCACCGTTGAGTTCGATGGTTTCGCGTTCATGTGTCGAGAAACCAACATCTACTTTTTTCTGCGAAGCCAGGACTTCTTTAAGCGGATCAAGTTGTCCTGGAGATGGCCCATTCCATTCTGCTTTTGTCCAAGCCTTCCGGATGATCGGATCATCAAAAAAACCAGGGGCATTAATACGTTCTCGGGCAACGGCCTCACTTAGCCATAATTCATAAATTGGTTGGCAAAAGCCGCGAGCAAGCCACGTACGGCGCATCCGGAAAGACTTCCATGCTTCAAGAAGTGCCGCCCTACTTGCGGAGTAGCTTGCATCAAAAGACTTCATAATTAACTCATAAGGCACTTCAATCGCCGCTCCAATGTATTTGGCCATTGAGCTTACAAAGGCGTCAAAGTTTTGACTTGGGCGCTTAGGGTCAGCTATATCTACTGATTCGCCTGGCATAAGGCGGTTGATTGTACCAGGTCCCAACTCATAACCGAAGTCGGTGTTATCTACCTTTTCTGCCGGATCCTGCGCTTCGTCAAATAGCATTTCCCCTGTCGGCAATGAGCTTTTTATGAACGCAGTAAAGAATCCGTTTATGACCGATGCCACAAGTTCAGCATCGATGTACCTCGTCAATTGCTTTAGACTTTCAATTACAGGTGCAAGCAGTGGTACTCCCCTGTATTGCTCCGGCCTTTCACTTTGCATGATATGGAGAATGTTCGCCATACCAGTGTTTTTGGCAAAGGCAGAGATCCTTGTCCACTTGCGAAGTTGCATTGTGGGGATGAAGCTGTTCGGATAGAAGTTGCAAACGTGATAGGCTATTATTCCGCCATTGTCGTCAAGTTCCACTCCATTGTAGACACGATTGCCGTTCTCCGTGTTAAACCATACCTGCCCAGTTAACCCACTAAATGCGGTCGTATTGGGATTTGTTACGCGATCGCTTTCAATCAGGTGGATGCGCAAGCTGTAAGGCATAAACGGAGTGGGCGGTTCACTGTCAACCAGAGCAAAAGAGTCCCCATTGAGAAGCCACGACGTAAGCGCGAGCCCTTGCATCTCATGAAAGTTGTTGACCTTAGTGGCATCACAATGCTTTTCATCTGCCCACAGGGCGAACTCTCGCATGGTATGCTTTTCCCATTCTTTGGCTTCGTCCCTGGATAATCCCAAAAACTCATAATCGATTTTTGGGTGACATTTTAAACCGGAGCCAACAACGTTCGTAAGATATGACTTGATCGCACTGGTGGCCAACGGAGCACCCATGTACAGAGATCTGCTGCGCTGTCGGAGTGAAAAGAGGTTCATATCGATGTCTTCAACAGGCGAACGGCTGTCGGCTATCCAGCCTTTCATTGACCGCTTGCCGTGGCTCGCGCCGGACTCAGAGTATCCACTGTTTTTATAAGCGTGCTTTATGGTGGCGGTTGCGAATTTGGCGGCCTCATTTTTAACGGAATCCTCCGGGCTTTCTCGTGAACCACCAAACATCCTGCGGAAAAATCCTTGTTCGGTTGCTATACCATCACCCCCTTTAATTGTCTCTTAGGACAACTCCAAACGAACGCCGCCTACCTCCGTTTTGGAGCATTACTATTTCAGTCATGAGTTGATCGATCATCTTCTGGAGTTTAAGTGGATCAATGTAACTCAACTCGCGATTATTTATCTTGTAACTTTGCGCACCGGATGCAAAAACGGGCATTGCCCCTAAATAGAGGGCTAGACTTTCCTGTTTCATAGCCAAAGTTTCAGCATTCGAGCCTGTATAAGCCATGTTATTTCCCCCTAAAACTCTACGTAAGGCTACTTTTTATTACCCTTTTAGTCTGTTTCTGTACTTTGGCAGGTGTCTTTTGGCCTGTAACCGCTTCATCTCTGGCTTCCTTTAGGCGTTTTTCAAGCTTTTCAAAGACTGGATTGATTAACTTCAAGGCTACGCGAGCGTAGTTTCTAAGGTCAAAAGGTTCATTCCTTGCCTCCGGCGAAACCTTCTCCCACCCCATTGTGACTCTTCCCTTGTATTTTCTTGGTACTTGCCTCTCGGATATGAGCCCCTTGAAGTATGCAACGTCATAATCGGTATTAGCTGGGAAATGACAGTAAAATGGCCCAGGGGTTTGCACCTTGAGGCTATTTATGATCGCCGTCTTGCCCTCATCAACGCCAACAATTATGAGTGCTGCATTCTCTTTCTTAGTCCGAGTTATGCGATAAATAAGTGGTGTCCCTGCTCCGCCCTGCCCTTTGATAGCAAAGAATCGGCGACTTTCATTGCTCTTGCAGTATTCGTAAACCTTTGAAGTGTAGTGACCACCTGAGTCGATGCAGGCACAGGCAACCGTCAATCCTAGTCCATCTCCAAAGTGATATGTCGCTTTAAGGATATCGTCTATTGCTTTCCAAGTTTCTTTTCTGTCTGGCGCTCCCATTACTATTCCGTGCTTAATTCCCCAGCTCTCTTCGCCTTTTCCCCATCCTGTTATTTCAAATTCGAGCCATCTGTCTTGCGTGTCTACCCCTGCGGTCAAAAATAATACACCGTCCGGTAATTCGGCGGCGTACTGTTCGCGACGTTTGACTAAGTATTCCTCGTTCTCGATCTCGCCCTTGACCTCGTAGGTTTCGCCCAGGACGGTATTGACGAAGACCTTGTATAGTTCCGGATCATCTTTAACCGCAAGATATTCGGCTATGATCTTGTCCCACGTATACCAGGGAGATACGAAAGCATTTAGTTTAAAACTGCGAACGCTTTTGGCCTCATGGTTTCCCGCGATCCATTCACCTGGTTGAGCTTTCCATGTAATCTCATCATACTCCTCAAGACAGGCCGGGCATCTAAAGACAATGTTATCAATGGTGTAGTTTCCTTTGGCGTCTTGCTGGTGGCTGTAAATCATGCCGTAAATATTTATGAAAGCATCGTGACCGCAATGAGGGCATTTGAGTTTCCATTCCTCTTGGGTACCCGAGAGATATTCGAACTCAATCCGCGATATACCCTTGATCCCAGGAGTACTGACGAATATCTTTTTGCGGTTAGGAAATGTTATTGTACGCTTTTCGGCAAGCTGTATCGGATCACCTTCGGTTCCTGCGCTATCCGGAAACCGGTCAACCTCATCACACAGGAGTATCCGTATAGGTCGACTAGCTAGTCCAGCGGGAGAGTTTGCTCCGCCTATTGATAAAAAGCCACCCGGGAAAGCCTTCATGAGTATCGTATTGTTTGCATCCCTAGCTTTATTATCTGCTACCTTTACTGTCAAAACTTTGGTATCGCGTATAAGGGATGATATACGCCGTTTAGAAAAGTCTTCTGCCATGTCTCCCGTTGGCTGTATCATCATCATCGGGCATGGGTCAACATCGATAAAGTAACCAATAATATTATTTAGGATTTCACTTTTCCCGATTTGCGAGCTAGAGAGAATTACAATTTTCTCTATATCAGACTGTGTTACCGAATCCATGATCTCGCGCTGATAGGGAGCGCGGTCTGTTCGCCATTGCCCAGGCTCAGCAGAAGATTCACTACTAAGGACACGATTAATATCCGACCATTCACTTACTGTTAATAGTGGAGGCGGTGCGACGTAATCTCTGATTCGTGAATTGTAGTAATCACTCGTTATCATCGCAGTTATCACCTAGCATTTCTGCCGGAATTTGCTTCAACTCGTTCAACGCCTCGTGCGCTTCGATATTTATGATTTCTGTTATCACAGGAATACTTTTTTGCCCAAGTAACTTGGGGGCACATTTAGAGCCCATAGATAGGATTCTAGACCTAAAGGTTATTATCATATTCGCCTGAAGCTTTTCTACTTCTGCCGCGTCAAGTATTTTACCCTTTAGTAGGTCAAGTTCTATCTCGGCCTTCTCGCGTTTAGTTTTTTCAAGTAGTGTGTGTTCTCTCTCAAAATTTAGATCCTCATCTGTTCTATACTTAAAGGCATAGTAAGCGTCTACAGCATCGGGCAAGTGAAAGTTTCCATCTGCTTCACGCTTTAGTACTTCTTCCTTGGCTAACACTTGGACTCTTCGAACGCCTAGTTTTAATACTTTTGCCAAGTCTGAACTGTTTACTTTTAACTCCATTTCATCACATCCTTAGCGAACGAACTTTATGAAAAAAAAATTGCATCTAAAAATATTTCGGGGCATTTGCATGCGCAATACGTCTAATACCCCAGAAGTACCTACTGTTTCCAAATAGCCACGATTTCACCCATATATTACTTAATGCACATCGAAGCATCGTTAAATGTTCCACTTGTCCTTCTTGTCCCTGCCTAACCAAATAGAATAATAACCCAACACGCACAAGGAAAGTGAAAACCCATCACACATTGACTCTGCTGTAGTCTTGGCGAACCAATTAAATCCGAAGTATGCCGTCTCCGCAAAGTTGAATATGATTCCAATAAGAATAATTATGATCCCTAATACCTTTAATGGCATATGCGTGCCTCCTTATATTGAACCATCAGGATCCTCTCTTGATATATCAGATACCCCGGTATCTTGTTCATCGGTATCATGCCGACTCACTCTGCCTTCTTCTTCCTTCGTGCACTCCGGACACAGCACTCTTTCCTGATAAGAGAAATACTTCTTCTTACAGTTCGGACACTGAAAAAGGGTTGGTTCAATTCTCGTTCTCATGGCCATGATCTACCTCCTAAAAAGAAAAGAGCCCGAAGGCTCTCAAGTATACAAATAGTCCCTATACTATTAGGTGGCAATCGTAAGACAAAACTAGAACATTTCAATTTGTACATCCTGCCTGAATACAATTCCGTTGTTAGTTAAGTCCTCAACCATCGAACAAATCTTATCCTCCGCCCTTTTAACTAATGTCTGAACCGTACCTTTCTGTAGATCCATTATCTCTGCAGTCGCCCCAAAGGAGTAACCGCTTCCCCTTACAAGTGAATAGGCATCCTTCTCCTTTGCGCTTAGTTCCTTGAGGACGATCCCTAAATCATCTATGGCCTTTCTCATCTTCTCGCTAATCTCTGATGGCTCCCTCTGCAAGGCAACTGATCGAATAAAGGCAACGTTCCTTGGGTCCATTGGAACTTCTCTCTGAACGCTACTTAGTCTCGTTATTCCTCGCCGACTATCGGGGTGCTTACCGATCTCCATATATTTTATTGAAAAACTCAAGCTGTCAGCGCAGCTTGCGAGTAGTGATTTATCTTCCTTGTTGGTGGCCTCTGTTTTTGCTTTATTAACACGTCTTAGAGTAATTTGATACTCCTTGATCATCTTCTTCACTATTGGCCACCCACCCATCAAATTAATTTACAGGTTGTCCCCTTTTTTATCCGCAAGCACTCCATCCACAAACCACGCACATCCTACATCCACTAGCCCTGATAACTCTCTCTCCGCATTCTTCGCAACCAGCACTAGGTCTTTGCCAAAAGCATGAGCCTTTCCAATTTGGTTTGGTTTTTAAGATTTCGTTTCGGCACTCATGAACGTCCTTAACTTTAGAATCGGAGCAGAATTTATCCCCGCATTTTAGCATTCTTTTTCCCTCCAATCCGCACCCAACGACAATCGTCGATCTTGGCATAACCGCACTTGCCCTTTTCTGCGCAATCCTTGCACTGACATTCCCCAGCCTTGCACTCTCGACATTTACACAACTTTTGTCCCCTCCATGTTCGCAATTTCCATTGCAATAAGTCCTTGCCAATCTCTAATTTCTCGTTCCCTTTCTTCGGTCGGCATCGTGCTAAACCAAAGTAATACATCGAAGTCATACCCAAAATGCAAGGCTGGATATTTTTCTGCATCGTCAGTGAAGTCGCAACCCTCACATTCAACCCAACACTCGCTTGAATATTCCGCATCACTACTCTCGTAATACAAGACACCCCCACATTCAGGGCAGGTTGATGATTCGACAGCATCTTCATGAAGTTTAAGATAATGAGCGCATATTCTTTCAGCTTGCTCCAAGGTGCATCCTATTTTCTCGGCATACTCTTCGTGGTTGTTGTAGATTGACACTACTTACCACCTCCGCCAGCCTTCAGTATTTCTAATCGTTTCAGCTCGATTTCGCCGCTCATGTTCCACCTGAGGATGCTTTGAATGATGAATCTTAGCCGTCTCTCGTCGACCGCCACTGCCTTTTTTCTGTCACGATCAAACATAAGTATATTATCCTCGGCGTTTTCACCTGCGTAGAATTGACCATTTAGGACTAGAAGTGATTTCATGCTAAATCCTCCCTGTCGATCCAAAACCTTTAACCCCTCGATCTGTCTTGGATAATTCCTCGACCAACTCAAACCCTGTTGCCAGATAAGGCAGAATAACCAACTGTGCCAACCTCTCACCCGGTTTAATCGTTAGCGTCTTGCCCGAGACGTTCAACACGTTTAGGTGAATCTCTCCCCTGTAGTTAGAATCGATGGTCCCTGAAATTGTTAACTTACCCTCGATAGCCGCGCCACTTCTCGGTCGTACATCCCCAACAAATCCTTCAGGTATTTCCAAGGCGACACCTGTTGGTATTTTCACATTCTTCTCGGGATGAAGGATTATTTGTTGATCTATCCGAGCTCGAAGGTCTGCGCCGGCATCGTTGGGATATTTGCGCGATGGCAGGAATTGTGGGTTGGTGGTGTTTATGAGTTTTGTTTTGATTTTCACGTTTACTCTAACTCCTTCTTTATGCGATCAAGGTAATTTTGTACTCCATTGCGACTTCTTAATGCGAGCATCAATTTTGCCCCCTGTTCAATCTTAGTCATGTCGGAACCACCATCGATCAACATTTGTATCATGACTCCCAAGGCTCTTTCCAGCGTATCTTTTGAGTAGTTCATTTTTCTTACTTTCAGAACTATCTCATGGGCCTCTTCCCAATTCTTCACGGTTTAACCTCCAATTCCAAATACCTCTCGATAACTCCTTTAGCCTCAACCCACCCAAAGCAAACCTTTGCCAAATAGCCTTGCCTTGTCGTTTCTTCGATCCACCATTTCTGGTTTTCTGACAACTTTCCACCCTTGACCTTCAGTTCGATATATAAACCGTGATATCTGCCTCGGGAGACTGGCAGGAAGATATCGCTAACCCCTGCCAATGCTCCTTCGCGTTTCAGTCGTATCGCTTCGAGCCGATTTCGCTTTCCTCCATTTGGAATTGAGTGGAGAAGCTTTAGTTCTGGGTATTTACCTTGCGATAGCTTGGACCACTGGAAGAGTGCGATCTGCTCGTCCGACTCTTTATGATTCATCGAATTCTTCCTCGTGTGGACTAATTTTAACAATCTTCCTTCCACACTCTGGGCAATAACCCATACTGTTTTCACCGGGTCCAGAATCAGGGAATATCCATACAGCAGTACATTTCGAACAGCTCCAACTTCCTTCATTGTCTTCTGACCATTCGCAAGTTCTTTCTTTGGGTCTTTCCGGAAATAATCCAATGGATTCGTATTGGCTTAATCTATATCTCAGTCCTGCGTGGCCAACTGCCATACAGTAGACCAAGGCAACGGGACATTCACAATCCATATTTTCAGCAAAATCTATTGCCGTACCCTCTTGTTCGATATCACATTTTGCTTTACACTCTCGCTTGCAATAGTCAACTAGGCTTATATCTCCTTCGCCTCCTAAATCGCGAAGAAATACTTCCCGTTTCGCATCAATGCCAGTCATGTTGTGCAAGTTTTGGTAATTACCTTCTGGATTGTCTGTTACTAATGGTTTCATCTCATTTCACTCCCCATCATTCATGCGATCCCCGTAATTAAGAACAAGGATAACCATACAAACGACTAGCCAAGTTATTAATAATTTCATTGGTTATCCTCCTAATTTCTAAATTTTAAAATGGTATGTCATCATCGAGATTGACTTCATGGCCTAGGGAACTCGTGCCGCTGGTTTGATTTACTCCGCCATCCTTCGGACTTAGGAACCGAACATTTTCAGCGATAATTTCCGTAACCCATCGCTTCTGGCCATCTTGTCCGGTATACGTTCTGATCTGAATTCGTCCATCAACCGCAGCCATTTTCCCCTTCTCAAGATAATTTGCACAAAGTTCGGCAAGTTTTCGATAAACAACAACCGGTAGAAAATCAGCTTCTCGTTCCCCTTGAGCGTTTTTAAAGTTACGATCAACGGCCAAGGTAAATTTGCAAACTGCAACTCCCGAAGGAGTATAAGTTAATTCACTGTCTTTCGTGAGGCGACCAATCAAAACGACTCGATTTAACATCCCTCAATCGCCTCCGTGATCCACGACTGAAACTCTAGTTCAGCGCGATAAGCGCTCATTTGATGCAAGGCTGACATTCCGGATTTAATCGTTTTCTTAAGGGCTTCGATATCCCGGTCAAGTTTCGGTTTATCCCAACTACGCTCTAGGTCATTCATAGTTTGATTAAGTTCTTTGTCAGGCGTTGTATTGGACTCCGTTTCTACCTCCTTGACACAATCATCCTCAGGATTACATTTCAACTCATCCTGCACGTCATTCTGCTCGTCTGTGATTAAATCGACAGGTTTGTCAAACTCAACTTTTGGCAACTCCTGAACCTCTGTGTCCGTATGGAATTGCTCGATCTCTTCCATGCTCAATCCTTCGATCATTGTTTTCTCCTCCAATTTCGCTTTCTTAGCAGCTTTATTCTCCTCTGCCCTCAGGTGCATTAAGTGAGCATGTGCTGTTGATGTATGCACTTTGTAGTGTTTCGCAACAGCTCCATAACTTCCGATTGCGTCAAACTCTATAAGATGGGTTAGCTCCTCACGCATTTTTTTTGCGTTTTCAATCGCGCTTTGACGTGACACTTTCTCTTCCCCCTCTAAATATCTGACTTCGCCCGTGGTCCTTAATAACTCGAGATCACACATTCTGGTGATAACGGGAGCATCAAACTTTTGCGTGTTCCCTTTTGGCTCAAGTAGCTTCTCTCCGAACGTTCTTGGGCTTGGATTACCTTGCTTTGACATTACGCACCTCCCATTTACCTCTCGATCCTATGGTCAAAGTCTTTCGCGCAAAGGAAATGTTCCCTTGTTAATCCAAATAACCTAGACATTGTTGCATCCCCAAAATCACCTAATCGTTCCGCAAGTTCCTTCGGGTAATAGTTTGAGTTAAACCCTGTTAGAAGGTTGTTTCTGTACCTGAGGTCAATCAGACGATAGTACATTGCCTGCACCCATTCTGTAGGCTTCTCTTTGCCGATATCGTCCAGAATTAAGGCTGGGGATTTTCCTAAGGTGTCGATCTTTTCCTCTATGCCCTCTTTATCCTTTGAAAATTGGGCTTGCCTTAACTCTGCCAGCAAATCTGCTGAGCTTACATAAACAACCGAAACTCCTTTACTGAGCATGTCATTTGCAATAATGCAGGATAGCATCGTTTTTCCAATGCCAGGATTGCCGATGAGGCAGAATCCTTTTGATTCAGATTCAGAGTTAATGAGTTCTGGCCACGCCTTGAGATATCGTTTTACCCCTTCGAACATGTCCCTATTTCCGTCATTTACCCTGTAGGTATTAAGCGTATACTTGAGTTGATTCCCTTTGAGCCCTGAAGATTTCAGTTTTCGTGCTGCGTTCTTCGTTGCCTTACAGGTGCAGTCGGAGTATATTGACAATCCCAATGAATCTACCCCTATTTCAACAATTTCACGGTCATGGCATTTAGTGCAGTTATAAACTTGCTCCTTTTGTGGCAATCGATAACCTGCCCCAACGTGATAAAGGCCATATTTATTTTCCGTGGGTGTATCCAAGTTTTTGGAGGTAGGGATCGTTTTCCCAAGGTTTAGTATCTCCGCTATTGACTTCAGGTTGTTTTCCCCCTTTCGTCGATGTGCGTTTTTTCTCGAACTTTTCATCGTTGTGCTTGAGTGTTTCCATATCCAAGATTCCTTCATCAAGCCAACGACGAACTATGCTATCTAAGTATTTGACCGTTCTGACGTTGTTATCGTTGCACCTGTCAATTGCATTGCAGATCAGTTCCCTTGCCTCGCTACTTCCACGATTAATAAAATCAGTGGTGGCGAGAATGATGACCTCAGAGTCCCTTGGAGTTAAAGGCCTCCCCCAAACTTTTTCTGCATAATCAAGAACGCGGCCCTCGATCGGCTTTTCAACTTTCTCACTTTCGCACGCAATATAAGCAGCAGTGATATGTGAAGGTGAAGGTGAAGGTGAAGGTGAAGGTGAAGGTGAAGGTGAGTCGTGGAATTCTGCACGGTTTTCCACCGGATTTTCCGTGGAATTTCCAGTGGAATTCTTTGGGGTTTCCGCAGGAGGTACGCTTCTCTTCCTTTGCTTGTCCCTTTCCTTCCTTGCAATATAGTCATAAAAAGGTTTATTGAACTCATACCAGTCATGCAAATACATCTTTCCGTCATGCTCGTCAATCCATCCTGTTTCAACCATGGCGTTGTACAGAATGTTGGGATCTTCTTTCCAATAAGCGGCATCGGCGATATCTTCCTTTGTGACAGATAGCAATTCACCTTCTTGGTTGCAATTATCGACCGCCCATGTCCAGATCAGGGCCAAAGTTCCGATAGCTTCAGCTCGATTAATTTTTAGGGTACGAAATAAATTTCTAGTTTTTCGATGATCTCTTATCTGTTGATGGACAGATATCCACGCCATTTCTCCACCTGCTTATTGTTTAGAATAATTTAAGTTGTAATCAACTTGTTTGGAGTCAAAACACGCATACTGCGCATATTTCCTCTTCCTCGTCCTCGTAATCAAGATAGGTAAATAAATTCCATTCAAGCTCTTTCCTGTATTCCCTGAGTGTCATTGGTTGCTTATGACCTGCCACTGTTTTTGTTAAGATAGTCACATTTGGATTAATCTTTTCCCTGAACTCATTTTCAATCGCCTCAACTTCCATGTACCTTTCCGGCCATGTTCGGAAGAGTTGCGCCCAGTGTTTATGACCTCCCCTGACACATCGACCACCACAATTCGCATGGGAGAAGTTTAATTTGTACATTCTAGGGACTCTGATTCCCCATTCTCCCTCTATAACCTTGGTCATTTCTTCGTTGGTCATTGGCTCGTCTACCATCGGAAACAGGCATTTATAGTTTGGATATTTCTTCTTCAAACTGTCTGCTCTGTGTTCTTCCTCCGCCCCGATTCCGAAAAGCAGAATCGGAGTTATGCCTTCGGACTTCATTTCCTCAAGAAACTTATGAGTCTGTTTGACCTTGAGCCATACTGAGCAATTTCCTAGCCTTGAATTACCTAACCATCTAGTATCAAGGAAAACTTCTCTTGGCGTTCTTCCATCCGACCTATACTCAAATTGAAGTTTTGGATACCTAGTTTTTATATCATCCATGAATCTGTAATTATCCTCGTCCTCCCACTTGGTATCCGTGAAAAGGGCTATTACATTTTCAATGCCGTATTGATTGATTGCTTTATCGAGCGTCATTGAGCTTGATAAGCCTGTTGAAAATAACACAATGTACTTTTCCACCTTTACTACCTTCTTGATGATTTTTACACATCAAGTCGGCAACTCCATCAGCTACCCATGCCATCGCCCTGACAATGCTTTTCAGCAAGCGACAACGCTACTTTATGGAGTTTTTATGCTACGAATATGCACTTTCGCGGATCTACTGACTAGGTAGGTTTGTCAAACTATTGCGTGGTGTTATCACGCTCAATCCTTGCAACCTCACTAAAGAGGATTGTAAAAGTGTTTGTCCTTTATTTTTTTCATAGGTCTTCCTCATTTCAAAATGGATACATCTCCAACTCTATTACCTTCCCTGCCTCTGCAACTTCTGTATCCTTCTTGGTAAGTTCTGTGATCTCTCGAACCATTTGCTCCGCGTTGGAATTGCCATCCGACAAGTGAATCAAAACTATTTTCCTAACGTTCGTCATGTCGTTAGCGCTAAGAAATCCCTTAACATTTTCTAGTGAAAAATGACTTTCAAGTAATCGTTTCCTTAAACTTAATGGAATGTATCCATTTTCAATATTTAAATCTAATATGTCTTTGCAGTAGTTACATTCAAGCAAAAGGTAATTTAGTCCGTTAAATCTGTACTTGATGTAATAAGTGTCCGTGGCAAAAAGAAGTTTCTCGCCAGTCAGACGATATACTATCAGGTACCCAAGAGGCTGCGCGCAATCATGCTGAGTGTCAAAAGGTAGTATTATGAAATCGCCTAGATCAAAACGCATACCGGATATAACCGGCATTAACCTATGAGCATTCAATGATTCTACCGACTTCAATGTACCCATCGACATGTAGCAATCGATACCAGAAAAGGTTAGTGCCCTTACTGCTTTGCAATGGTCCTGGTGTTCGTGGGTAACTAAGCACCCGCAAACTCTTGAAAGATTAAAATCCAAAGATTTCTGAATTTCTCTAAAGGGGACACCTGCATCTAAGAGCAGGCTCCCCGTTGGAGTTTCTAAAACGTAGCAATTTCCTTTTGAGCTAGATCCAATCACTTTTAACTTCATGGCTTAGAAGTCCGGGCCAGTTGATGGTTGCTTAACTTCGGGCCTTGTATCAACCAGGTGTGTTTTGGAATCCGGAGTAGCATCCGGTTCGAGCTCAGGGGCAATATCAATAACCATTCCCTTATTTGCATTACGGCTAATTACTTGCTCTGGATCGTTTCCGCCAATATCGATAATCTCTTCGGTCGTGTGCATACCCATCGCCATTTCTGGAGCATAGGCGCGGATAAACCAACTTGCCGCACGGTACATTAACATTTGATCTGACATCGTCTGCCACTTACTCCCGTTCTTGGTGTACCATCCCTCTTTTTTTGCGATGTCTATGGTAACAGTGGAGCCTTCCAGCCTCTCGCCAGTTGCCTTCTCAATGGCCCAGGCTTTACAACCAAAGTCATCCTTCCCCTTATTTCCAACCCATTCGTAACGCAATGCCGAGAACTTCCCGGAAGTATTAAAAGTTGAAATCAAGAACTGACTCGACCAACCTGGGCGGCTATATACGATGTAAAGATTTTGCATAACCATCAATGGATCAGCGCCCATCCTGCTCGCCATATTTAGCGCAATCACGCAGTTTGGGACATTGTTTTGATATTCCTTTGGTACCAGGGTAGATGCGGCCAATAATGTGGCTGCCCTTTGGGTGAACTCAAAGCTTTTTAAACTCATAAATCCTGGCATAATTTCGATTTCCTGATTGTTTACAGTTAATTCGTTTGACATTATTTAATTTCCCCCTCAATTTTTACTCGTAGCCCCTTATCTGGCTCACTCTTAATCAAATTAACAACCTGACTCCCAGTTTCAATGATCCGCGACACCGACTCTCTGAAGTCGATGAAGATTGGCGCCGTACATCCATAATGACTAGCTAGGACTGTGATAATATCTAATCCGGCATTAACCTTCCCGGCGTGGTTCACGTTCGGATAAGTAACCCCCTCAACCATGGCCTCACAACATTCTGATATCCCACCGTTAATCTGTACATCAAAGAGTTTCCACTTCACCATCGTGAACCGACTATTGATGTTGCTCTCCAAGAGATTAACCTTCGCCTTGATAAATTGCTCGATCAGATATCGTTGCTTCTCAAATTCACTCAACTGGCCCGCTAGTGTTCGTTCCTCATCCTTCAGCTCATCTATCCGTTCTTTAGTCCTTATAGCAACGTCTCGATTGTTAAGGAGCTTATTCAGTACGTTGACCTGCTCGGTAGCTTCGTTTTTACGCTGGAGCAGTTCAGAACTTGTGTCCTCAATTGGCTTGTTTAGCTCATCCTTGATGGCCTGTAATTGAACCTGTAGGCTTGAGTATTTGGCATCTGCTTCGTAGTTAACACCGAGTGGTTGGTGTTGCTTGGATAATTCAACTTCAAGCTCTACGAGACGTTCTGAGATCTCCTGCATCCTTGCCTCACATTGAAATAGCTCGTCATTGAATTTAATTGCATCCGCCTCAAGCTTTACCTTGCGTTCCTTTAGGCCCTTGCCCTCTTGATTGATCCTAGCCAAGGTGGCTTGCTTTGTGGTGTTGAAACATTCCAACATTTCTTGAGTTCGCTTCTCGATATCCTGTTCAGGAAGCGGCCTTTTGCAGGTCGGACATATGAAATTTCCAGCATCCGGAGAGGTAAAGGTAATTAAATTCTGCTCAGCCCACTTCGCGCGAAGATCGACCATGGATTTTGATAATTGAGTTACTTCATCTGAGCAGCTCTCGATCTTATCAACTAGGGATAATTTCTTGTTAGCCAGTCGATAATCTTCATTCTCAAGCTGTGTTTTCTCATCGGTTATCCGCTTTGACCCCGACCCGGCTGTCGCATCCAGTTCCTTCTTACGGTCTTCGATAGCGGTGCTCAACTTAAACGCGTCCTGTTGTTTTTGCCGATATGCGGATGTTATTTGGCTAGCATCCATCATGCTTTGCTCAATGCTTTTAAGTGTCGCATTATGTTCTCTCAGCCCAGCTTCGACTGCAGAATAATTAATATCTTCACCAAGTATTGTTCGAGAGAGTTCGTTGATTTTAATCGGGATCGCTTCGATATCGCCGTTCAACCTCTTGATCCGCTCGGTGATAATCTTTCGCTGGTCGCTAATGGATCTACCGGATAAGATGTCAGTTAAGGCGTTTAGACTTTTATCAGAGGAGATAACGTCCGCGTCTGAGACGTCCCCATAGATCTCCATGAGGCTCTTGCGCCGATCCTGCCACGATAGCTGGGTACAAAAGTAAAATGGATTGGTTAGGAGCTTGAAAGCGTTCTCATCGATGATAGAGTTGATCTGGTCCGTATACTCCTTTTTCTTTACTGGCACGGTATCGACCCAGTAGGATGTTTGATGCCCAGTAAACTCCTTGGTGGCTTCTCCCCGCTTTTTAGTCCATACCTCTTCGAGCATCTTTCGAAGTGTTTTGAGTTGACCGTTGATTAGGAGGTGCAGGGTGACTTCGGTTTCTAGGTAATTAATATCTTTCCCGTCTTTGTTCTGGGGCTTTACAGAAAAATCGGAGCGATTAGCACTGTCTTTATTAAACAAATTCCACAAGAACGCATCGTATAGAGTCGTTTTGCCATAACCGTTATCGGCAAATACGTTAGCATTCAGTCCGTTGATATCTAGGGTGAATTCTTTGATGCCCTTGAAGTTCCGAAGCTCCATTTTGGAGAGTTTTATTTCATTCATCGATCATTCTCCTTCTATCAAATTACTTCGGCAATCGGCGTATACCCATCGCACCTTGGCCTATCTGTACACCGCTCGCAATCCAAAAAGCAAGCCTCTTCGCCGCATACTAGCATGGTCAGATCTTCGTAATGTTCGCGCCATGTTTTGGCGCAAGTCAGGCATTTGCATGGTGGCTTAGCCTTTGCCTTGGTGTTTTTCAACGGCCTATTTAGCATCGGGAACTGCTTCACAGTCATACTATCCCTCCCGCCTGAGGATATCTTCAGCCATTCTGCGATCAAGGAACGGTTCTATTCTAGACGGATCTATGGTACAATCAGGGTGAATGATTTCCTTTTCGGCTCCTGTTTGCAGCAGGGGCTTTTTCACGTTCCAAACTTGTTCCAAGCCATCAAGCGTTCTGGCAATATCGATAACCTTTGCTTCAGACGTGGTGCTGATATCTCCCATGATTTCCTTGATAACTCCGATGGCGAAAGAGTTCATTTCAGCTTTTGTTTCAAATTCAGTGAACCAGTCTTTACGATCCAACTCGTTCACCAGCCATCTTCAGCCGGATCGACTCGGCCAGCGTTGCCAAGAACTCTCCATTGGTTAGCTCGCGTGACGTTCCCAGGACTTTCTTCTGGGTTATAAAATCAGAGTTGGCATTCTGGATGGCGTGGCGTATACTCCGTTCGACTTTACTTGGCGAAGCATCATGTATCTCTCCTATGGACGTGTAGAGTTTAATCACCTCTTTTATGGACTTAGGATCTTTGCGAAGAATGTTCATGGCAGTTTTGATGTGTTCATATCCTCTCAGGTGGGCTCCGATTTCCAGTTCTCGAAGTGCGTTCACGACTTCGATTTCAAATTGATCCAAGTGAATCATCCTTTCTACGCTCCTAATTTCCTAACTTCGCCGCTAATCCGATGAACGACCTCAAACTCAGCCGGGCTATCTTTCGATATGAGCCAGTTTTCCGGGATTAACCCGAGCGATTTCATGCGGAGTTTTTGCGCCATGGTTGGACGCTTTCCCTGCTTCAATGGTTTATCCCCCAGTTCGTTGAATCTATGAACAGTGGCTTCACATACTCCCGACCTACTACCTTCCCGCCCAAGTAATCCACGAACAGTCCATCATTAGTAATAATCTTGAGTGTGTCAGTGATATCTAACTTTTCAGACTTTAGGTTCCTGACCTTACAGCCAGAGTGCATGAGCTGGGCAAAATACTCCTTGTGGCGAGCTTTCTTCTGCTCAAGTTTGTACGCTTCGACCTCGCGTCTGATCCATTTGACTTTGAGCATTTGCCGACGAACTTGCTTTATAATCTTTTTCAGCATTTCCCTCCCGCCTTTCTCCCTTTCTTCCTCCGCTCCATGCACTTCTCGTAGTGGCTTTTCCTTGGCTTTGCTAAAACTGGGGCAAATGGTAGCGTAAGATTGGTGAACCAGAACCCGCCGTTGTCTATTTCCCAAACTGCACCGCATTTACAAACGAGTTTCACTTCTCCCTCAGGGAAAATAAGGGCCTGTCCACATGTGCAGGTTTGGGACTGAGCTTGTTTTGTGACCATAGATACTCCCTCCTTATGGATTTTCAAGCGACCTTCCCGCGCCCCAGTGCGATAAAACAACTTTCTGCAATCTCAACCGCTTCGTTAAGGATTGTCCTTTTGCCGAAAGCGACGCGGTTTATTTTTATGTCTGTGGTGGCGAGGTCAAGGACCTCGGCGAATTGGGAGTCGGTCATGGGGCCGAGTGTTGCTTCGAGGATTTCTCTGAGCATTTGATCACCTCACTTTTAGTTGAGTTTTACAGGTTTTTTCTCTCCTTCTGTTGAAAGATAACTAGCTAAGGTAATTCTTGATGAAAGGAGATTATTGAAGATGATTTGCATTAAATGCGGATGCCCTGAGCTTGAAGAACACGATGAGTATTGTTGGAATTGTGGACAACAGGTAGATGGTAATTTCTGTCCAAACTCAAATTGTGCCCTTAACAACGGAGATTCAATTCCTTGTCCTGCAAATGCATCGTTTTGCCCTTCTTGCGGGAGCGAGACAACTTATAAAATCGAAGGACTTGTTTCCACTATAGATTTCAAGCGCGAAAGTCAAGAATAATAGGATTTTCTTTTAGCTGATTTCCGCATTTCCCACAATAATTGTGGTATTCCTTAATATTTTCGTTGCCGCAAACCGGGCACTTGGTCACTTCTTCACAAGTGATCTTTTCTTTTTGATCAGTCATTCCTCTTTCACCTCCCCTCGATAACCAACGTTTTTACAACTAAGCTGATGCAATCTCCCCCTTGAACTTATTAACAAAATAGATCTGACCCTTCCCTGTCACCTTGGTGGTTTTGTTGATGGTTACATGGCCATCCGAATGTGTGACTACGGTTTCCTTGACCTTAAAAATACCCAAGTCCATTGACTTTTGAGTAGGAGCGTTAAAATCCGTGCCCTTTCGACTAATCAAATATTTGTTATTTCTCAGCCACTCGAAAAATCTCTTCTCACCGATATCGACGCCGTTGCCTTTGATTATTTTTGCAAGCTCGCCTATGAGGATGGATGTATTTGAGACTGATACCGAATCAGCGAAGATAACTTTAGGGCGTTGGGATTCTAGTTGGAGCGTGAGGCTGTTAATTTGCTTGTTGGCTATCTGAATTGCCCTGGCCATGATCTGTTCTGGCGAGTTCCAAGCCTTTTCAAGTTGGATGAAATACTGACGGGCTTGCTTGCCCTTTTCGGTTCTTTGGAGCATGGATATCTCTTTCGCCATTTCGATAGTTAGCTGATAATCGGTAGTTTCTTGTTTGTTCTGGGGGTGCACAAAAATGTACGGGGTAAAATCAGCGCCTTCTCCAAATCCGTATTCACACATTCTTGGGAACCATAATCTAAATGGAGTTTCTACCTCTAAGAATTCACACAAATCTCTAGCTAATACCGTTTGCTTTTCGCCATCGTAATTAATTGGGATTAAGTTGCTCATGTGTCCCTCCTTTTGCTTAACCCACTTTTTCACAATCATCCCGCAAAACTATTTTCTTTCTCCCTCTTCCGTGCTTCAATCCATAAAATGAAGTCCTTCTTCTCAACACGCTTGGAATTTCCAATGTCGAAATTTGGTATCCCTCCATACTTCTGGTTTGTTTGGAATAACTCATATACACGGCGAAGGGATAAGCCTAGATATGTCGCTATGTGTTTGGCGGTTAGGATTTCGGGGAGATCATTCATAGCTAGGCCCCCTTCTCTTCAGATAAGAACAATTCTTCGATACTCATTGTCTGAAAGTACTTGTCACGCACCTTGACGGTCTCGTTCAATGTGAATGGACTTGCACCAGAGAGTTTTTTATAGGCTGTTTTGTCCGAAATACCCACAGCCTTCGCAATGTCTACCGCCTTTAAACCTTTGCGCGCCATCTCTGCTTTTAATGTAGGGAACAACATTTATCTCGCTCCTTTCTCTACGAAATCTCGTAACTTCTAATTGCATATTATACGAAATTTCGGAAGGTGTCAAGAATAAAGTTACGATTTGTCGGAAAGAATATATTGATTTTCGTAAATTTCTTATATATACTGTGCTTCAGAAGGGGGAACAATAAGTGGAACTTTGGGAAGTATTTAAGAAGTTATTAGATGAAAAGGGAGTTAAGATTTCGGACGTTGTAAAGGAAACAGGGATACCTTACACAACAGTCGATAGCATAATTAAGAAGCAGCTAAGGGACATAAAATTTGATAACGCCGTTAAAATAGCCGAATACTTTGGAGTACCTATCGATTATTTAGCCACAGGTAAAACAGCCAAACATGCCGATCAAAATGCTAACATCTGTGACAGCCTGAAGGGGATTGAGCTCCTCAATGAGTACGGAATTAAGAGATTGAAATTATACCTAGAGGGGGTTCTATTAGCGGATAAAGATTGCTTGAAGGAAAGGGGGTAATTTTTATGGAGGGATACTTTTATAAACGTGGTAAAACATGGTCCTATACTGTTGACGTGGGAATAAAAGCAAGTACAGGAAAGAGGGATCAAGCGACTAAAGGCGGATTTAAGACAAAAAAAGAAGCGCAAACCTCAGCGGCTACGCTCATAAATGAGTTAGAACAGGGTACGTATGTTAAAGAAGCGAACATATTGTTTAAAGAATTTGTAGAGGAGTGGTTGGAACTATATCAGGGGACAGGAAGGGTGAAAGTGAGCACCGTAAGGGTACGCAAGCATGAATACAATAGACTAATGACCTATTTCGCCCATTACAAAATGAAGGACATAACCAGAAAAATGTATCAGAGCGCTTTGAGCAAACTAAAAGCTGAGGGGCTTGCAAAGAATACCCTTGAAGGAATTCACTGTACAGGGAGGATGATCTTCAAGAAAGCGGTTGAGCTTAGTTATATAAAGGTTGATCCTACTCAATATGCGATAATACCAAAGACTCAACAAACGGTTGAGGAAATCGAAGCAGAGACGGATATCCCTGAATATCTTGAAAAAGAAGAGCTATCAGTTTTCTTGAAAACAGTGAGCGAAAAAGGTCTAGAAATGGATATAGTTATCTTCACGACCCTTGCATATACAGGTATGAGATCTGGTGAGTTATGTGCTCTCAAATGGAAAGATATTAATTTCAAGGAACAAACAATTAGTATTACGAAAACTTACTATAACCCAACAAACAACATAAAAAAATACCAATTGCTTCCCCCAAAGACGAAGAGCTCTAGAAGGGTGATCGAGGTGGATGCTGTCGTTATTGCTGAACTGGAAGCTCACCGAATACGTCAAAATATCGCCAAAATGGAACATAGAAAAACGTATCATGATAAAGACTTCATCTTCGCCATGACTGATAAGAATTACGGATATCCCGTGTATGTGAAAAAAATTGAGAATAGAATGGCTAGACTACTTAAGCTAGCAGGGTTGAATCAAGAACTAACCCCCCACTCCCTAAGGCACACCCATACATCCTTGCTCGCGGAAGCTAAGGTTGGCCTTGAGGAGATCATGGAGAGACTAGGTCATGCTGACGATGAGATCACAAGAAGGGTTTACTTGCACGTAACCAAGACGATGAAAAAAGAGGCCTCCCAAAAGTTCAGCGAACTCATGAAAAGCCTCTAATCATTCGTACCCCCAAAGGGTATCATTTTTTTAGCATTTGAATGTGAGCAAAATGTGAGCATTTAGAGTAGTTGGTATTTAAGATCCAGGTATACCAACGGTTCTAGGCTCTTATTACATCATGCCGCCCATTTATTACGAAGTTTAGTAAGTATTTATACACAGTTTATTTCTATTATATACGTGCATTAAATGCGCGTTCTAGCTCTTATTGGTCACAATTTCGTTACGAAATTTTACTACTTTTACTTAATTGCGTGAGCAATATGTGAGCATGATTTTTTGATTATTGACTGTGATCGATTATAGTTTAGGCAATCGAGCTTATTGCCGGGGAAAACTAACTCCAATGGTAATCCCAAAAAAGAGGATATTTTTAGCATCAAACTAAGGATTGTTTGGCCGGGGTCGTTCTCGATTATGCGATATTCTTCCACTTGCATACCACAATGATTAGCTAATTCATCCATCGTTAGACCTCTTAGTTCCCTGGCATCCTCTAAACTAATTTTAAACATATTCTCTTTCTCCTTCATTTACCACTTGCCAAAAGAAGGTAATTTTGGATATAATCAAAGCATAAGAACCCCTTCTTCGGAAGATGGTTTTTGTGTGTAGGAAGTTCCGAAACTCTTGCTGGGGTTGTGCGGAACTTCCTTATTTATTTTCCTACTTTCGTCTCGCAGATCTCTTTTCACTAATCGGTTTTTTAACTGACTCAACTACCAGTCCGTCCTCCCCTGCTATGACCTTAAATTTCTCGCCGTTGAACTGGAACATCTCTCCCGCATTAAGTCCCGATTCGTTCAAGCCTGAAACCATGCTGATCTTGCGCCTGCGCCATGTCTCACCGTCATCATCACTAACCTTGACCTCCACCAGTACCTTTGTCTCATCGAGAAATTCATTCTTAAATTGATCCTCATTTGCTTGCGTTTTCATAAGATACCCCTCCATTAAGAACGTCCATTTGCTTTATCTTAGAACATGCGTTCCATGATTTCAAGAGATATCCTGTCGAACAATAATTATTACCTCGCTTCCTGTCCAAAAGTGACTCTAATTCCATAACGAAGGACTTCATAACTCTAGCCAATCCTCTTTGTTTTGTGGTATTTATTTTAACATTACCAATAGTACTACACTATAATTGTCGAATTCCAGTAAACATTGTCATTCGTAAAAAATTATTTAACACTATTTTATTATGATATATACGATAAAACAATAATTATTTATTGCTTATTGTTAGTAATGCCAATCTAAGCACTATAGTACACAATAATACACCGTAGTACGCTCACCATAAGTATGATATGTTTAATAATATGTTTAATAATATTTTTGAATATCATATAATTAATGAATGATAATCATTTAATTTTTAACATATATATTTTATTTTATACTTATGTGAATATGTTACGTGTTGTTTATTGTCAATAATCCCGATGTTAGGTCAAGTCCTCCATCGTAACCATAAGCGCATATGCTATTCTGCTCAAGGTCTTATTGTGCGGTCTATGGCAATTACCCTCCTCAATCCTACTCAAATAACTTTCGCTTATCCCTGCTCTTTTTGCTAAATCTTTTTGCGTCAGGTTCTTCTCCTGACGCAATTTTGCTATCTTCCTACCAATCTCCACGCTGTCAAAGTCCTATCTTCAGGTTACTCCTGCCAACAAGTCGAAATCAAGAAGGGATGAACTATTCATTTCGCGACAATATCAGACAATTAAACCTAAAATTAATTTTATGTACGCACATACATTGATTATAACTCCAAATGTGACATTATTAATTTGGTAAATATTTCTGTGAAATAATGTTGCAGGTGGTTTGCGTGAATCGAATTAAGGCGATCTTAAAAGAACTGGACATGACGCAAGAAGAACTTTCTCTCATTTGTGGAGTTCCACAACCAGAGATCAGCCGAATAGCTAACGGCAAGAAAAGAGATATCCAGCTAGGTACAGGGATCAAGATTGCGCGAGGACTTGGCTGCTCTGTAGAGCATGTTTTCCCGGATTACTAAATAAGACCTCAGCATTCTAATGCCGGGGTCTTGTTATTTGTCGCAAAACCATTATTCCTGTCGGAAAGCAGGAACTACTTGCTCTCGCGCAGAAAATTTTCCATAATTTAAATGATCTGGAGGTGCGAATAGCGATGGATATTGATTTCTCTGAACAATGGGAAGTATGGTCAGAAGAAATTCACCAAACAGAGGATCAAATTGAGAGAAAGCAACGGGGTGCAAGTTCGAAATGCGCACCGGTTGCTCTGGATGAATTTATTGGTATTGGGATTTTCAGCGGATCTTCAAGGGAAAAATACCATACCGCTTTAACGGAATGTGAATGTGTAGATTTCCAAAGAAGGAAGCTCCCATGTAAACACATATATAGATTGGCTCATGAATTAAAAATATTATCAATGGCCCTTGATACAACAAAGCACGTAAATAAATGGCAATTGATTGATTCCTTAAACGCATTGACCGAAGATGCACAAATTCTAGTAATGGAAATGCTCTATTTCTTTATTTATCATCCTGAAAAACTCCCTTTGAAGCGTGACCCAGACGATAAAACCCATGAATTATTAGCTTCTGGTTTAGCTGTTGAACTAGAGGATATAAATACTGGAGTTAAAAGAAAAGCAAAGCCTATCCTATTATCTTATTTAACGCTAGATGAGAAAAAGCCTCTAAAGAGCTCGAGCAAGGAAACTCTGGTTAAATGGATAATAAATTACAAACCAGAGTTAGCTAAGGAAATTGCAAAGGATACCGTTATCCTAAGTATTAATCCGGAAATAGAAGCACATAAACGCTCCCTTTATAGAATCTTAACTAATAAATATCGGCAAGCTGATACAGTAGGACTTACTGAAAATCAAGGGCCTCAAGGGAATTGGTGGGAATAAGGATACATTAATCTTAAGGGAGATGAGCGCTATGGGATTCAGATTTAGAAAACAGATAGGTCCAAAGGGGTTTAAGCTCAATATAGGCAAGAATGGTATCACTTCTACAAGTCTTAAGATTGCACCTGGTATCACCCTTAACTCTAAACGAGGGCTAACTGTTGGCATTCCTGGAACCGGCATGAGCTACAACTTCGGAAATAAGAAAACTAATAAGCCGTCTCCCTCAACTACCCCTAATGCAAAGCTCTTAAAACGTGAACAAGCACTCGAACGCAAAAGAACTAAAATTGAATATAATAAAGGCTGGAGGGAATTTACTGGTGGATATAGCAATCATGCAAAAATAGCTATCGCCGTTAGTTTCGCAATATGCCTAACCCCTTTTCGGTCATTAGGGTCATACTTAATGATAGCATCCTTGGCATGGCTAACGGTCGATGCGTCCATTAAGACCGGAAAGTATAAGGAACATCTAAGGAATCTATCATAATTTAAAATGATGGCGAGAGAAGAATGAAAAAGGCCTCAGCAAATTAATGCTGAGGCCTTAGTGTTGTTTTATGCAGGTTGCTGCGCGTAATCGACTGTCGGAGCAGGATCAGCGACAACCTCTGAAGCTGTAGGGACAGCTGCAGGGGCTGTAACCACGGCTGGGCTAATCGTAAATGTATTAATCTTGGGCAACTCTTCCCCCAAAATAGTTTTAAACATAGCAAGTATTTCTTCCATGGGCAAGTTCTTTCCAAACCCTGTCTTGGCGATCTCTGCTTGAATAATATTGGTCACAGAATTGGCTAGATCAGCCGATGGGAGAACGTCAACCTTTTGTTGCTTGGCGTCTACATAGCCTTGCCCAAGGATATACGAGGCTGAAGCAATAACGAGATAGAGTACGTCCTCGCTAGGCATACCTAGCCTGAAAATGAAGTTTGCCAAAACGAGAGCAACAATTCCAATAAAGGCCCATAATTTACGAGATTTGAGTTTGTCTGACATGATAATTTCCTCCCTTTTCATTTTGGCAAGCGCTTGCCGATTTGATCACAGCGTTTGAACGTATTGAGCCGCCTTAATAGCTGTCTCTGGAGCACCGAGTCCACAACAATTATTTACATTAGATCGATCTGTGCACTCAGGCCCACCAACGACGACTAAATGTTCAGCAGACTTAGCCTCCTCGTGGATCGTCGCTACCCCATTACGGCAGAATGTAGCGCATCCGCCTAATTTATCAGCTACCATTAGGGCGCTAGAAAAATCTTTTGCTGTAAAATAAATAACTGCATGTTTTAACACTTCGTTTCCTCCTTCCTCTTTATAAGTAATCCCAAAATAACCGCAAATACCTTTGGCATGGGCAATCGCAAGGGCCTGTCGGAAGTTAGAGTCTTTGAGCTTCGCTGTGTCCGCTTCCGAGTCAATAAAACCATTCTCGGTCAGGATCGCCGGAGCATTTGTCTTGTACCCCAGCACTGACTCATACGCAACCTTAACGCCCCTGTTAGCCCATCCTGTCACTTCGTTGATCTGATCATAGACTTTATTCGCGGCTTGTTCTGCCCTACTACCCGCAGCAGAAATAAGGACCTCCTCACCTGTTCCCCCGCCTGAGTTGATGTGAACTGAGACGAACAAGTCAGCCCCAAAATCGTTTGAGATTGCGGAACGAGCGTTAAGCTCTGCGTTTAGTTGGCCTTCTAAGTGCCAAGGCGCATAATCCCCATCTCGAGTTAAACATACCTCTATGCCGTTATGCTCGAGCAACGGCTTTAGCCTAAGGCAAATATCCAGTGTAATATCTTTCTCCTGCAACCCATTACCGCAGGCGCCCGGATCATATCCCCCATGGCCGGGATCAATCATTACTTGCATATAATCATCCTCTTTACTTAAAAATTGCCAGCGCACCTATTCCTGCACAAAGTATAGCAGCTACGACTGTGCGCCAGAGCCACGTGTTATTTGCTTCGAGCGCGTCAATGCGGTGTGTATTGGACTTTGATCTAGCCTCTGTTTCCGTGACCTTTGTTTCGGTGTCATCAACCTTTTTGCGGAGATCGTTTTGAGCGTCTAACTTTGTCTCTACTCGCGTCAAACGCTCTCGGATGTCTATTAGTACCTCTTGCTCTGTTGGCATTAATACGCCTCCTTTTCACCTCTTATCGTTGCTACCCATAAGATTGGAGCCCCAGCGCCCTACTTCGCCGTCACCTCTCAGCTTTTCGGACTTGAATTTGGGGCATAAAAAAGACCGCTATATAGCGGAAAAATAAACTTGGAAATATGAAGAACGCCGAGGTTTTACCCTCAGCGTTCTTTTTTGTGCTCCATGACGTCTTCTGCATTACAATCTAGTAAATTACAAAGCCTATATGCCTCCATGACGGATGAGCGTCGAAAGCAATCACACAAGCAATACTTGGTTCAGTAACGTCCTTCGGGGCGTTTCTTTTTATATTTACAGGGTTTTCCTCCTTTGTGTCGAAATTGGTAGTTGTCTACGCTAACTCATTCCGTCCAGAGAGGGGGTGAACACAATATGGGAGAAATAAATTTAGGTAATTGGGCTATCAGATGTTTTACTGAGTCCTATTCCTTATGGAAAAACTCCGATGAGGATAGCGTCCTGATTGAGTACGAATCAGAGAAAATCGCTACAATTACCCTTAAGACCGACGGATCCCTTTTAACTCTTTCGGAAAACGCTTATTTCGAAATCAATGAGGAACAACACCTATTTATAGTTTGGAGCCCAAATGATGGAAACATTATCATAGAAGATGACTAACTCAATGTAAACTCTTTGATTTCAACCTGAATACACTCAAGTAGCGCGTTTACTTGTCTCGTATTCAGGCTCTTTTTTACGATGAGATCAAGTATTTGAAGTGTTAATTCTTCAATTAGCATTAACGCTTTTGGGTCGTTGACGGTTTCGCGAAGGTCATCAGTTGTTGGATTGATTGTCGCCTTGAACTTTTTGACATATGGCATTCTTTCATCTCCCTTCATTAGCTATTTCTAAGCCCCTGATCGCTAAAATCAGGGGCTTCCTTACTGAGCATAATTCGTCTATAGTTCAGTAAGGTAATGTTGAGTTCTCACCTTCATTGGGTTCAATTGCCCTTACGCAATGGTTCACCTGAACCTTATTGAGAAGGTCTCATATAAAGTTTGCAAAAGGTGAGTCGTGTTTTGCAACGTGTTTGCCTAGCCTACTAGAAATCGTTTCATCCGGATCGCCACCCAAGATCGCATTACAAAGTTGGTCAATCCCAATCAGGATATTATAAATGTACTTTTTCACTAGAAACTCACCACAATTGCGTTTACTTGGTCTACTGTTGTACACGCCTTTGCCTGTGTCACATAATCATTTATCTTAGTATTAACTGCATTTTCTCTAACCGAAATATCTTGGAATAAAAGTGTTAATGCACCTACCGTAGCGAATGATACCGCCACATGATTCACGTCATAAAGCGTGTAAGGATAAGTTATTATTCCTGCGACCACCCCAAGTAAAAGTTTTTGAAATGCAGGATAACCACTATCCGCGGAGTAATTATAGGTTACTCCATTTGAGGTTACAGTTGTATACAGAGACTTATCTGCCAAATCTTTTACTTGTGCTAATTTTGAAGACTGAGCATCTGCTAACTGTAAATCAGCCATCGTTGTCTTGGCAGTTAATACTCCATTTTGCACGATATAATAATTCGGATGTAAGTAGGCATCTTTAACCGTTGCACTTGCGGTAGCTGAATCAAATGGGCCAATAACCGCACACCCTTCGGGTATGTTTGTCCATTCTATGGCATTACCAAAGTACGGAGTAGTGTAGATTTCACCCGTTGAAACAACGTACAAGAAAAAATAATTCAATTTAACCCCTCCCCCTTTTATTATTATGACCCTATTGCTCCCCACTCAATCGTTCCACCCGTATACCCAGATCCAATATAAAATGTCGCGCCTGTAATGGATTTTGCTGTTATACTTACGGGCACTGTAGCGGTATTGCCGTTTGTAAAGTAAGTAGCCTCTACAACGGGTACGGCTGTGAACGCAGTAGGAAATGTTACCGAAAAAGAACCCACAGCCGTTGCGGCAAACGAACCGCTTTGAATTTTATACCCACCACTTAATATTTGAGCGTTTTGAGTAACTATAGTAGCGCCGCTACCCAAATTTTCTGCCGCCAACGAACCACTTGGTTGCACCCCATTTTTACCTATTGTTGAGGCATCTTGTGCAATTAAACCGTAGTTATTGCCCGTACCCGAATTACTTTGTGAACTTATGGTTGCACAACCAAGTGCCGCAATTGCTCCTTGTTTATTCGATAACAGGCAATTGCTTATGATAGATGTTGAGTCATATGATAAAAATCCATAATACCCCATAGTGCTCCCAACGCATTGGCAATATTGACAAGCGACAAGTTTGCAGTGATTTGCTTGTATCCCATGGAGACTTGTAGTTATTGCGTCAAATCCCCTGATAGTAACGGGTACAACAGTGTCCTGACAAATTATCGCCGTAACTTGATAATTTGTAGATACTACCGTGTCTCCGTATAGGCATATAAGCCCTGAGCCAGTAAATCCAGTAATAGATACCGTTTCGTTGTAAATTCCTGCCGCTACATTTATAGTTACTACATGATTAATAACTATCGGCAACTTTGCTATCGCCGCACCAATTGTTGCCAAAGCTGTGCCGGATGTCAAACCGCTATTTACGTTATTTCCTGTTGACGCATTGACATAGTAGGTTAAATTAGCCGTAGTTGCTATACCGTGTACTCCTTGTATCGCACTTTTCGCCAAATGCGCAGTAACAGTTGTAGCCGTCGAGTCTGCCTCTGCTCCTTGTGCTGATGTTGCAGCTCCGATGTCAGAGGGTGCTAGGGCATCCGCTCCCCCTGTGGCGTGTCTGGACTTATGGGCATTGAGACTTGCAAGTGTTATATCTGGCGCGTCATACCAGTTTGTTTTACCCGTTATAGCCTTGATCCGCCCCATGATCCAGCCGAACAATTGCGTAAGTGTACCCGTGCTTGCTGGGGTGGCTAATGTAGGATCTCCAGTGCGATTGCCAATGACTATGTCCGTAGCTGATCCTGCACCTAGCCCCGAAGCCTGAACCGGAAATTTCGCATCTGTGTAGGCTTCAGCTGCTGCCTGAGCCGTGCTAACCTGTGTCAATGTAGCGAAGACAAGACTCTGATCAATGACAGCTGTCACATTTGAAGCATTTGAAACATATACCCCGATGTTTAACGGCGCAGTGAAAGAACTTTGACTTGCAGGAGGCACAAAGATTTCGTGTCCTGTCGAATTGTCATAACCAAATAAAATCTCTCCTAACTGCGGATCTTGAGCAAATAATCCGATTTCACGCCAGTAAAAACCGGTTGCTAAGCTTGCGTTAGATAAAACCGCACCAACCGTAGCTGCACCTTGTCCACTGACAACGATGGACGATATATTTAGGCTCATAATCTGTTCAATTAACGCAGTGAATTTCGTTTCATCCTGTCCGTTTAAGTAGCCATCACCCACAGCTACCCGCGTGAATTGCAGCTGAGTCCCTGTCTCCGCTTTTGCTAAAAGATTAAGCCCTTCTTGAGTAAAGACCATATTCCCAAAACCATTTGTCCCCATTTCCTCACTCCTTACTGTGGCGCTTTCATAGTGGTATTTACATAAACGGCGATCTCAAACGCGCTGGCCACATACATACTTGCTATTGTGGTCGCCAACGTGATTATAACTTCGTCTAAATGACTACTAACCCTTTGACTTACGGCGATCGCTCTGTTGATCTCTGACATCTGAGCGCTTGAATCTGGGAAATCGTTAACTAATACGCGAAAGCAACCTGGTTGCCCGCCGTATTCAAACCACTCCTGCATTGTGCCCGAACCAAAAGCAGCCTGAACGGTCTGTTCAACTGCTGCCTTTGTTCCTTTGATGGCATTGATCTTGCCTGTTCCCGCAACAAGTGACCTACGCGCATCCAACGTGAGCGTTTGATTATAATAGGGTGTCCCTTGTTCAATCGCAAGGAGGTCGGTCACATCCGCTGGCTGATTGCCGATATTGGCCAACACCAAGACACTGCTTATCGCATTGGCCACAAATGCATTTTCAACGTCGAATGCCGCACATATGGCTGCTATTTTAGGATCGCTCACCATATTAAAGGGCATCACATCAGCAAGTTTAACGCTGTAAATCGTCTTAGCCATTATCCAGCCCTCCGTAGGTCACAGTAACCGTTCTCACTACGGCAACGGATGTGGCTGTGACTGCGGTAAAGACCGGGGAGGTTATCGCCACTCTTTTTGCCCCAGCTCCTATAATTCCGGTAGTAAGCTGATCGGGAATAATATCACGGCCTATTTTACTTTTAGTCCAGACTGTAAAACTATTAACAGCTGCCGTTACTGCCGCCTGAATGGTTGATTCCTGGCTTGCGTTTGTTGGGTCGATGTAATACGTCAGGTTAACATCGTAATTCGTAATTATCGGAGCAAGAGCTGAAAAGTTATCTGTCATGGGACGCCGATTATCGGCCCCAATATAAGCCATAAGGTCATTCAGGAAGGTTTGATTTGGCAAGGCTCCGTCCGTTAACAGCGCATACAAATCGACTACATTGGCCGAGGGCGATATCACTGCCGTATCAATTACGGACGAACTATACTGCCGAGCGAAATAATCATAGGAGCTGGACGGACCTGCAACACTAAATCCCTGGTTGCCACTGAATATCTGTTCTTTAAATGATGACTCGCTTTGCGCATCGCTGCCGCCTTCTGTTGTTTGAGTATTTGACACGGATGCTACATATGGCACAGAATCCACGAGAATGTTTATTTGCCCCGGCACGTAGCCATTGCCACTAGACCCTGATGTTAAACAGGTAACTGATTGAGTGACTGCTGTATTCCCGATAAGGATAGTTGCCGCTTGATCTGTGGAGAAATAGAGGCCGTTTCCCGGCGTTACCCTTGTCCCTTGGGGAATTACTACCGGCTGGGCTTGCACTGCCCCCAGAGTAAAGGTAACTGACGTTACTGCAGGCTTAGGGTCAGATTCTAGGTTTCCGGTATTTGAGCCTAAGTTTTTCAAATAATCTCCAGTGGAGTATTTCAGAAAATTCATCCTTGCTGCATTATTAATGCTCTGCAGCGTCGAATAGTTCTGCAGAGCATTGGAGTATAGAAGTATATAGACATCGTCTCCTGGTTGAACCGTAATTTGCTGACCCGTAAGCTTGTAGTATGTCTGTTGATAGGTACTAATTGCGGCAGAAAGCATGTCATCAACTGAGGTGTTAACGAAATTTATATCTGGGAAACTCTGAACCACAGAAAAATCAGGCATAAGCGATCACCACCTTGGGAATGATTGAAGTTCCTTGGTATGAGAAAGTTAGCTTGGATATTACTAGGGATGAGTAATACATTTTCAATTTCTTAGCATACTCCACGAGTAATGCACCTTCTACCGCACGCGGGGCGTTATCAAGGCTTGATGGATCAATGCCAAATAGCCTATCAAACGGAATCGAACCAGCAGGAGTCGTGAGTAAACGGTAGACTCGCCGAATTGTAGCAGGGTCGACGTTTCCTGTTATGATTGGATTGTTTGAGATGCTCATTTACCCACACCCCTTCCGATTATTTCGTCATATATTCTTCGAATGAAAGGTTGATCTCAGCCGTCAGGATGTTTCCCCGACCGTCTACCTGTTTCCATGTATCCGCAGCCGTTTTCAGTACCCATTGATCTGTTCCGACGACTTTATTACCGATAACGAGGATGTCAGGATTACCCGCCTCAGCTAGTTCTATCCAATGGTCTAGAACTTCACGCGGATTAACTCCGAGCACCGCACTAACTTGGATACCAAAACTAAAGGTAGCAAGGCCGGGAGCAACGTATTCCGTCAATGGTTTTAATCCTATACGGTTAAAGCTTTCGAACCGAGCCGAGGATGAGCGTTGGAAATTGTTAGGCGTGAAAACTTTTTTGTCTGAGACTTCGAATCTCTCAGAACCGAAATAGCCTATTTGGCCCATTGGTCACACCCCCGTTCTATGTTACTGGACCAGTCTGACCGCCTTGAGGATCGGAATGTGTATGTTGTAAGAATTTTTTCCCGTCGATCGTGGTGTTACTCCCGATATTCAGGGTTCCCCCAGATACGGTTATGTCAATGTTTCGTGCGTTCAAAATTAGTTTTTTATTGATTGTGTCGTATTGAATACTGGAACCATCCGGCAAAACCATGCACTCAATAAACTGCCCATTATCCGCTGGAGTGTTTTCGTCTTGATAATATTCACCAAGGCAAATTCCGTAGGCTGCTCCATTAGACAAGTAAACGCAAAGTATGGGATCGCCTATTTCCGGTTTAGGTTTTGGCCTCATGATAGGCAGGTCCGTAGATATTGAGCCATTTGCATCTTCATGAAGCACCTTGACAGTTCTTTCTACGCTGTTAACCGAATTGACAGATCCAATTTGAACCGAAATGTCCATATTGCCCATTTTAGTAACCTCCCTCTAGGCAGCGGTGGAAGGTAATATTGGTCGTTCCTGCGCCTTTACCGTAATCATGATCTGCTGTATCCACGAAATACTTACCATCAAGCTTCCCGAAACCTGCGCCTATAATAGTGCACCCAGCCACGATGTCTAGATTCAGTGCCAAATTAAATGTTCCAGTGAGTTGTTTCTCGTTCGCTTCTCTAAGCTTTCCCTTCGCAACCATTTCGGCTTGAGCATCATCATCCACGCTTTCATTGAGGATCATGGACTTGCCGCCCGGCGCTATGCGGAATTCATACTGATGTATTACTTTTGATTTGACTGGCTTGTAGTTAATCGTCACTGCGTTAAATCCAGTACCGACTATGGGCGATGCAAAAGTGTAAGTATTAAGATTAGAGGCACCGTAGGTTATCGTGGCAACGGGACCCCGCTGCTCGTATAGATATTTGGAGTAAATTACGAGTTTATCCGAATAGACCTTAAGGCATAGGTTATATTTTTTGCATGTGTCAGATAAAAGTGCTGCGTCGGTCTGTTGAGTACGCTTTAACGCTCGGATTACGAAATCTTGCGGAGCATCGTAAACAAGTTGCATGTTATATCGGGTAGCGATAAGCTGGCCGAGCTGTGACATTGTTATACTGTCCCACGTGGTATCTTGCGGGGCATCATTAAAACCTTCGGCCGCTGGGATGTTGAGTGCATTGAGGTTAATGATATCAAATGGGCCAGAGAACGTTGGAGAATCCACCTGCATACTACCACAATTTAGCGTTTTTACTTCTCCGGGCGCTGCCCAATCGTATTGCGTGAGCGAGCTCAATATTTGATCTCCTGGCTGAGGAAGCCATACTCCCATCCATTTAAGCCCGCGATTTTGTAATGAGATCGTAAGGCTGTCCGCTTGACCTTCGGCAACCTCTTTATAACTGAAGCTCTCTAGGTCAGGAGCTATGTCCTTTGTTATGTCCACACCAGCGTATGAAAGTGTAACCGTAGCACGTCTCATATCATGAAGTCCTCCATGGCGGCGTGCCGGGGCTTACTTGCGTAATAACCGGTAGCACGGGTGTGGACAGAACAATCCCGGCGTCAAAGATAACTGTGGCTAAGAGAGCAGGATCTTGGTTATTAGACATAAGATACTCGGTATATTTCACGGCGCCGTAGAGCTTTAATGCAATTTGGTCCCATGTATCACCGGCTGCAGTGGTGTAGGTTGTTGCTATCGTCATGCGAAACTCACCCGCTTTTTGTTGGCCTCATAGATCTTCATTCTTTGCTCGAAGTCACGCTGTGAGTCGTTAAGTGCCTGTTTTACATCGTCCTGTGAAGCGTTTCCCTGAATGATAATCTGTGGGGACCATGTTATAGGCTGACCTCCGCCATTCCCTACTCCACCACCGGGTTTAAGAGGTATTACAGCCTCATCATAACTACCCTCGCCAATGTTCGCCATGATGCCACCTGATCGGTGCCGAACTATACCGCCTGTAGCCATCTTTCTAGCTGCCTGCATACCACCTGACGTAGTGTTTTGTGATACGTCAAGGCTTTTGCTTTTAGCAGGAGTACCATTCCAGTTCGTAAGCCACTCTACAGCTTTTGTAATAATATCTACTAACTTTGTGAATGTGCCAATCACAGATTCGACAACTCCTATTACGATGTCAAAAGCTGTTTTAATGATTGCTCCGATGAGTGGGAACGTAGGGGAAATAAAGTCGTAAAGCCAAACTAAAATATCCCAAATCTTCTTAATGGCTATCCATGCAATCCCTAGCACGTTGCCGATTATTGCGAAGACATTGGCAAAAATATCTTGTATCATAGGTAAATTTGCCATAACTGTATTTACCAAGCGCATTATGATCGGGAGAAGGTTTGATTGAAAATAAGACCACAATACACCCGCAACTTCTACTACTTTTTTAAATGCTATCTCAAACGCTGCCTTAATCCCGGGTAGATTAGTGATAAACCATTGCTGCACATTCCTGAAAACTGGCATAAGTATAGCCGCATAAAAATTCACTACATTCATGGCAGCAATCTTTATAGCAGTAAATACAGTTTTAAATGTTGCCTCCATGGCTGGAAGGTTAGTGAAAAACCACGCTTTTACTTGATTAAAGACCTGTATTAGAAATTTCATTGACCCATTAATAAATCCGTCAACCGCCGTTTTCATCCCCATGAAATTCTTAGAGTACGCTACCCCCAATAGAGCGATCCCAGCAATTATGGCAGCTACTGGTAGCATCATACCTCCAATGGTTGTCCCTAACCCCGTTGCAACAGGACCTAGTATACCTAATACCTTTTGCGCAATTCCGGCACCGCCTACAAACAACCCCAAAGCTGCGGTTGACGATAAAATTACTGCTGCTAATTGGGAGTTTTTCTGAATGAAGTCCGTTATAGGCGTTATGACGTTCTGCATCTTTTCTACCAAGCTCTGCAAATAAGGAAGAACTGCATTGCCTATACTCTTCTTTACTCCCGCTAGACTCTTATTCATCATTATTATTCTGCCTTCGTAGGTCTGAGCTGCTGCGGATGCTTGACCCCCAAACTCGGTCGATAACTCTGCAAGGATAATTTTTTGTGCCCCTGCTAGATTACCAGCTTTTTGCATGGCTGCGATCTGTTTTTTCTGCTGGTCAGTAAATACCACACCATTCTTGGTGAGAGCAGTCAGGCCCTTAGAAGGGTCGTTTAGCGCTTTACCTAACTTAACGGCAGAGTCCACAGGATCGGTTCCCATTTTGGTTGCTAGGTTCAACATGGCCTCTGTAGCGCCCGGAAGAACATCCTTACCTATGCCGGTGAACGTGAGCAACATAGCGTCACCTGTTTTAATAGCATCACTACCGAACAAAGTAGTCTTGGCAAACCCGTTAGCCATATCAGATACCTGTTTGGCTGTCATTCCGGCTGCGCCGCCAGTAGACTTGATCGTAGCCTCTAGGTTTGCGGTTACCTTTTCGGATGCAATAGCGCTCTTGACAGCACCCTCCAAATAGTCGGCCGCCATTACCCCAACGGCCCCGAAAGCTAACTTAACCTCAGTCAAGGAAGTTTTGAGTTTATCTATACGAGAACCAGTGTTTAAATTATTTAGGTTTTGAGTGGCAGTTTGCGCGTTATTACCAACACCTTCGATAGCCCTAGAGGCGGCGGTAGCAGACTGCGTTAGACTTGGGTTCAATCTACCCGCTATATTCAACAAAATTTCATAGCTATTCGCCATCTTTCTCCGTCGCCTCCTTAATAACTTCCATGTACTCTAGCAAATCAGATATTGGCAGGGACGCAAAGAAATCTATGCTCGTACCGGTCTGTATGGCCAGTTTCACATAGATTTCTTTGATATTTCGTTTTGTGGCCCCTTCTAGACCGAGCCATGAAAAAAATTAATGACTAGCGACCTCAATGGCCCCGCCTCACGTGCTGGAAGTTGTTTAAAGAAATCGATTGGTAGTCCTGATGCCTCGGCAGCCACAAACTGGCAATACCCAAGATTGGCTTCTGGAAGGATCGCATCCATTGGACCTTGGTCTGTTCCAGCTACCTGATTGTATTTTTTCGTGACACGAATTACATCATCACACGTCCAGTCATCAAGCTTAGATAGATCGACAGAACCATATTCCTTACTCTCAAAATTGACTGTCCTCTTAAAAACCAAGGTAAGTGGATTCAATATGACAAAGTCTTCTTTTGGGTTTCCAGTGTTTAGATCCGTGATTTTATTCATACCGTACCCATTCTCCTTACATGTTGGCGAGTATGCCTGATAGCATGTCCGCACCATTTAGTCTATAAATAAAATTAAGCTTGTCTAAATAGAGCACTTCCGCATTATTGACGTAAATAGCAATAAACAATATTTCCTGTGTGCATTTACTATCGGTTGTCTTACCAGGTGCTGCCTTACCAAGCTCAATTCCTTTGATTGGGCCTCGTGTCTCCATGCGTACACCTTGGTTAATCACACCGCCTTGAGAATAGTCATTGATTTGCTGGCTTCCCCGAAAGGTTAATGAGGCATTGCCTACGCCCGCCGCCATTTGGAACATCGTCTTGTCGATAACCCGAAAAGGTACATCAATCGTTTGGGATTTGAATGCACCTGGTACTGAACTGTCAAATTCTCCGAGAATTCCGGCACCACTTACGGTCTCAGTGATCGCATCGAACTTTGGAAGCGCAACGTCTCCGGTCACCCCTACAAGTGCACTTCCAGAGTTGTACATACGGAAGTTGGTTAAAAATTGAGGTATTGCATTCATTAAGCCGCACCTCCTAGCGCTGTCTTCAGCATTGACGGATCGAATTGCAGGGTGTTAATGATAGTCTGGATCGGTGTATAAGGCGAAAGATACTGTGTAAATTTAATTACACCCGCCAGGATCTGACTGGTTGGGTTATCCGCTTGATTGTATTGGATACTCATGCCAGCGACTAAACCAGTCGTGATAAATGGATTATAAAACTGATTTTCGTCCGTAATGAGCGTTTGAATGGCCCTGAAGTTCATCGGATTGTCGACTGCACTCCAATACTGGGTAATAAACCTATTATTCTGCCAGTCAAACGCCCGCTTGATGTTAATAAATTGGTCCTTAGGATCATAAGTGGTCCCAGCTTGTGCGGCAATCCAAGAATAAATACTCGTATTATCGCCCCATGATTTCCACCCCATAAAGTTTAGAGCCGTAAAGATGCCCTCACCGTTGAGTTGGTTTGCCTCATCAAGGGTGTACATTACCTGAGTTGTGTTATCACCGAGCATCGTTACGAGGATGTTGTAATCCTTATTTGATGGCGATACGAACGGAGTGCTTTCATTCGCGGCATCATTGGCCTGCATTAACGCAGCAGCCATGGCAGACTTCCAAATGATCTTTCCTTGGTTTGTTTTCACCTTTGGAAAACAAACGATGGCATCGCGACTGATATAGCTGTTAGTTGCCTTCCATGCAATCGCCGCCGCTACTGTTATTGCCGTTGTGCTATCGATGTCCAGAACTGCCGCAGCGTGGAAAACCGTACTTACGGTTGGTGCTGCTGCAATTAAGGCCGCGCCTACCGTTGGAAGATGCGAGTATCCAGGGGCTAGGATAGTGGCCGGAATAATGGCATTTCCCTTAGTGGAAAGAGCTTGGAATACGCGGGTAATTAATGCGATACCCGCAACAATATCAGCAGCCACTACCTTAGTTGGGTCAAGGATACTATAGGTTAATTGAACCGTAGAAGTATCTGTTGCTATTGCTCCGGTTGATACCCTCTTAATGGTCAGCGTTCCATCGGAGTTCCATGATGTAGTATAGTCCGTACCAAGGACATAGGTTGTCGTGCCCCCTGTGTTCTTTACGGTCAAGCCTGCAAGCAAGATACCCTTGTCAACCGGTGTGTATGCTCCGTTAACCATAGCGCCATTTGACGTGCCGGGGGTGGTGTGTTTGGTAGGATCTAACACATTGATTGCTATTAATGGTGCGGTATTGAAGACCTCAAATGTTGCGTGAACCGATTGCCCGATAGTGTATTTATCTAGGTCCATGTTGCCGCTATAGCCAAGTTTGGTTTGGGCATCTCCAAGGGTGCTTAACAACATAGGCGTGTTTACAGCGCTTTGTGGATCGGCAAGCAAGTTAACAGGTGCGGTTCCAATAACACACTGAATCCCAGCCGTCGCTACTGTTGCAGGGGGCATGACGGTGGCTGCAGTATTTCCATATATACCATGTTGATAATTATCCATGATTTCCCTCCTTTTAAGAGATTAAGATCACAAATTAGGATCATCGGGCATAATGACAGGCAAATTCCAGTTTGTCTCAACGCTACCAACGAAATATGGCCAAATATCATCATCATTTAACTTCCATTCGAATGGCAGTGTAACAAAATACTTGTTCCCGAAGGTTCTCTTCAGAAACAGGTGTTGTCGGACTGTTTCAATGATATTTAAAACGTAAATATGGCCTTGATTCTGCTCGTCATACGAGTGAATCCCAATATTCAGGATGACCTTGACATCTTCGGGCTCTGTTTCGTCATTTTGCTTGCCGCTTATGAGTTGCACCACTAAATATGGAGCATAAACTCCTAAATCCCCGGTTCCTTCTTGCGGCAAGGCTTGAGGATAGATGTTTAGGGGCACGGGATCCGGGATGTCTCCTGTATTTGGGGAATATGCCGGGAAAAGTTGCCCAGTAAACAGGGTTTGAAATTCGGAAATGAGTACCGATTGCAAATCGAGAGCTATCATGATCGTTTCGCTCCTAAAACTTGTTTAAGCTCTACCTCAACCCGCTTATTAAGCATCAGTCCAGCTTCTTGCTCAATCCAAGTAATAACGCTTTCATGGCCTATCATTTGGGGTACGGATGGCCCCATTAAGCGCTTAATGGGATATTGGGCTACTCCAGTCCGCATAAACAGACCCCATTTGTTACTCGCTGCCGCAAATCCAGGGACCTTTTTTAAGCCCCCGGATTTATGCACTTGAACGCTGTAATTATTTTGGCCTTTAAATAAAACCTTCGGAGTGAGCTTGAAATCCACAAGGTCTATCCTTTGGCCTTTAGATTTTACCATTGCAGAAGGATTGGATGATGTCGCCTTAGATATATTGATTGTATCTTTGACGTCGGAAGCCTTTACGAGGTATTCCTCTCGCACTTTTTTAGACATGTTTGACTTTGCGTTTGTTGCTGCTCGGTTTATTGCCCTTGAAAGTACGAGGTTTACCTTTTGTGGTTGATCTTTTAGCGCTTTTTGGACCTGTTTTAAGTTTTCAACCTCGACACTAATCATTCAACTACCCCCTTTTTGGGGAGATTTTGTTTGCCATCAGGAGGAATTTTATTTTATCGACTCCATGGATATTTCGTACAGACCGTTATTTGAATTAACGCTTTTGATGCGATATCTCACTGAGTCGATGGTCACTAATTGGTTGTAAACCGGAGGTTTCTCTTGCCAACTCACTCTAGTCACGGGATCTCCAAGCCAATCCGACTCAGCTACTGCAAGTGTGATAGTTTCCTTTTCTGATCCATCAAAACGTCCAAGGCCTGGACGAAGAGATTCGGTAATACCACCATCGATAACGCAAGCAATTCCATCCACGCCATTGATATTGTGTAGGTCAGCGAACTCATTTTCATTTAAGAAGACCTTCTTTAAGTCGGCCTGTATTTGTGTCTTAAACAGATTATTCATTACGCCTTGCCTTTAATGGCGTCATCTGGGTCGAAGTCTAAGTTAAGGCCGTTTGTATCTGTGGGTGGATCCTGTATCTGTCCATGGGGTAGCTCCTGATCAACTTCAGGAGTTCCCCCCTCAATACATACCCCGAGATCAAGCAACCTTATCTCGTCTTTTCTTGGCATCTTAGGTAAAGCTTCTCCACTGACATAATTTCGCCCGTCGTGCTTTACATGGCCTTTTATTACTATAAGCATCTCTTTGCCCTCCTTTACTGGACAGTGGCCACAAGCCAGTCCTCTATTACGTCTGGAGCAGGTAGTGGTCGGGAAGTTGTCCGGATCATGCGAGTGTCAGCGTTGATGTTGCTCCACACCTTTGGCACACGCTGACCCTCATAGGTGTAGAAGTTTCCGTCCATCTCCATTTGGGTAACTGCTCCATAGAAGCGTCTGCCCATATTCTTTTTGAATAGGATAACGGTGTTATCGGGAATCATTTGCTGGGTCACACCATTATCGTCGTCATACCAAGCGTCATATTGATAGATCTCGAGGCCGAGTCCTGGCAATGTACCAACGAAGGTAATCGCACCTTCATAAGCGGAAAGATCGACTGTTGGCCTAGAAAGAGCATTCTGTTGATAACCATCGGCAACAGGGGCGAGCATAGCCATCATAATATTGCGGTTCAAGATTCCAGTAATCTGTGGATGAAGAACAAAGTTATCAACCACATTCGCAGACATCAAGCAAATATTTGGCACAGTACCGGAGTTTTTAAACACTGTTCCTCTCCATGCTTTTAGGTCATCAAGGGGCTTAGAAGTTGACGGGGCTGACCATAAGCTTCCGCCAGAAAGAGCTACCAGTTGACTAAATCCATAGTCAATGGCATCCTGGGTGTAATTATTCAACTTGTCATCAATGTATCCATTCATTACACACTTGCCTGTCAGTAGAATGTCGCGACACATAATTTCTTCGCGGCGAGTGATGGTTTTTTCAAAGAAAGCTAAGTCCTCAGCGATGCGTTCGGCCTGTCTTTCTTCAGGTGTGCGCTGACTGTAAATATTCTCACCCATGGAACGATTCACGATGTCCTCAACGGTCAATTTGCGCTGCGGGG
>JAEHJW020000453.1_pt1 | contig 43026 bp, 60 predicted proteins | sample 9271431 | NCBI WGS metagenome assembly JAEHJW02
CACTGACGATATCAGGAAAATATTCGCCGTTAATTTGTAAATTTCCTGGTGGATAAGGTCTTATCATCCTATTTTGAATTGTTAAACTGCTTTCTGTAGCGTCTGCTATATCAAGAACGCCCGAACCAGTTGAAGTTAATAATTTTACGTTTATTTCTTCTCCGGTTACATATTCGCTACTATCTACATCATTATACAATTCCCAAAAAAATAAAGTATCATCTGCATAATGCTTTGTGGGTACTGTATCAAATAAACCCCTTTTAACTGTTAAAGTTAAATCCGATAAAGAAACGAAAAGCAATATTTCATCATCAATTTGAAACCATGTATTTTCGATTAATTCTGAAAAATCATTTGCTGAACTTACAGTAAAACTTTCAACAGTTTCATTTATATCTTCAGCTAAAACGGCAAAAGGACAAAAATCAAGATTGCCTTTATCTTTATAACCTGATCCATCGTCAGTATAAGCACGACAATTTATTGAATTTGAAGACGGTCTATCGGCAGCTATGCCTACATAACCGCTTAACGGATTTACAGTAAGTTCATTATCAACATTTAATTGACCGTATTTTTGAACAGCTTCAATGTAAGGAACTTCAAAAACTAATTGATTGACAATAGGTACAGGAGGTATATTGTTAGAGTCTGTTTCTGTTATTATTGGAGCAAAAAAACTTTTAGAAGGCATTGCAAAAATATCTTCAACACAAGTTATCATTATACGGTTTGATTTTCCATCACCGTAAGCAATAGTTGTCACACGCATTACAGTTGAACTTAAACCGTAATCAGGCCATGTTAATTTAAAACAATCACCTATATTTAAATTTTTTGCAATTCTGTTTGCATAAACTGTACAATATTTTAAAGGAGTTGAAAGTGTTTTTAAATCTCTTTGAGCTACTTTTGCAACAAGTTCTGAATCTGTAAAACCTTCATATTTAACAGATGAATTTATAGACGTTCCTTGCATAGCTGTTAAAGCTATGTCTTGAGCTGTAATTGTCGAATTATCTCTTGTTTCTCTATTCCAGTATGTTACTGTTACAGAATTAATAAGTTCTCCGAATTGTGCTTGTGTAAAATCAGTTATACTTGAAACATTAGAAGGATTTAATTCTATTAAAGATTCAATATCATAATCATTACGAATTAATTTTAAAACAAACTTTCCTGTTGTTCTTTCAATAAATATTGAAGCGTTTATATGTTGGCAAATTAACGAAACAAAATCTTCAATTGAAGTTTGAGTATCCCACAATATTGAAATTCCCATCCCTTCGTCAAAAAGCGTGTCAGCGGCATAAATAAACGAATCGTCATTTATATCGTATTCGTTATATCCCATTCCCCATTTGGAGTCAGTTAAACATTCTCTTAAAATGTGGGCAGGGTTCATATCCAAATTATCAACATTACCTATACAATCATGTAAAAATGCTGTAAAAATTAAAGTACCTCCTGCCGAATAACCTATAGTATTTTGAATTTGAATTGTAAATGTTTCTCCTTTTGCTAAAGTTATTAGTTCTGTTCCACCTGGAATTAAAGAAGAAAGTGGATAATTTCTGATATATTCAGCCGCCATGTTTCCGTTAAGTAAAAACAAGTCATCTGCTGTAGAATCTCCAATACCGTTAGCAGCTCCGCATTTTACTATGCAATCGCATTCAAAAGGACCAATTATTAAAATGTTAGGATAAATACTTTGTCCATAACCTTCATCACCTGGCAAAGCGGGCCAAATTTCATTATATTCTATAACGTTATCAAATAAATATGTTTTTGTATTGCCAACTGTTGATTTTTCATCATACCACTGTTCAATTCCATTTTGTCTAGTGTGAATGCGTTTACAATAAAAAGACCATTCTTTTAAATAAGGGTTTATCCCTAAATAAAACTGATTTAAAATTACACTTAAAACTCCACGAAACGAAGGAACCAAAGTTCCTAAAATAGAAGATAAATAACTATTTTGTGTTTGTGTATTTTCTCCGTTTAAAACGTCATAAATTCCAGATAAACCACCTTCTCTTGAAGTTCCCCCGAAAAGGTTTTCTTGTGACATTGAATATTGGCCGCTTGTTAATCCAGTTGTATATACATTATTAATTTTTGTTCCTGCATAAGCGTTTTTATCATCAACATTTATTTCAAAAATATAATCAATAGGCGAATGACATAAAACCATATGTATTCCGGCGTAATACCTATAACCTATGGTTTGAGCTTTTCCGCTTTTTCCACCGCCCATTTTATTTACCTTTTTCTGCTATTTCAACGACATGTAACGCCATTGCGTCACCTGTTGCTTTTAATTTTTCTGAATCAATACCTTTTTCTAAGAATTCATTCCAGTTTAAATTATGACGTTCAAAAAAGTTTCTAGCTCCTTTACTACACATTTTAGCCTTTCGTATATCAACCATTTTAATTATCATTTTTTGCCACTCTTGCTTTTAATTGCAACAGTTTTTATATCTCCATACCATACAACATTTGCACTTTTTATATCACGAGTACCAAACAAAACAGGAATTTCCCGACCTTCTTCAGCCGTGGTTGCTGTAAATTGGCTTGGTTGTTGACTTTGAGGCTTTGGCCTTGGTGCTAATAAAAGAGCAGCAAGTAAAGCAACTATAACGATAACTGCATACCACATATATCACCTATACTATAGATTTACCAGCAAAAGGATTATTGCTTATAAAAGGAAAAGCTCCGTTGTTATTAAGATTATCAAATTTATTAAAACAAGTTTCTTTTGATCTGTCACAACCTGGATAAATAAAAGCTGTTAAAGTTCCGCCGTAAATTTTACCGTAATTATATCCATAACCTTTGTTTACAAGTCCTTCAAAAAGATCATCCAAAGCACGAATTAAAGTTAAAGTTTGGCCTTCGTGATTAATTATAAAACGAAATACATCGTCAGGCCCTTTAACCATTCCTGCTAAATAATAACCGTCTGAATGTAAATTTGCTTTTGTTGCTGTTAATGTAACTCCGTCAACATTTGTTATTTCTGTTAAAATTCCCCATTCATCCTTATCAAGATTACAACCTAAACCGTATAATACATGTGGGCAATTTCTTTGATACTTCATTCTTAATCCTAATCTTCTTAATGAAGTAGATATACTTTCAAAAACTATTCCTATAGTTGAAGAATCAGGTTTTATTGCAGACAAACGACCTTTAAATATTACAGAAACATCATCACCAAATTTTGAAAATATTGTTAATGTAACAGCTCGGTCTAAAATCGAAGTCATCCAATTACGTCCCATTTCATTATCAAGAGAAACCGTTAATGTTACATTAGCTTTTGATAATTCATTTTTATTTTCAATTTCATCACGATCTAAAGTTGTTGAAATATAAGTTTCACCGTTATAAATTTCGTCTTCATCGGCACTTGTTAAAGTGTAGACTGTAGTTCCATCAACAAGCCTGTATAACTCTTTTTGAATGTTCATGCGCTCAATTCCAATATTTGCAAACTTGCTGTAGCAACATTATTTCCAATATGATTTATTTCAATCATATCTGTATTTAAACGATATAAGCCTAAATACGAAACATTCAATATTTCTTTTGCATATAAATTCAAATTTGATGACAAAGTTAATTGAATTGTACTTTCATCAATTTGAATAGGATTTGAAATACCAAAAGGTAAAAATAAATTTAAAGTTTGAAAAACTATATTTGATCTGTTTATATAATCAATAAATGAATCAGGTTTTATTAATATCGTATCTGTAATTATTCCTATATTTTTTAATCTTAAATTATTTTCAAAAGTAGGAAACCAAAATTGTTTAAATTTGCCAAACCTTCGTAAAAGAAATTGTTTGAAGTTAAAAATATCTTCTTGTGATTCAAGTAAAAAATTCCAAGGCTTTCCGTATTGTGCATTATTCCAAGTTGTACGCCTTTCGACCAGTCCTAATGTTGAATCAATTATGTCTTGCTGTTGTGTTAAATTTGCTTGAATGTTTCCGCTATCCTGCAAAGGCAAATCAAAATAAATATCATCACCTAAATACTGAGTAGGCGTTAAAGGCTCAATTATGGGATTGTCGTCAACAACAAAATTAAAAGTAGATTTTGAATCGTATCCGGTTATAACTTTGTTTATGTCGCTTTTTATCCATCCCACACGAAGAGGCACGAGCCAAGCATATTTAAACAAATTAGATTCAAGTGTAATTGTTATTGAAGTTTTTGTAATAGCTTCAATTTCTAAAACTTGGTATTCTCCAAAGTCATTATAAAGTAAAGCTAGTGAATTTTCATAAAATTCATAAATTGTTGTATCACAAAGCAATTCGGCTTTTAAACCGCTTCCATAATAACAACCATAGGAATAACCGTATCCTGTTTGCAAAGTTCCTAAATATTGGCTTTGCGTCCATAAAGGTATAGCCCAATTATTACGTAAAGCGCCATATTCAGTATTGAAAGCATTAGCATTTTTTAAAAGGCTTATCGGTATAGAATAATTAAAACTTTGTCTTGGTTTAGTACGTAATTGCAAACGTTCTTCTGTTGAATCGTAAGCCGGTATTATATCGGTAAGAAACTCAAAAGTTTCTTTTATAGGCGCTTCGGCTTGATAAGGCAAAATTGCCAAATCACCAAAAAGTGAAGTAGTTACTTTAGGCATCAGCTATTTGCAATTGCTTTTACTTTATCTGAATTTCTTCGCATTGTATTTATTAAAACTTGTTCGCCTTCAGGAGTGCCAAGATAATCAGTGACTAATTTAGGGTCAACAAGGTTTATAATTCTTATGTTATTTTGTTTGGGTGAAGTTTGACTTGAAGCTTGCTGCGTAGTTTGATTTGTAACATATGTGTTTGATGTTCCAGTATTCTGATTTACTTGAGCAGCGCCGGACCGCAACGCTTCCAAATTTGCAATACCGATACGGCTTGTTGAATCGGCATCCATGACAAATTCTTTACCGTGAACTATACCAGCAATTTCATTTTTTGCAAAGTTTCCTGTGTATCCACCGTCAGCAAAACTTGCCAGTTTGCCCACACTTGACAGTATTGAGGCTAGAGAATACGTGGCGGTCATCCCGGCCATTGCCGACGCACTATTCGAGCCGTATGTAGCAAGAGACACGGCAGCGGCGGCAGGTGCCCAGGCCGTTGCAGTCGCAGCACCAAGGGCCATATTTGCAGCAGCGGCGGCGGTTCCTGCGGCTTCACCTAAAGCGGCATTGATAACATATTGAATACCTATTTTTATCAATGCTGAAAGCAATTGTGTAAGTATAGTTTCTGATAGATTGAAAAGAGAAGTTCGTAAATCTTCACCTTTGATAATTGCAGCAGCGAATGAATCAGAAACGCCTTGTGTCACTGAAGAAAACATTTGTGCGATAGCGTCTGAAATGCCTTTCGCTGTTGTCTGGAAATCTTTTAAAAATCCAGAATTAGCACCCATAAAAATACTTTCCATGTCACCTTTTCCGGTAACATTTTTAATGTCTGCCGTTTTAATAGCAGTTTGCACTAATTGGTTATTATAATATTCAAGGCTTATGGTTTGATCTTTTAAACTTTTATTCAAAGCAGCTAAATAAATAGTTTGTTCCTGCATTGCGCCTTTTGTATTTTTATAAATAGAATCTTGTTGCTGTGATACTTGCGTCAGCATTTGTAATAAATATAACTTTTGCGAAAGTTCTTGTATTTCTTTTTCATTTAAAGGTGTAGCGTTAGCCATCATTTCATTTTGACGCTGTAATAATTTTTGCAACACTTCACGTTTTTCAACACTTGTACCTATTAAAATAAATTGTTGTGCTAAATCTTTATTATATTGTCGCATCGGGTCAATAGCATTTGCATAAGCTTCTGACGATTTTATAACAGCTTTTTGATATTGAGCTTGCGAAATAGCGCCTTGATCAAGCAACATTTTTGCAGCTTTTTGTTGATTGTTATAATCTTTCAAAGGCCCAACAGCAGCTTGATAAATAGCATCATATTGTTTTTGAACTTCAAGATTATCTTGGTTAGCTTTTATTTTTGACATTATTGAAGCTTTTTCATCATCAGTAAGCTTGATTTTTTTTGTAATCATGCTTTCTTCGATTTGATCAAACTTTTGTTGTGCTTCACGCAAAGGTGCAAGCACAAACATTCGTTTAGCCTCATTATCAAGTTGAGTATTTACTTTTTCAAGTGTTAAAGCTCTTTTTTCAGCAGCTTTATCTACAGGCGGGGCAGGTTGATTCAGTTCAGGTGCTTGTGGGCTAACTCCTTTATAAGGGCTTGCATCAAATTTAGATTTATCAATAACGCTTGAAGATGTTGAAACTTTACCTGTATTAACGTCTAACATATATTGTTTTTCATCTTCAAGTGCTTTTATTTCTTGTCTTATTGCATCAATACGTTGCTCTTTTGCACGTCGTTCTTCAGAAGTAAAAGCAAAACTGTTTTTAACATCGTCAAGTTTATTTTTTAAAGTATCTAATGAACTGTTAAGTTCTCCTGTTCCAGCACTTTGCTTTAATTTTTCTTTTAACTGTGCTTCATTAGAAAACATATAATCGGTAAGGCTTATCTGATTTTTTAAAACAGCAGCCAGACCTTGCAAAGATTGTGCAAAAGTTGCAGTTATAGATAAAGCTCCTTCTATGCTTTTTTTATATTCGTCTATTTTTGTAACAATGTATAGTATACCAGCGGCGGCTAAATAATAAGGATTTGCAGAAACAGCAGCGTTAAAAGCAAGTTGTAAAACCTTTGCGCCTAAAATTATACCGCCTAATGTTAAAATATTGTTTCCATACAATTCAATAAATTTAACTGTGCTTTCAACAACACTTCTAAATTCTTCCCAACCTTTTTTTATTTCAAGTCCTATTAAATCTGCATGTTCTCTTAAATAATTATTTGCTACTTGTATCCATTCGCTTAAATCTTTAACTATAGAAGTTAAACCAGCTTGAGCAATTAAATTTAATGAAGTTTTCATTGAAGATGTTGCGGCAGACCAGGTTTTGTTAATGTCTTCAGCAGCAGGGCCAAAACCTGTTAATCTATCCGCTATTTCCTTTACTACAGTTCCGCTATTTTTCCATTGCACTATTAATTTAGGCAATTGCCCGTTAGTCATCGTATTTAAAAGTTTTGCAAGTTCATCACCTTGACGAACTTCACCACGCATTAAAGCTGATATTTCTTGTCTTACTTGTCTTTCATCAGCACCGTTACGAGAATATAAAGCTACTGCATTAGCTATTTTAGTAAAGTTGGCTTGTTCTTCAGCATTATTAAGTTTTAAAGTTACGCCCTGTTTTGCCATTTCAAGTGTAATGGCTTGCAAGTTTTGCAAATTTAATGACGTGTTAGCATCAACAAGCATTAACATTTGATTTAAAACATAAGCATATTCTTTAGATCGCTTATATGTTCCTGCTATGTCAGTTTGATTTTTTGCGAGCGAAGTCAAAATAGCGGCCATTTGAATATTAGACATTTGAAAATTGTTTACTGCTTCAATGCCGCCTTTTATGCTATCGACTACACCGGAAATTGCAAGTTGAATACCCTGATAAATAAACATGGATTGAACAATACTGCCCACAAGTCCAAACCAAGAACGACCTTGAGAAGTGTTTGCTGTAGAAACCCTGTTTTGTGCGCTCTCAAGGCGTAAAGCGGCCGTAGCTGCACGATCTTCGGCGGCGGCGGCGTTTGCTGTCTGTATGGCAGTTCTCTGTTGCTCAGTGGCTAATTTCTGACTTGCAAGAGCGCCTTGTGTTTGGGCTATGGATGTTTTTTCCGTTGCAAGAGCAAGCTGTTTCTCTGCAATTGATAGACGTTCAGCAGCAATTGAGCTTTGTGTTTGAGCTGTTTCTGTCTTTATGGTTGCCGTGACCAATTGTTGTTCAGCTATAGCCAATTTTTCGGCGGCTGTTGCTTGATTTGTTTGTGCGGTTCCGGCTCGTGTTGCAGCAGTTGCAGTTCTTTGCTGTTCAGTAGCTAATCTTTGAGCGGCTGTAGCTGCATTACTTTCCGCTGCAACAGCTCTATTTAAAGCGGCTTCAGTTTTAAGATAGGATAAACCTGTTTTTTCTTGCTCAGTGGCTAATTTTTGAGCTGTTAAAGCTGTTTTTTGCTGTTCTGTCGCCAAACGTTGGGCAGCAGTTGCAGCGTTACTTTCAGCAGTAACAGCTTTGTTTAAAGCTTCTTCTGTTTTTAAATATGCTAGATCTGTTTTTTGTATTTCAGTTTGAAGTTTTTGTTGAGCAAGAGCAGTCTTTGCAAGTTCAGTCTGAAGTTTTGCAAGACCAGCAGACGAAGAAACACCGGCTAAAGATGATTGCAAATTCTTTATAGCGGCGTCAGCATCCCTTGCGTCTGTAGCAATTGCCCGTAATTTAGGGGAAATATACGGTGAAACTCCGTCCTGTACTTTAATTTCTATATTTTCAGACATAATTAAACCGTAATTTTAACATTTGAGGATATTTTACGACCAATTAAAACAGCTCTTTCAACGAAACCGGCAGGCTGTTGCCTTGAACTTCCTTCATTTAATTTTATAATATAATCTTGATTGTTTGTTATATAAATGTCTTGCCCTGGTTGCTTTTCGTCTAAAACATTGTAAGCTTCTGCAATAGTTTCTTCAGAACTTTCAAAAAACGTAGATCCTTGTTCACCGGGAAAGTGCGGAGGGATTTTATTTGAAGACGGATTGCCTAATGTTACAATCCAGTTTGAAATAGCTTGAGAAGTATCAACGGGAGTTTTTACAGCAAGGTCTTTGACAATAGCAAGAGCAACTTCAACAGCGGCATTACTTGCAGCTTCCGGTATAGAAGCTGCAAATTTATCCATTCTATCAGCCAACTGTAAAAGGTCCATAATTTTATCCTTTTTGTTTAGCCGATAGCCTTTTTAGGTGTTCCGAATCCATCCTTTTTATAAAATAAAAAAGGTCTTCGGTTTGTTCCTCATCAAATTCAAAAGCCCTTGCGTATTCGTTTATACTTGTCCAGGGTATCGCCATAACTCCCATTGAATGATTTCTTTCAGAATCCAAATCAAAAAAGCCTTGTAGATATAAGCCTAATCCGATTTCAAGTTCAGGAGCATTAGCAATTCGATCTGGTAAAGGTTGATTCATCCTTACAGCCTGTTTTGCAATACTTTGCTCAGAAGGGCCTAAATCAAGCATGTATTGCAAAACAGCGATTAGTTTTTTGACTCATCCTCCAAGGAAAAATCACGAAAATTAGCGGCAAGTTTTGCCTCTTCTTGTAGCCGGTCATAAACGTCAGGAAGATCATTCATGAGTTTTACAGCAGCTTCTTTCGAGTATGGGATTTCAACACCGTTTTCGTCTTGCACGTTCTTCCAACCTTTCAAAACAGTATCGCAAAAAACGTTGACGAAAAGACCTTCGGCAATTTCATTCTTCAGCGTACCGAGTTCAACCTGTCGGCGATACGGCCTTGTTGAAGCTTCAAGAGCCTTTGAATAACGCTTGTTAGAACGTCCCATCCTGGACAAAATAAAAATTGGTATTGTACCGTCTTCGTTTTGAGCTTCAGGAAACTCTATTTCAACTCCATTTGTTTCTTTATCGGAGTTTGTTTTAAACTGCTTGAATAAACTCATAATTGCCCCTTTGTTTAAGATTATATATTTAACTGCTATTTATTCAGGCATTGCCAATGTCGGCAAATACTTGAATGACTCGAAAAGCATCGTGTATCCGTTTGCGTTTTCAGCGCCGTTTGAAGTAAGCGGAAGCATAATAGGCTTATCCTTGTCTACTGTCAACTTTCCACCGCCTAGAGAAAGCAAAGGAATGTCATAAATAAAACCGGCATTACTGAAAGCGCCAATCACCGAAAAACCGACATCTGCATTATTACGAACGGCAGCAACAGCGGCAACAGTTGAAAAATAAACAGTAAGACTTCCCGAAACTTCAAAGTTACCCACTGAAATATCAAAAGCGCCTACTGTACCAACGGCTTTATTTTCAGAAGGTGCATTTTTTATTGAAATGCTTCCTTCTGAAACGTAGCCGAAAAGAGAAGAAGGAACTGAAGTTAAAGGGTCAAGCACTGCAAGTTTCATCCTGTAAATATCAGAAGAAGTATTTATTGCAGATTCACCAAGGATTGAAACATGATTACCTGTTTTTATAACGTCAGCACCGTCGCCGGTTACGAAAGTTTGATTACAGGCCGTAAAAGACAAATCCATTGTAATCTTGTCGGCAGATGGAATGTTCAATTTAGACTCGTTCGGCACAGCTCCTTCAAGATATTCAGCCTGAACATCGGTTACACCAAGACCTAACTGACGTTCAAGTTGATATGAACGTCTGATAATGGTGTCTATAGTATTTTCGTTTTTGATACAGGTTCCAACGAAAATTTGAATAGTCAAACCTGTTTTTGCTTCGGTTGCACCAGCAAAAGTTGTATCATCGAAAATTATTGCATTTGCAGAAATAGAACCAATGCGAGCATAGCCCACATTGTTCACAAAATGCTTTCCGGTTGCATCGCCACCTATAAAAATCCATTGGCCGGGGAACAGTTCAGTAAAGTCAGTAAAATCAGTTGTTGTTGAAACCAATGAAAGAATATTGCCTGTTTTTGCCATTGCGATATCTTCAGCCGTGAATTGAATACCGATCTTTTCAATTTTGGCTATTGCAGGCGGGGCGGCTTCAGTCGTAATAGCTTCATTAACAACTATTGTTGCGCTTGTCGAAGAAGCAACAGTTTTAATGCCGTTTGTAGCAGCATTTTCAAAACCAGAAGCAAGAACTATATCACCGGCAATAAAAGCGTCACCACCACTTGCAAGAGCATATGTTTTAGTCCCTGATGTTGCACTATCAATCGGAACAGCAGCAGCATTCAAAGGCGCTGTTGAAGGCAATTCGTGAGCATCGGCAAAGAAAAAACCTTGTAAAAGCCGTGTAAGATTTGACTTGGTAAAGTCGATATTAAAACCACCAGCAGCGGAAACATCAACAACAGCACCTTTTTTATTCTGTCGGCTGATTGTAATAGGCGAACGGTTTACAGTTTTTGTATCGCCTCCGAAATCGCTGTAGCTGTTCGGTTCAAGATCGTACCATATCGGAGTAGTAGGAAGTTGTTTTAAACATTCTTCTTCGGCGAATGCAAGATTTGTTACATTACTGTCAATCTTTTTTATTTCGCAAGTCATGGCGGATTCTCCTATCCAATTTCATCAAATTCATATTCAGCTACAACATTAAACCTTTCATAAAGTTCTTCCGGGTTTAATTCTTTTATTCGCACATTGCGAAACCAAATACTACTATCTGTTGATTTTCCTCTAAAAGCATTACGTGCTAAAACTGCAAGTTGTTTTCCAAGTTCAAAAGATTTTGCGTTTGATTTAGGACAAAATATTTGTATAAAAACAAGCCCGTAGTTATTATATCGTTTATTTCCTGGACTTGTAACGCAATTCGATAAAGTGGCTTGAGGCTCTGAAACTGTTTGCTTTGAAAAACGGCACCAAAATTTAGAACCGTCTGGAATATCTCTGTATTGAATACCTTGCCAACGAATTTCAGGAATATAACCCACAATTGCAGACGAACCAGCTTTCCAAGCTGCAAAAAACAAAGCGTTAATTTCGTCTGTTACATCGCTCATTGTTTAAATATCATTGTGTATAAAATTGGTTGACCGTTTGGAGAAAGTATATTGATTGTGTCAATTCTTAATTCTTTACCGTCTCTAATAACAACGTCTTTCAAATCAGGATTAAACTCTTGCGAACCCATTAAACCCATCTCAAGACCTGCGGGAATTACAGTTCCAGGCATAAAGCCTAAACTCTGCATTGTCCATCTATCAACAGGTAAAAAGCATATGTAAGCGTCTTTATCTTCTGTTACAGCTTCATCAAGTATCCAAGGTGTAGTTGGATCGCTTGCAACCGGATCATTTATAATTCTCCATTTAATAAGCTGGCCGTTTTCTTCAATAAGTTTTAAAGCCGTTGCTATTTGTCTATCAAACTTACCCATTATTAAACTCGTATTGTACGAAGTGAAAATTTAGGTGTTGAACATTCACCAAACAACGGAGCAAGCAAAGCATTCACAGCCGTAAAGACTGGCATAATGCCAATGCTCAATGGGTCTGAATACTCAGTTTCAATCGGCCCTACTTTTGTCTTTTTTACATAATCTTGTGGGGAAACTGTAGGCATTAAATCAAAGCCGTTTGTTTGTTCAATGATAAGTTGAATCTGTGCATTAATTAAAGACTTTGGTATAACATTTATAGGCAAAGGGTCTTCAGAACCGTTTAAATAAACTCCAGTCCTTGGAAATGACAAATTTTGAGTTAAAAAAGACCGATTACCTTGAAAACGGCATTCTAAAGTTTCAAGATAATCGGTTGCTTTAATAGAAAAGCTTGAAAGTTCATCATCATTAGATGAAAGCAAAATTCCACGATTTAAAGCATAAATACGAGCATAAACTAAATCGGTATAACTGTTTGCATTTTCAATACCGCTTCCGTCTTCGATGATCAACTCTATAGCCATTTTGCTTATTCCTTACGGCGCTGTATAAGCGCAAGCTGAAATAACACCGGCGGCAACTGTAACGGTTACGTGACCGCCTCCGTCAATAGGTATCACATCACCAGTTTTCACCAGTGTAGTTGTTGCCGGTAAAGAAATGTCAGTAACAACGCCAACAGCAGCATTGAGAGTGGAAACAGCTTCCGTTATTGTTCCGGCGCTGTTTTTGACCGTCACCGTGTCGGCATCAACAGCAATTGCGGTATCAGCAGGCAAAGCAACTTTAGTCACAACGCCAAGGGCGGCGGCAACGGTTCCGGTTGCTGTAACGGTTCCAGCACTGTTTGCAACAGTCGTAGTGTCAGAATCGGCAACAATTGCAGTATCAGCGGCCAATGCGACACCGCTTACGACCCCGGCTGAAACAGTGGTTGTACCGTTTACGGATACAGTACCGGCGCTATTTTTAACTGCAAGTGTATCTGTATTGCCCACAAGAGCAACTGTCGAGGCGAGGCCCACTGATTGAACCGCACCGGCACTGACTGCAAGACTTCCGGTTTTGGTAACAGTAGCGGCACTATTTTTAACGTCTACAGAGGCGGCGTTCTTTGCAATGGTTGAAGTTGCAGGCAGCTTGACTTTGCTTATAACGCCAGCGGCAACGGTAACAGTGCCGGTATCAGTAATTGATTCAGCAGAGTTTTTTACTGACACTGTATCAGAACTTGAAACCAGTGTGTCAGTAGCAGCAAGGGCAATATTTGTAATTGCGTTTGCTGCAACGGTTGCTGTTGCCGATTTTGAAACAGTTCCAGCACTGTTTTTTATAGTCAAAATGTCGTTGCTTTCGACAAGAGCGTCAGTAAGGCCAACAAACAAACTTTTAACAGTGTTTGGATCAACTGTGCTTTTTGCATTGAATGCAGTCGGTATCGTACCGGCAACATAATCACATGGCGCAATAGTGGTTCCGTATGAAGCGGATGCAGCACCATCCATTACGAGAACTTCAAAGCCAGTATCTACCATTGCGTTAAGTTTACCGATTGCAATAACTTCAGCAGCAGTCGGAACAGCGGCAGCGGTAAAATAAATGATTTTCGTTGACATGATATTTTCCTCTTACGCTTGCGGAGCGTTCGGTGTCCAAGCAGCAGGAAAAGCCTGCTTTCCAGGTGCTTTCACATCTTTTGCCGGGACAGATTGTTTAGGAGCTGGAGCATCACCAACTTTCGACGTAAGCGCCTTTAGAGCAGCGTCCCTTGAAGCAATTGCGGCTTCAGCAGTAGGAAACTTCTCAGCATAAATTGCCGGAACTTTACCGGCTACGCCATCACAAATTTCCAAAGAGTGAGGCTCTGACGGTACATGTCTCGCATTACGAAACATAACCGTTGCTTTCATTTCAGAAGCGGCCAAAAAGTCTTCAGGACTTGGCGCATTTCCGTCAACAAAAAATAATATCTTGGCAAGCTTCATGATATAAATCCTTTTTAAAAATCAGTACCAACTTGCTGCATCCGGGCGGGGCAGCTTAAACACAACAAGCGGTACTGATATTTTAATGAGTTTCGACAATGACCCCGGCAAGGTCTTTATTGTCAGTTGCGTACTGATCCCAATTAGTTGACGAGAACAACGAAGCATCAGTCGGAGATTTGCCGCCGTTGGCTTTATCCCAGGCAAAGCCCTTGATACCCACATTGTACGACCATTCAGCCTGATAGGTCCGAATGATATTTTCGTCACCGTTGGTTGACATTTCGTTTGCGTCAAAGTCGTTATTCTGACCAATCATGACGGCACCCGGAACAAGGCCAAGGGTGTGATAAACAGCACCGTTGACGAGGTTCGGGGAATCAGTCATGACAAGCAGCTTGCCGAAAGGATCACGGATAACGTTGATTGTGCCGTAGATGAACAGACGTTCACTGTTGGTCAGGTTGGACGCAAACAGCTTATGCATCGGAGCGGAATGCATGATCCATACAACAATCTGACTTGACTGATCGCCGAATTTTGCCTGACCATTGTTAAGATTAATCCAGTTAGGACCATCAGCAGGAGCGGCAAGGCCGGTTGCATCATAAATGATAGCGGCAACCTGAGAAAGAGCCGTATAGACCGAGCCAAGGCCGGTATTGAGCATGTCAGCCATTGTATCAACGGCAAGTTGTTGACCCATTGCAGCACCAGCAACTTCCGGGTTTTGCTGTATCCATCGGAACTGGCCAGGGTCAAGACGAATTTCAGGAGTACCGGCAGCGACCTTTACGGATGTATCGACAAGGTTTTTCAAAACTTTCTGAGCGATAGCACCAGAGCCGTAGGCATTTCGCCGACGAACAAGACCGCCCGAAACCTTAGCAAAAAATGCAACGTCGTTGAAATCACCCTGATTTGCAGCAGCTTGAAGCATTATAGCTCCGCCGGTTGCAGCGTTGAACAGGTCAATTTGCTGTCGAAGAATTTCGGTAAAAGAAGAGTAGGCATACTCGGAGTATACCGCAAGATCGGAAAGAGCCATTGCAAGACCTCATTAAGTGGTTTGATTTTTCGACTCTGTTATATGAGCGGCCAATTCAACCGGATTCATCTTAGAAAAGTCGATTTTATTTGTGCCTGTATTCGTGGCACCGCCACTGTTTGTAGGCTTACCGGCACCGCCTGAAGCCTTGCTTCCTATTATGATAGCAGAAAAATCTTTATTTGCAACAAATTCTTTTGATAATTCTTCGATTGTTAAAGCTGAAGGCTTCCCTGCAGCGTCAAGAACTCTTGTCGTAGGTACATCGCCTTCAAAATCAGCCTGTAGTCTGGCTTTAATGTGGGGTAAAATTAAATTAGGCGAACTACTTATTTTAGAAGCAATAGACAAAGCTACGTTATCAACCAAAGATTGCTTGGTATGATTTGTAAGTTTGTCGATAACTGCTTTATCGGCAGCCTTTTGATCATCCATTTTTTTCTGCCAAGACTTTTCTAGTGTGGCAATATCGCCTTTTTTACGAGCGTCATCGCCTTCAATGTCGGCAAGTCTATCTTCAAGTTCTTTAGCTTTTTTTTCAGCGTCCCGGCGCAATTGTGCTTCACGATCTTTTGCACGTTTCAAAGCGCCGGTATCTTCTTCGCCTTCAACATCAAGCTTGAAATCGTCACCGTCAGCAATGTATTCGGCTTTTAATGTATCTGAAAGTTTTTCATATTCTTCTTTGCTCAATTTCTTTTTAAGTGCCATTGTAGGGACTCCCTTTTTTACTAATACACTGTATTAGTATTTAATTGTTAAACATTATTAACATTTAGTAAAATCAATATAAAACTCATCGCCAGGTTTAAACTGTTCAGCAACTTCGATATTAACAACAGACATTTTTAATTGACCGGCAGGCGTATACTTAAAAAAGCTTTTGTTTTCTTCTGACCCTGTTATTACAGGAAACATTTCAATTTCACAACCTTCTACTTTTTGAAGAATTGAATTTACTTTAAATTTTGCTCTTATCATTTTTAACCTCTTTAGTTTATAAGAATGGTTTTTATTTTACCTTTAAACTCTTCAAAAGTTAAAGGCTCTTTTGTTACAAACTTTTTTGTCTTTTTATCAAAATCTTCTGAAAATTCATTTTGTATTTCTTCAGGTTGTCTATCGAACCAGTCATAAAAATTTTCATCTATCGTATCGTTTTCAGTTTGTACAGGCCCTATTGTCGATCTACAATTTACATGAGCAGGAGGTACAGGTCCTTTTCCATAATAATATACTTTCAAATTTCTTGATATGCAAATCCAAGTCGTTCGATTATCTATTACAGAATACCATGCATATTTTTCAAATACTGAAGAAGCAACAGCAGCGGAAACTAGTTGTGATATGTCAGCCATTGACGTATTTATAACGGCTGAATTTTGATTTTGAATTTTTTTAATTTGCGATGTTGCCGATTGTGAAAGTTGGCCTGATCCGATAAGTTCAGTCAATACATCATCGACACTTGCATTATTGGCCCAACCTTTACGAATTATATTTTCAACAGAAGCTTGAGCAGAGTTCTGAAAAGTTTTTAAGAAAGGTATTAAATACAATCCGTTTGCAGGAGAAGGACTGTTTAAAATAGACGACCATAGACGGTCATCATTGCCAGTTACTACAGCTAAACCGAATAAAGGATTTTTCTTTTTCTTTTCAATATATTTTATAGCTTCTTCATCTGAAAAAACTATATTATTTTCAAAAGTATTATTTTTATCCTGTTGAGCATTTACAGAAGTCCAAACTTGACGATTTATAATTAAATTGGCTTGCATAAATAACTGTAAATCTTTTATTAAATCTTGTATATATTCGCTATAAATTGTCGTTTGAGATTTGCGCAAATCTATCAAAAGTTTGTTCAATTTAGCTTTCGATAAACCGTCTAAAGTATTGTAATTAATACGACTAAATAACTCTCGTAAAACAGTTTTAATATTTTTTAAAACGTGATTAAACTTTGCAACTTGCCAATACTTTACACGCTCAACGTATAAAGCAAGACGTATTGAAATATCATATAATCTTTGATTATCAGAAAGCATTATTTACCATTCTGATTTTAATTATTGCCCACACTGTCAGGCTGTTTACCGTCAGGCGTGTTAGCCGGTTGAATAAGGCCCATCGCTGCAACGGTATCGGCTTCAATTTGGGCCTTTGCTTTTTCATCGTCTTCGGTTGCAACACCGCCTTTGCGTAAGACAGTACGCATTTCTTCAAAAGTAATGGCGTTTGCTTGCCATTCTTTTATAACTTCGGCTCTTTCTTCAGGCGTTAAGCGTCCTATATCAAAGTCAGTATTCAATTCAAACTTAACTGCATCGTCAGGTTGACCGATAAGACGTGAAGCCCATTTCAAAGCCCATTCGATTGCAGCGGATGTATTTTTTGTTGCTGTTGACAAAGTGCAGCTTTCGCTTGCGCCTTCAAGGCTCGCTTCGGTTGCAGTTCTTTGGACTTCCTTTTGTTCAACCAACTTTGCACCGAGCGCAACCATCTGCCGTTCTTTTGCGTCCATTGCCTCTTTGAGCATGGTATTTGATTGAGCTTGTACGAGCTTCAAATCAGCACCAGCAGGCAAAGGAATACCACCGCGAGAACCAAAGTTCAAAGAACCTTTCAACACATTTGCAACCCATTCTTCAGTAAGACCTGTTGCAACAGGTGTTGACTGGCCGACCATATAACACGATTCTTCATAATCGGCAGAATTGCGATAATGAGCTATATTTAAAGAGCAAATATCATAAAAATTCGGATTGTCACAATTCGAATCGTTGTTTTCAGTACCAAAAAACATAAAGGGTATTTCAGTTAAACGCTTTCCATCAGCGCCGGTTGGCATATAAACTACATGCTGTTGAAAATTTCCTTTCGGTATTTTCGATCCATCAGCTTGAGTAGGTTGAGGTTCACGCCAAATTTCATGGACATAAAAACCTTGCTCATCCAATCTTAAAACTCGAAACTGACCGCCTGTTTTTGTTTCAAATCCATCGTCATACATCCAATATAATTCAAAAATAACAACAAGTGATAAAATTATGTCAGCGCCTCTATCTATTGTACGCCAATTTACTATCTCATGCGGACTATAGACCGTTAAAGTTGGCCGTATGCGTCCGGTTCTTAAATCAGAAATACTTGCACCGCCATTTTCATCAGTTTGCGGATAATCGATAAAGACACCGCCTCTTGAAAAGGCAAGATTTAATTGCATTGCTTTTTTAGCAAGCTGAATTAAATTCAATCCTCCTCCATCGGCATTATCAACAACAGGCTGTAGCAATGTGGGAACTTCGATAATAGGATCTTTAAAAAATACTTGACCAACAAGACCTGACAATGTGCGACGAGCAACGTTATAAAAAACAGCTCTCTTTAAATATGCGTCGTATCGTGCTTTATTTTCCTTGCTCGTATCTTCAGCATTAGGCATAGGCAAATAAGTTGTTTTTGCCTTTTTTATTGCAACTTCACCGGACAAAACATCCCTAATTAAATAATACAAAGGAAGTAAATTTGCTAATTCTCTACGTATAAAAGATACATTAGGCATTTTGTTTTATCCTTTAAGTTGGCATTAAAACTTTATATTTAACGGCGGCTTTATTTGCGCCTTTCAAGCAACGATAACGCACCATATCATAACAATGGTCTTCAGAATTAGTATCAACATCGTCAATCTTTTTTTCATCTCTTGGCAAAGTTGGCAAAAGTTCAATTGACGCTTTACAATTTATCATAAAGTATATTGCCGGACCTTCACCGTTTATACTTGCTTCTAACCTATCCCTGATTAATTGTAAACCAATAATTCTCGAACCTGCGGATTTATCAGACTTTACCCATCGAACACCTTTTTTACTCATCAACTTTTCAATGGTGTCCAAATCGTCATCAATTATATTCGATATTGAATTATCAGCCGGTCCCGGCCAAGGTTGCGAATAAACCCAACCGTTTGCCATTAAGGAAACTTCTCTTTCAATGATACCTTCTGCAATTTTCGTTGCAGACATTTTCAAGCCGGTATTTGTTCCTATTTCACCGCCATACCATTCAAAAATTTGAATTAAAGAGCCAGGCTGAGGACAAAAAGTAAATTGCGTTCCATCACTCAAAATTATTAATGCTTCAGTTCCATCAGCTTCCGCCCACCATCCCACACTAAAAGGATGACTCGAACCGTTATCAAAACTTCTATCTATACGCCAGCCTAAAGGCACAACAAAACGTGGTACAACATGAATATGACTTTTCCAAAGATCGTCAATTGCACCGCCTGCCGTTATGTCCCAGTCACCGTATAGCCAAGCTTTTCTTAAATTTGGGTCTTTAATACTTTCAAGTTCTGCAATATATCCGGGCGGAAGGTATTTATTTTCTCTATAACTTCCGAAAATTGCAACTTGAGTACGTGTTACAATTTCATTTTGTTGCGTTTGCGGGTTAAATATTTCAACTTCAGTCTTTACGACCTGACCACGAGGACAACAAGAAATAAATCGACGTTTTACCCAGTTATGGCCAGGCCCTGAAGGGTTTGTTGTGCTAAAAACTTCAAGAGGTATTGGCGGTAACGGTTTACCATCAGATGTTAAATAATTTCCTTTTTTATCTTTTGGTGTATCTTTTATCGGATCAAATGAAGAACGATTAACAGACATGAACTTATTATAAAGTTTGTCTGTTGCATGTTTAGTTAATTCGTTCCAACCTATATACGGAAATTCATGGCCGTGAAAGCCTTCATAATCTGATATTTTTTTAACATGCCTAAATAAAAGTTCTTCTCCTGTAGGCCAAACCCATTTATAAGCTGAAGTTGATTCATAAAATTTTGCGTTATCATCGAAACGACCAAACCACTTTTTAGACTCTGCAACAAGACCGCCAAGGTTATCAAATTCAAGATCGAAGATGACACCACGCCAAAATTGACCATATCCCTTGCCGACATGCCGCAAAAAGCGCATAAGCTGCGTAAGAGTCTTTCCTGGTCCTCTAGCACCTTCATACAGCGTATGATCACAACGAGAATCAATCGCGATGCACTGTGAACCAGGTAACGGCCTCCATACAACGTCAGGTTGTGGAATTTTAGAAGCAGCGCCAACAAGAGCAAATTGCTTAGTGTCGGCTTCGGCTAACATTCAATAATTCTCTCTGTTGCTTTGTAGCTGCATTTTCCCATTCTTCAGCAGTACCATAATTCGGTATCTCAATAACTTTTGGTACAATTACGTTATTAACGTTAGTTGTAATGCTAGGCTTTTCAATAAAATTCATAACTTCAGCGTATAACTTTGCAAGTTTTGCATAATCGTCAGCGTCAGGAGAAATTAAACGCCCTTCGACTGTTTTAGTACCTTGCATTCTTTGCCAGATATCTCGTGCAAGTTCTGCTTTGCTTGGAAGAAAAGAAAGACTACCAGAATCAGCAAGAGCTTCTTCTTGAGCGGCTTTTACATCAGGATCGGCAGGCCAATGAGCGGCAACCCACAAGGCTCTTGAAACGTCATCAGGAAATAAAGCTAGTGCGGCCTTGAAAGGTTCATCGGGAGTTTTTAAAAGAAGTTCGGCAAACTTTAGCTTTTCTTCAATTTCATTATTCTGATTCATTGCTTTGAATTGCTGAAAGGTTTATTTGTTCGCCTCTTGTAATGATTTTTGTACCTGTTGTTTGTAGTTCATCACAGCTTTGTTCCACTCGTCTAGCATACTGCCAGGCGGCACGGTATAACTTTTTGCCTTCTTCACAACTGGCGGCGGCTTTAGGCTCAGTTGGGGTATAGATGGTGTGCAACTGACTAGACATAGCAAAAGCAGAAGCATCGTTAATGACAACTTGATTTTGAGCAGCTTTTTCGATTGCATTTTGTATCCTCTGATTTTTTTCGGCTGTTGCTTCAGCTCTTGCTTCAAGAGTTTTCACGGCTTCATTTGCCGCTTTTACTCTTTCATTTGCAATGTTGCCCATATCAACTTTGTGGGTAATTAAGCAAGTAAAAAACACGACCATAACGCAAGCAGCTATTTTTATCCAAAGCAAATACGGAGTTAAAATACTAAGCATAGTCTATTACCAATATTTGAATTTTTCGTTGTCCTCTTCAGTACGATATTGATTACCGTACTTAAATATTTTCTGTGAATAATCATAGTTTATATCACAGGCATCAATACGCATTCCATTTGAAAATGAAATTATTCTGCGATGACACTCGTTTCTTGCGTCTTGCCATTCATCAGAACCGGCTCTGCTTATTTCTTTTAAAACAAGTCTTCCGCCGTTGTAAATTTGATAGCTTACCCACAATTTACCGATAGGCGATTGATTCCATGTATTTTTATTGATTACAGCTTGTGCTCTCAGTTGGCTTGCTGTTGATTTTAAATTATGAATACCTTGTTTTTCAAGATGTTTTTTCCATACTAACCACGTTATTTGCGGCAAACCTTGAGAGCCTACACCATCATTGCTGATCACATTACGGCAACCGCTTTCTTGCTGCAATTGTCCTACAGCATACCACCACGGGAAGTCTACTCCGAAAACTTCGTAATGGTATCGCCTAACTTCCTGTTTATAATTCTGGCATCTCTGTTGAGCTTGAGCAGGCCAAACAAAAGCCAGGATTAAAAAACTAGCCACCAATTGAATACGCATATATAAAAATCACATAAAGGGCTATTCTTAAACAATGGACAGGCTGAAAGTTCGTTTCTCTCCAAATAACTTTTGGAAATGCAAGTTTGCCGGTAATGTGCGCCATCATGAAACCAGCGGAAACAAGCAGCGATTTAAGCGCTACTGTTTGCAAAGCAGGAGGTAACAACAAATATTCTTTTGATAAAAATAAAACTATTAATAAAATAACTATGACAAAATCCACAGCTAAACGTTTCATATAAGTTAGCATAAAAACCTCTCTTAATGTTTTATTAACCACATTATAAACGCTGTTATTAAAGCGCCTATTGTAGCAGATGCTCCGGACAAAGCAGCTACTTTTTTATTGTCGGCAGCTATGTTTTCATTATTTTTTTAATTTTAAAGCGGATACTTCAAGATTTATTCTTTCAGATACAGCATTTAAACCTTGTGCCGTATCTTGTTTCATTTGATTAATAGAAATCCAAAACTCACTACGTCTTAACTCACACTGATTTGCAAAATCTTCACGGCGACGCATGTTTCCTTCTTGTGTCGTTTTTATTTCTTTTATCACATCAATTTTGCTGCAAACTTCGCCTACTATTCTAGCCATTGCTTCTTTATGCTCTGAATTTTCTTTTCTGAAATCTTCAAGAATTTTCTCTTGTCTTTTTAAAGATTCGTCTATGTGAATGTGACTACTACAAAAAACTGGCTTTTCGTTTGACATTGATAATCCTTTCATTTGAATAAAAAAGATGGTTTGTCAAAAGCCTACACTATTTTTAAACAAAAAAAAAGCCCTAACTTATAAAAGCTAGGGCTTTTTGATACCGAAAAAGCACAGAGAAAAGGGTTATTTTGTACGCCAGATACGAGCACCGCCTTCGACGGCCCTGAGAACAAACTCACGCTTTCTGATCATGACCGGCACCTGTTTTGTCGTCTCGGACAAAACAATGCGCTTGCCATTGGCATCAAGGGCGATTTTGCCGTTCGGTTCGACCTGATATTGTTTCACCGGTACGGTTTTCGTTGCGCCTGACGGATCGGGTATAGCATACCGAGCAACAGCACTTGATACGGTTGACGCCATGCTTTTGGCAGCATCAGGTTTCTTTTCGGTGTTCGGCACGAAAAACGACTGACCGACCTGCAAACTATCAAACGGATAAACAGTTGCATCGGCACGACCACGGCCTACAACAGCGGGAATCGGCACATTGTTTTCAATCTGAAAGCAGGAAGAGGCAATAGGGGCAGGACCATTGACAGCCTCAATTCCGGCCTGCGTTGCCCTGGTAGCAATAAACCCGGCAGCATCGACCATTGCCGGATTAATCTCAACAAGACCTTTTTCAACAAGCGGCGTATGAATCGAAGGTACAGTGAATACACCTTCAGCGCCAGCAGCTACGATATCAGCCAATGTAACGACAACAGCAGGAACAGTATTTTTTGAATTTTTAGCGGCCATTTTCATTTCCTCCATTTTAATTTTAATAAAAAGTAAATCGTACGTTATGATAGTAAACTTTTATAAAAACATTGTCAACTTTATTTTTCTAAAAGTTTATTTATTTTTTCAATCTCTGCATCAGTACATTTCTCATCATAAATATTTTTGTAATCCGGCCATGCACCATTGGCAACGTTATTGCAATATTCTCGCTGTTGTCGTAGATCGTCTTTAAAACCTATCATTCCCACAAGTGCAAGCATCAGCAAAATAGCACCTAATAAAATCAAGTTGGTTCGTGTTTGTTGTTTCATATTGTCACCTTTTTACAGAGTTCTAGTGCCTGTTCGGGTTCAAAGCCTTCTTTAATCAAAGCGTCATACTTTGCTTTATGAAATTTGGCTTGCAACTTGATAAAACGCAATTGTTCGGGCATGTCTTTTTCAATTTGCCTTACAGCGGCTTGAAAAGCTGTTTCGAGTTTACCGGGAAAGATTTGATTGTTTTCTGGCATTGTGGATAACTCCTATAAAAGATTTTTACCTATAGGTAACGCTTCAATAAGTTTTTCGTACTGTTCGCGGTTTATTCTAGCTTTATAAATTTCTTTGTCAAGCTTTTTTTGTTTACGCTTAATAACATAGTATGTAACAACCGTTTCAGATATGCTTACACCTATAAGCACTATTTCAAGCGTAGTCACGAAAAATCTCTTTTTCTTTAAAGTTAAATTCGCCAGGACCAGCAACAAGCATCTCATCAGCTATCTTATTTAAACCTTTTGGCAATAGTTCATAATCAAATATGTCATTATTGATAAAAAACGTTGGTTCGTGCATTTCAACGTCCGGCGGTTCGCTGTTTGATCCGGGAAAATAGGTATACTCATAAACGCACGATAAAACTTGTTCACTTGCCATTTCAAACTTTGTCGTTACTCGAAAGTATTGTGTTTTCATTTTATTACCTTTTTGTTAAATTTACCTGATTGAATGTTACGAAAGCACAAACTTCTCGAAGCGATGTTATAGCGTGCCGGTCGGCTATACATGCTAATAAATTGCGTATTGACTGCAATAGTTTTGAGTTCAAAAATGTTTCTGCCGATTACTGTCAATGTTTGCATGTTCATATAGTCACCTAAGTTAAGTTTTAAACTCCATTAAATAAACTATATAAATAAATACAAACTATGTCAACATCTTTTTATCAGTAAAAGCAATTCGTTTAATTTTGATCTAAAACCTATATAAACTTTGCGATTACCTACTTTTCTAAAAAGCTGAAAATGATCCATCTTTTTAACAATTTCAAAATCTTTTACAAAAGCGCGCTGTTTACACTCAGTCCAAATCTCTTCATCTGTCGGCTTTTTCTTTCCCATGTTGCTATCTCCAATTGATATACGATTTAACTACGTCAACAGCTTCTTGCCAACTATAGCAGACTGTCCATCCATAACCATGCGACTGAGCATACATTTTAAAATCAATTTGTTCAATGCTCAATCCGCCTTTTGACGTTTCTTTTTTAGCTTTAACGCTAGGCTTTTTAAACTCAATATATAAACCATGCCAGACTTGCATAGGCCAGGGCAAAAACACATCCGGGATGCCTTGCCTAACACCTTCAGCTTTCAGCTGTCCACCACGTATTACCCTAGTTCGTGCATCGTCACCACGAGCCCCACCGTTGGGGATAGCGTGTATCCACTGCAAAGCAGGTAGGGAGGGAAGGCCCTGGACGTTATCGTGCCGTAGCAGGCCAGTTTCAGCCCATTTATCGGCAATCTCCCAACCATGCCGATAGGCAACAGCACAATACGCAAAAAAAGCCGTTTGGTGAGCATGTTCTGTGCCGCTTTTGGCTAATTGATCAGGAGTCATTTATTTTCCTTATTTTCTAAATTTAAACTTTCAAAATATTCAATTGATTGTTTTAAACCGCAGGCAGTTTGATTTCTATGAAATTTAATAGCTGCAATTTTATTTTCACTTTTAAATATTTTTATAACCTCTTTTTTTAATTGCTTTTCAGTCAATTTTTTAAATGTTTTCATTATTTCAACCTCGCAATCTCCACGCATTTATATTCATCGTGGATAAAAATTTTGAATGTACACGATAGCCTTTTTGATTGAAAGCAAACCGAGCTACGCAAGCTCGACATTGTACCCGGCTGTAAATCATCATACGGCACTGTAAACGATTCTCCAATCAAAAGTTTACAAAAAGGATACTTTGGCGAACGAATGCCTTTTGATTGTTCAAGCTGGCCTGTACCGATTAAATGTTTGCTCACCTGTTCAAGAGCAACAGGTGACGAACCGATTATTGCATATTGTTTTAACTCTTTTTTACTCATTTGTACATCACCATTTCTTGATTATGATTCTTAACTACGGTTTCAAACGATTTTACAGCATTACAGCCAAAATATAAACTAACTGCAATTACAGCAATTAAAAAAGCTATTCTTGTTTTAATCATGATTAACACCTTATAACTCTAGTTTCTTGCCTGCTTTCTACTTTAGGCAAAGTTAGATTGTAAATTTCCGTTAAACTCTTTTTACTAAAATACTCATAATCTTCCATCAAAATATTGATCATAGAAAGATAGACTTCATACGATAAATTTTGTTCTTTGCAATACTTAGATATAGCTTCTATCATGATAAAACCTACATGCTTGCCCACAATTAAGCAGGCAAGCTTTAATTCGGTGTTTGTAACATTTAAACCGTTTCGACCTTAAAAGTTATTTCCAACTGAGGATTAGCTTTTACTAGGTTTTTTTTATATTCTCTGACCATCATGTTTGCCTTCAATGCCATCTCTACAGTATCGCCTAGATCGAATAGTTTTCCTGTTTCTTTGTGATGTCCATATGCCTTTCTAGTTTTCTTTTTGTACATGACCATTTTCCTTTTTTTTTAAGTTTTGTTTTTAACTACGTTCATCATCTTATGATCAAATAGTACACCCTTCGAAACCAAAAAGCAACCACTAAATTTATAAATTTTGCATAATTTATAAATTTAGTGGTGTTGAAGGGTAAGTATAAGGTATTTTCATCTGTAACTATGTAATATATAATAATATATAATATATATAATAAATATAATAATAAGAAATTTACATAATTTATAAAGATAAGCAAAATTTATAAAGATAAGTCAATTTATCAATTTAAGGAGAGAGGAAATGTCCAAACCTTATATTTATTATATATCTTATATATCCTTTAAATTCAAATACTTACAGACATTTTAGCCTTATATTTCATTATATATCATTATGAATCTAATAAAAACGAGGACTTGCATGCTATTTCCTATCAATAATTGTGGGAATGGAGTTGAAGAGTATCGCTAAATTTATAAACTTTGCATTAAATTTATAAATTTTGATAAAAAGGCTTTACAAAGCTTAAAAGATAGTTTATTGTTCAATCGTACCGTTTAATTTAACTTTTATTTTAATTTTAACTTTAATCATGGAGTCTGACAATGATTTATCTTGTAACTAATACCGATTACTCTAATCCGAATTGTCACTCAGGTTATACTTTTGTTGGAATTATGTCAGAAAAAGACATAAACAAAACATTTAAAATTTGTCCTCTTCTCCGTTTGAGCCAAGAATTAGACAAAGCAATCGACTATAACAATACCATAACCATAAAACGTATAAATTAAGAGGTAACAAAATGAAACCTAATAAACCAAGAAAAGTCGAAAAAGTTACATATATAAAAACAGGAAAACAATCTATTATAACTCACGTTGAAGATAATGGAATATGCCATATACAATATGATGATAAAACAACTGATTGTTTTATTTGGAAGTTTAGTGACGGATCTATTAATAACTTGCATGAATGGTTATGAATGATAAATCACTAATAAATTCATAAAAGATAAAGTTTAAATTTAACTTAATGAGGTTAGAAAAATGAAAACAACTATTACAATCAAAAGCTTTACAAGAGTCAATTCAGATGTTAATGGCAATCCTCGCTATGTAATCCATTTTTTGAAATGCTGCCCGGAATCGTGGAAAGAGGATACATCAAGTAGATATTACGCAACATGTAAACTTATGAACAAAATAGGAGGCCGCAAGTTTAATAATAAACAATATGGTGGCGGAATAGTTTTTCAGTCTTATTCGTTGCCTGAAACAATTAAAGCAATTGAGCGTATTAAAAACAGTTGTAAATAAAATAGGTTTGACAATGAGCAAAACAGCTAAATATTTTAACGGTGATATTGAATTGCAATACGTTTTTATGCTATCTTCAAAATGGTGTATTGCAGCAGGTGGTAAAAGAGTCTCATCTTGTCAAACATTGGTAGGCACTCCAATTGCCGGACCTGCCTGTTGTATGCCTGTAACACGCACCATTTACTATGCAAACAGGCCCTCACTGCATAAATGTGATGCTAGATGTATGAGTGCCAAGGGTCACAATTGCGAATGCTCTTGTGGTGGCAAAAATCATGGAATAAACAGATAAGAACAATAAAGCCCAAAAGCCGGGAGATTCCGGCGTAAAAGGAAAATGGTCATGATAATTTATAATTGGGTTGCATCACCGACCCCGAAAAATATTGTAATGGGAAGAACTATTAAGCAAGTTAAAGATCAAATGTTTTTGCTTGGAGTAACTCCAATGAAGGTTAGTTTTAGGTTTGAAACTGTTTATGTACTTACAATCGGCAATAAAATTGTGTCTTTACCTGGCTTCGATGATATACCATTTGTCCGTAGAGCGTTGCGTCTCTCAGATGGTAATTTATTTTTTGCTGTAGGTAACAATGACCCATATTGTAAGTTTAATGAGCATTTAATTAAACACGATGGGGAATGGACGGAAGCAGGAAAAGCATGGGTTGGTGCATTGTTTGATATATAGATAGATTGTAGCAAAAAATTTATTAATCAAGCATAGATGGCAATTATTATTTAACTAAAGGATTAAAATAATGCTAGAAATAATTGAAAAGCCGTTCACAACTAAGCATCCGGTATTGTATTGCATCAAAATTAAAAACGGATGCTATGATATGTGGTTAACTTCAATCATCGAAAAGCGCATTGTAAATTGCGCAAAATGGTTGGAAGAGAATAACCTCACCGACTGGCAAAAATTTAGTCATGTTCAAAAAATGCGTGTTATTGCAGCGGGGTTGATATGAAAAAAAACATACTTGGAACAGAACGACAAAAATATTGCGTGAAAGCCAAAATTGCTTCATAGCTGAAACCGATAACGGCATGTTGCGCATAGGACTGAAAGGAGTATCTAGTTTAGATACTCCGCACAATCACGAAAAAATCAGAGAAATTGCAGATCTTAAACCGGATGCAGCTTTTGAAGATGCTGTTAAAATGTTTTTCGAGTTAAGAGGTAATGTAAACTAACCTATATCTGAAAATGTTGATCAAAAATCAAAAGGGAAACAAACATGATGTATAAATCTGAAATCACAAAAAACGGTAATGTGGGAATTAGTTACGTATCTCAGGAAGCTGCAAATCTTCAGGCACTTGAAATGGACATGAACAACTGTTCACGCTGTTCAGGCTGTTCAGGCTGTTCACGCTGTTCAGGCTGTTCAGACTGTTCAGACTGTTCAGGCTGTTCGGACTTTAAAACAAACCCATCGAAAATAATTGTTTCGGATATTGGAAGCCGGAACGATACCATATATGTCTATTGGTCGTGTGATAGAACAGAAGTTATATGTGGTTGTTTTCGTGGTTCTCTGTTAAATTTTGAAGAGGCTGTCGAAAACACACATAAGGACAATGAACACGGGCAACGTTACAAAGAATTAATAAATCAAGCATGGTCAACAATGAGTATTTAATTTTTATTTTTGATGTAAAACTTTAAATAAAAAAGGCCTTGACTATTGCAGTCTAAGGCCTTTTGTCTATATCTAATTATGTCGATTTAAATTCAATTTCCGCCGTATCGTCTTTCATTGCCGTACAACCGGCATTGTTCTCTGGTTTTGTCGCAATCTTCAGCAAGACCGTTATACCCATAAACACGCTCTTTAAAAAGTAGATGACAAGAGCCTTTCTTTTTCAGCTTATTTGTTTCGGTTGTAAGCGATTGTACGGAATTGGCTATATCTAAAAATACAGCTCTCAAATCTTTCAAAACTTTGTTAAGTTCATCAAATGATTTTTGTAATTGTTCTTTGTTATTCATCATCTTTAACCTCTTTTATAAGTTTTAGTTTTAACTTAGTTAAATTGTCTAAATCCTTTTTACATTGTTCTATTGAATCTTCACAAGATTTTAAAGCAGGTTTCCATAAACTTTTAGAAACAAATTCTTGCAACAATTGAAACCTTGTCAATGCTTTATCACGCATAAATTTAATGTGCATTTTTACACCTATTAAGATGAGATTTATTAAAACATTTTTCCGAACACCATTTATTAAATGTTGGTTTGCCGCAAACTTTGCAAGGTCTTTCTATAGGACTACGTTTTTTTTGTATACAAAATACAACCGGATTTTTGACCTGATCAATAGGCAAAATTTTACCGTCAAGCATCAAGACATTTTCACCTAATATTTTTCTAACATAGTTTGGCTTTTTCTTCATATATCTAAAAGTACAGATGTAATTTGCATTTGACTATATCTAAAAATGTCGATGTAAATTACAATCCGAAAGTTGAAATGTGGGTAATTGCATAAGCAACGGCTGTTGTATGATATTCTTTTGAAAGTGTTGCCCGATTAATTTCTTGTAAATCTCCACGTTCACACAAAGTTTTTATGCCTCTTTTTAATGCCATTGTAGAGCCTTGACGATCTTTTTTAAATACTGATACAGCGGCAAGTTTACGTTGAATATAACTATAAGGTACAATTCTATTTGAATGTAATATGCTTGCACCTTCACCTGCATACTTTTCAACCATTGGCCACGGTGAGACAACAAAATCCTTTATAGCTTGCACTATTTTAATCAACTGCTTTGTTTCATCGTTATCAATTCCAATTTCACCGCGATTAAACCTGTTTAATAAATTGCGTGTATCTGCAAGTACAATTTTTTCTGACCATTTGAATATATTAATGTCAACAACCGGGTTGTATGGATTACAACCAACTGCGACAACACCAGCAAGTTTTAAAGTTTTCATATGAACTCTTGTCCATAACTGCTTTTGTATATCTCTATCGCTTGAATTTGCATTAGTTCGGCAATGTTCGGCTAAGTTATCTGAAAGAGCGACAACGGTTTCTTCAAGCACTACTTGAATGCATTTGTTTTGACTATTAAGCATCAATGAATGTGCACAAAGACTTGCAAGCTTATCTATAACTTGAAAATTAGGTCTAACGCTTCCATGTTCTTTATTAAGCTTCGGCATTTCGCCATAATATTCAATCATGGTAAAACGTGGCAACAAACCTTCTGTTATCAAGCCTTCGTGTAAACCTTCATAAAATTTTTCAGGTGTTGACTCACCGAGAATTGAAAGGGCAGGTGATAAAATAGCAGCGGTATTTTTTTCTTTTTCTGACCAAATGTGTGGCCTTAAAACCTGGCCTTCACCTGACTTATTATAGGCATTAAGTAAAAATCGACGTAAGCCAACTAAATGAGGAGCAGCGTTTACACCGCCCATCTGCTGAAGATATAGGCCAAATTCACCGACCATTGAAACGAAAGAAGTCGGTCCCTTTGACATATATTTTACAACAGCTTGACTTGACGATATTTCAGCAGGGCCTATGAAATCAATTGCGGCGGGAACAGTCTTTATTACCTGTTCAACAAGCTTATCAATACCCTTTGCGATTGCTTCTTTGCCTACTCCTGTATTGGCTAGAAGTAAAACGTACTGATTCAAGCCAGTGCTTAAAATATTGTACGACCTGCCCACAATACCAGCAACGAAACCGATTGCACCGGCAAGGGCAATTTCTGCAACAGGTGTTGGAGCTTGAGCATAGATAAATTGTGCTATTTCACCTACAAGACCAGGCGGTACACTGTAAATTGAATCGGTTTCAGGAATATGCTTGTTTTCAACTTCAGCCTTTATCTTTGTCTCTTTTTCTTTTTTGTTTATTACCTCATTTATCTTATTTTTCAATCCGTCAATATCTACAGGAGGTAACATTCGATCAAAACAGCGATTAAGCATATAATTTATGCGGTATTGCGCTCTGCTTTTTTCTCTTTCTGCAAGTTTAGATTTTAAATAAATGCGTTGTGTCTGTTGTCCATTTTCTGAATAAAAAGCAATTATATCAAATATGGCAAAATCGGCTTCGGATTGTGAAGGATAATATTTTTGCCAGTTTGCATCATAGTATAAATCTCTAAATTTTTCGCTGTTTGCTGCTGTATTAGCAAGGTTTAAAACTTCATCGTCGGTCAACTTTGCATGTTCGAGTCCAGCGTAAAATATATCGGCATTTTTGCCTTCGCTCATTTGTTCCCAAAGAGCATACAAAGCGCCATTATAATCTTTAATTGGTAATTTTCTGTAAACATCACCTGTCATAACCATGTATCTCTGTGAAGAATATACTTCAATACAGGAGCGACGACGACCGGAAGGAACAGAACCTTTTATCCAAATATGTAATCCAGTTCCAGAAATTGACCTTTCCGCATAACTTTCAAATTCAGAAAAAATGTGCATTTGTCTGTCAAGGCTTGCTGTATCGCCTTTGGTGTCATCAAGGTCTATTACCGTGTAAGGATCGTTTTCAGTTAAAACGAAGCCTATACCATCATAAAGATTTGAATTAAGACAGTTTAAACACTCTTCAAACGTTGACCACGTTACATAATCTGTAACGCTGGCAAGTTTCCCTGTCCTGGCCGAATATGGAACTTTTGTTGGTTTTTTTGCATTCTTGTCCTCATATCTCCACATGACGAATTGTTGATAAATCTTAATTTCGTCAGGAATGTTTCTAAACATTATCAATTAACCTTTTTTCTTACTTTTTTCAAATAAGTATTTAAAGATTCGATGGTTACAACGCTAGGATGCTCTATCTTACCACGAGCAAACATATTCAACCACGATTCAGAAACATTCAAAATACTTGCAAGATGCTTTATTGACAATGAAACAGGCCGATTTAAAAGCATGGTTCTTGTTTCATCTCTTAATTTTGTAATTGGTTCCATATCATACACCTTTGATTTTTAATCTTGTGGGGATCTGTTAAAGAATATACCGAGCAAAATATTTTTCTGCAAGACAAAATAATGTTTGACATGATATTTTTTCAGGTGTATGTTTCAGGCAGATAGTCAATAAAATTAAATTTTGAAAAGGAGGTTATTATGTGGACAACTGAAGTTTTAAACCCTGAAACCGGCGAAGTCAAAAAATTTACTGAAGAAGAATACATTGCAGAACGCGACCGGCTTTTGCTCGTTTGGCAAAATGCCAAAGCCGCACTTGATGCGGCAAAAGAAACGGAATTGCAGGCACGAAAAGCCGCCGTTCTCATGATGCATGACCCAAGCAAATCTGGCAAGACTGAAAATGTACTGCTTGGTAACGGATATAAGGCAAAGCTGAAAGTGCCTATTCGTTACGGCTTTGTCAAAAATGAAGATGACAGAGTCGATAAAAAGCGAATTGACCTTGCTTTGCAACAAATTGAAAAAGACGGTTCTGCCGGTGAACTGGTAGCAGAACGGCTTATCAAATGGACACCTGATCTTTCCCTTACTGAATACAAACTTCTACCTGACAAATGGAAGGCTATTATTGATGAAGTTATTGTAACTTCTGAAGGAACGCCGACCCTTGAAATCGTTGAACCAAAGGCGAAAAAATGAATGCTTCTCAACTGAAACCAGCAGGCTCTTTAATCCAACGCTTCGGAGTAAAGGCCATTCTCTATGGTCAACCGGGAACAGGTAAAACTCCAATGGTAAACACCGCACCGAGGCCAGTTTTGCTTGCAACTGAGCCGGGGTTGCTGTCAATGAAAGGCTCTACAGTTCCTACATGGGAAGCTTTCAGTGTAGAAAAGATTGAAGAGTTTTTTGAATGGTTTTTCAAATCAAAAGAAGCTTCAAACTTTGATACGCTTGCAATTGATTCCGGTTCACAGCTTGCGGAACTGTCTTTGATCAAGCATCAAGCCAGGTGTAAAGACGGTCGTAAAGCTTACGGTGAATTAAGCCTTGAAGTCATGAAGTGGTTTGATCAACTGTATTATATGCCGCAAAAACATATATTGCTTATCTGTAAACAAATGCAAGCTGAAGTTGGTAAGCAAATTGTTGCAAATGGCGGCGCTTTTTCCGTTGAAATGACTTATCAAGCACAACCTTTCTTTCCCGGTAAAGACTTGAATATCAAAGTTCCGCATCGTTATGATGAAATTTTACACGTTTCATTAGCGATGGTTCCCGGAGTTTCACAACCTACAATCGCAATTCGTACAAAGCAAACACCTGAAATTTTGGCAAGAGATAGAAGCGGGATGCTTGCAGAACTTGAACCGCCCAATCTTTCAAACATTTTCAGTAAAGCAATGTCTTAAACAGGCAATAGCCTAACCATCAAAACACAAAAGAGGTAAAATCATGTCCCAACTTATGCAACCGTTTAACCCTTTGCAGTTCGATCCAACCCAATCAGCCGGTCAATTGCCTATCGGTAAACATCCGGTCATCATTGAAAGCGATGAAGTAAAAGCCAATTCAAAAAATGACGGCGGCTTTCTTCAATTGAATCTTCGTGTCATCGAAGGCCCAAATGCAGGTGCAACAGGCCCATATCGCTTGAACCTTTACAACAACAGCCAGCAGGCTGTTGAAATTGCCCACAAGCAGCTTTCTGCAATTTGCCACGTTGTCAAGGTCTTTCAGCTTGGCGCTTCCGGCAACGACACGTCAGTTTTGCACAACATTCCGTTTATTGTCGAAGTTGGACCTCAAAAAGCGGATCCTCAATACACCGAGATTAAAAAAGTATATGACATTCAGGGTAACGAGCCTGGAAAGGGTCAGCAACAGACAACGGCACCGGCGCAAGTTCAACAGCCCCAACAGCAGGCAGCAGCTACAGGCGGCGCACAATGGGCGGCAGGCGGTCAGCAACAGCAGCAACCTGCACAAACAGGAACGCCAGCATGGGCAGCACAGCCCCAACAGCCTCCTCCTCAACAGCCTCAATCGACAACCGGCCCTGCTTGGCAGCAGAACTCAGGCCAGCAAGCAATAGGCGGAACAGCTCCAAGGGGTCAGAAATAGTCTATATCTGAATTTGTAAACCTGAATTTAAAGCCGGTTTAACGACCGGCTTTTTAATGTAAAAGGAGATTATGAAACATTTAAAACACGGTATAAAATGCCATGTTTGCGGCTCTATTCAAGTTGAGATAAGGTTAAAAGATAAAGAAAAACACGATAGAGATAAACACTGGCCGTACATCTACTATTGTCTCGAATGCCACTCTTTAGTAGGCTGTCATAAACACACTTTAATTCCATTAGGTAAACTTGCGGATGCTTTTACACGTTTTTTACGAATGAAAGCGCACCGAGAATTTGACAAAATATGGAAGTTAAAACTTTTAACTCGTGACGAAGCTTATGAATGGCTTTCAAAGCAATTGAATATAAACTATAAAAAATGTCATATATCGCATTTTACAAACAGTCAACTAGAAACCACTATAAATCTAGCTTTTGAATTTATAAGAGATAATTGGAATATTATAACAAGGAGAAAAGAAAAACAAAATGCAAAACAACGAAAACAACAACGGCGCAATGAATCAGAAGAAAGAAGAAAATTCAAACTCATCCAAAGAGAAAAGCGCAAAAGGCGTAAATCTTAATACGCCAGGAATGGCTAAAGCCGTTTCCAGGCGTATACTTGAAGATATAGACGCATACTGTGTTGAAAAATACAATGATGGCTACCGAAATCATTTAGGCGCTTCTTTAATAGGTCGTCAATGCAAGCGTTATCTTTGGTATATCTTTCGATGGTGCTTTCAAGAGCAATTTACCGGCAGGCAATTACGCCTTTTTAACAGAGGCCATAGAGAAGAAGCACGTTTCATTGAATGGCTTCGTGGCGCTGGCTTTGAAGTGTGGGAAGAAGACCCAACAACAAATAATCAATTTCGTATATCTGCGGTAATGGGTCATTTCGGCGGATCGCTTGACGGTATAGCAAAGCTTCCTGAAAGGTACGGTATTAAAGAGCCTGTTCTATGTGAGTTTAAAACTAATGGAACAGGAGCAGGCTTCAATAAGTTAGAAAAAGACGGAATGACACTTGCAAAACCGCAACATTTCTGCCAAACATCAACTTACGGCTGTATGCCTGAATACAATTTTGAATATTGTCTTTATCTAAATATCAATAAAAATGACGATTCGTTGCATGTCGAACTTGTAAAACTTGATCATAATTTAGGCCGTAACATGCTTGTGAAAGCCGAACAGATAATTATGTCACAAGTTGCACCTTCAAGACTTTCCGATAATCCCACATATCAAGAATGCTCATGGTGTGCCGCAAAGGAAATTTGTCATAAAGGCGCATTGCCAGAAAAGAATTGTCGAAGCTGCAAAGCTGCAAGACCCTTTGAAAATGCAGAATGGTATTGTGAAGTTTATAATGGAATTATACCGAAAGATTTTATTAAACTAGGTTGTGATAATTATTTCCCAATAACAAATAAGGTGTAAAAATGGAAACTAAATTAAGATTTAAAAATAGAGCTAAAGTTTTTAATGCTGTTAGAAATATGAATTTATTACATTTAGGTGGTATCGCACAAAACGAGATGATTTTAAGAGAAACTGATATTCTAGTTGAATTTATAGCAGTAGATAGAGAAATAGATAAATTGCAAGAATATAAAAAACTAATAATATCAGAAATAGAACAAGTTTAAAATGTACGTTCCAAGATATTATCAAGCTGAAGCTGAATATTCAATATTTGATTATTTTCAGCGAGGTTTAACAGGTAATCCTGTTGTGGCCATGCCAACAGGTACGGGTAAGAGTATTGTTATAGCAAGCTTTATTAAACGTGTTTTTGAATTATATCCTAATCAACGTATAATGATGCTTACACACGTTAAGGAATTGATCGAACAAAACGCTGAAAAGTTAATGAATTTATGGCCTACGGCACCATTTGGCATTTATTCAGCAGGTCTAAATTCTCGTGACATGATAATGCCGATTGTTTTCGGAGGTGTTCAATCTGTTGCACCAGCTATTAAAAAGGCGAATGAAGAAAGTCAAACTTTGTACGGGAATGCAAATCATTTCGGGCATAGAGATTTGTTGCTTATTGATGAATGTCATTTATTAAGCGATAAAGAAGATTCACACTACCAATATATAATTGCAGAGTTAAAAAAGATAAATCCATTTTTAAAGGTTATTGGTTTTACTGCAACACCTTACAGGATGAAAATGGGTTTAATAACTGAAAATGGTATATTTACTGACGTATGTTATGATTTAACAGGCGTTGAATCTTTTAATCGTCTAATAGCTGAAGGCTATATTTCACCATTAATTGCAAGACCGACACGTACAAACATTGACATAAGCAATGTGGGCTTAGTAGGCGGCGAATTTAATAGAAAGCAGCTTGAAAACGCTGTTGACACAGACGAAATAGTATTCAATGCTGTGCGTGAAATGATGGAAATTGCTTGTGAGCGTATATCTTGGCTTATCTTCGCAACCGGCATACGCAACACTGAGCATGTTGCAAGCGTCATACAATCTTATGGCCTTGACGTATTGCCAGTGCATTCAAAACTGTCAGCTAAAGTAAACACTGAGAGACTTTGCGCCTTTCGTGCTGGAGAGTTACGAGGCATTGTCAGCGGCCAAAAATTGACAACAGGCTTCGATCATCCGCCAATTGATTTTATAGGTGATTTAAACCCCACGATGTCACCAGGAAAGCACGTTCAAAAGCTCGGAAGAGGCACAAGACCGTCAATAGATACAAATAAAGTTAATTGCCTGTATGCAGACTTTGCCGGTAATGTGCGGCGACTAGGGCCTATAAATGATCCACGCATACCAAATAAGCCGGGCAAGGGCGGCGGCGATGCACCTGTAAGAATTTGTGAAGTGTGCGGAGTGTATAACCACGCTTCAGCTAGATTTTGCATGAATTGCGGCGCTGAATTTACGTTCAAGACAAAGCTTTTCGGAACGGCTGGAACTATCGAACCGATTCAAGGAGATTTGCCGGTTGTTGAATATTTTAAAGTTAGCAAGGTTCTTTATAACCTGCATTTGAAAAAAGATAGACCGCCTTCAATTAAGGTGTCTTATTTTTGTGGTCTTCAAATGTTTACAGAATATGTTATGCTTGAACATCCAGGCATAACTTCTAAACGAGCAAGGGAATGGTGGAGATTACGTCATAAAGAAGAACCTCCGCCAACAACATACGAAGCTTTAAGACGTGTCTCGGAACTAAGAACACCTGAACGAATAAGAGTGCATGTAAATAAACGCTATCCTGAAATTTTATCAGCCGAATGGTAAAGGAGAAAAAAATGTTTGTAAAAGAATTTAACAAATTATCTAATGAAATTAATAAAAACGCTATAAATCACGGATGGTGGGAAGGTGAGAGAAACGAAGGTGAATTAATAGCCTTAATGCATTCTGAATTATCAGAAGCTCTTGAAGCTTTAAGATATGGAAATTTACCGGATAACCACATTCCTGAATTTAATGGAGTAGAAGCCGAATTTGCAGACGTCATCATTAGAATAATGGATGTTGCGGCGGCTAAAGGCTATAGAGTTGCAGAAGCTATCATCGCAAAGCATAAATACAATTTAACAAGACCTTTTAAGCACGGTAATAAAATATTTTAAGGTGAAACTATGACAGAAATAAATGAAAATGTACCGATACCAGAAAAGCCAAAAAAGAGCAGAGCAAGAAAAGCGGCAACAGCTAAAAAGAAAAGTTTCAATCCTGCTTTGTCGTTAATCGACGCACTTAAATTCGTATCGGTTACACAAAAGAAAGCCGGTCCTGTAAAAGTTCAATTTTCTTTAATCTGCAATCATTGGATAGTTGCAAGCGATGATGTTTTGACGGTTGCACATCCAATCGAAGAAGATTTGAAAGCTTGCCCACATACCTTACAACTGATCGACGCTTTGCAGGAAGTAAAAGACGAGCTTTCAATTACTCAGTTGTCACAAAATACCCTTTGCATATCATCAGGAGTATTCAAGGCCCTTGTGCCTTGCGTGCTCGACAGTGAGTTGTTTATTCTCGGTCCTGACCCTTGGTGTGCGGTCTTGGATAATCGCATAAAAGAGACATTTACGGCCCTTTTGCCCTTGGTAACTGAAAACGCTTTGAGAACAGAATACGGTTGCATCCTCTTGCAAGCAAATACGGCAGTATCGACCAATGGGTCAGCCTTGCTCGAATATTGGCATGGAATCGACTTGCCGCCTGGCTTGCTCATCCCGAAAGTTGCGGCTGTTGCAATTTCCAAGGTTGCGAGAAATTTGACAGGCTTCGGCTTTTCAGAACATTCAGCAACATTCTACTTTGAAAACGGATCATTTATCAAGACTCAACTTTATAAAGAAAATTATCCGGCTTATGCGTCGTTGTTTGAAGTTGATGTAAACCCTTGGCAAATACCAGCGGAGTTTTTTAATGGTGTGAAAGCTGTTGAATCATTCAGCGAAGAAGGAGCTGTATTTTTCAAAGATGGTTACATACTTTCACAATCAAACAAAGAAGAAGCTAGCAGTTACAAAGTTGAAGGATTACCGGAAGGAATGGCTTTTAACATCAAAAATTTATTGCTTGTAAAGCACGCTTTTAACAAAGTTAATTTCTTTCCTGAACACAAGAGAGTTTTGTTTTTTGGTGAAAATATAAGAGGCATTTTAATGTCATTAGACCTTGAACAAGAAAAGGCTTATGTTGATGACAAAACTTACCTTGAAAATGTTGAAGGCGAAAAATCTTCAGAGGATGTACCTTTCTAATGATACACTTTCTAACTGACGAAGAATTAGCCCAAATACCAACCGGCAGCGTATTTATTTTTGATATAGAAGTCTATCATAATTTCTTTTATGCAGCTTTCAAATTGCATAATGAAAATAAATACGTTGCTTTTGAGTTATCACCAGACCATACTTTTAACACTACAAAGTTAAATTTAATGTTATGGCGATTTTGTCTTGTGGGTTTTAATTCTAAAAATTATGATTTACCTGTTATAGAATTAGCGATAAAAGGGGAACGCAACGAAAAGTTAAAAGAGGCTTCGGACTATATAATAAAAAGCATTGAAAAAATAACACCTTATACATTTGAAAAGAAATATAAAGTAAAAGTAGGCAAATATAATGCTATTGATTTAATTGAAGTTGCACCGCTTCAAGGTTCTTTAAAATTATATGCAGGTCGTTTACATTGTAAAGTTATGCAAGATTTGCCTTACGAGCCTGATCATTTATTAACAAAAGAAGAGGCTGAAGTTGTAAGGCTTTATTGCTGTAATGATCTTTCAAATACTGAATTACTTTTTAATAAACTTGCACCTGATATTAAATTACGTATTGAAATGTCGGAAGAATACGGTATAGATTTACGTTCAAAATCTGACGCACAAATTGCGGAAGCTGTTATAAATTCAGAATTACAGAAAATATTAGGTTATTATCCGCAAAAACCAAAACTTAAAGAAGGATTAGTTTTAAAATATAACATTCCTGAATTTGTTTATTTTCAAAGCGATGATTTAAAAAAGGCTTTAAAAATAATGGAAGAAGCTAACTTTTATTTAGATAAGTTAGGCTCTCCAATAATGCCGAAAGAGATAGAAAAATTAAAAGTTAAAATAGGCAGTAGCACATACAATTTAAGTATGGGAGGCTTACATTCTACTGAGAAGAAAATTGCGCATTATGCAACTGAGGATATAATTTTAGCCGATAATGACGTTGAATCTTTTTATCCTCGTACAATTTTAAATCAAGGTTTATTTCCACCACATTTAGGCGAAGCATTCTTAATTGTTTATGATAGTATTGTAAAACGTAGACTTGACGCAAAGAAAAAAGCAAAGAAACTAAAATCAACAGATAAGCAGCAATCAGCAGCATTTAAGAAAATTGCAAACAGTTTAAAAATTGTTATAAACGGAAGTTTTGGAAAATTAGGTAATAAGTATTCTACTCTTTACGCTCCACAACTTATGCTGCAAGTTACTATTACCGGCCAGCTTGTTCTTTTAATGTTAATTGAAGCATTAGAAAGCATAAATATAGATGTTGTTTCCGGCAATACTGACGGAATAATCTGCAAATATCATAAATCACGTCACAATGACGTTAGACGAATAATAGAAGCATGGGAAGCCCACACTTCTTACAAAACTGAAGAAACGCGATATAAAGCCACGTATAACAGAGACGTAAACAGTTATATAGCAGTAAAAGAAAGGGGCGATAGTGAAGCTGAATATTTAGACGAAAGACTAGGCTGTAAAACTAAAGGCGCTTTTTGTGAAAGAGGATCGGCTTTAAATTCTACATTGTCAAAAAATCCAGAAACATTAATATGTATTGATGCTGTTTTGCAGTATTTAGTTAATAAAATACCAATTGAAAAGACAATAACAGAATGTAAAGACGTTCGACGTTTTATATCGGTAAGAAATGTAAAAGGCGGCGGAGAAAAGAACGGTCGATATTTAGGAAAGGTTGTTAGATGGTATTACGCAAAAAATGAAAGCGGATTTATTGCGTATAAAAAAAGCGGAAATAAAGTTGCAAAGACAGACGGCGCAAAACCTTTAATGATTTTACCTGATCAATTGCCGCACGATATAGATTATAAATGGTATATCGACACGGCAATTGACATGCTTTACGATTGCGGTAAACTTAAAAAAGCTACTACAGCAAAACTTTTCTAACCGACTATGTAAGTTACAAAAGTATTAGCGGCTGTTTTTACTGTTCTCAATATTGCTGAAGTTCCTATTGCAATAACAGGATTTCCAACAACTGTATGACTTGCACCGGCTGTTATTGTTACAGCACCGGAACTTGAACCAAGATTTATAACGGACCAATCAAAACCCACATTAACAGGCATCGAAGGTAAACCTGCATCGGTTAGCGTTCCTGTTGGCAATGTTAAAGCTACAGCAGAAGCAGACGTTGAAGTAATTATTTTTGTGAGCAATTCAGCAATTGTTAATGTCGCGTTTGCTGTTTTTGCAGTCGGCACAGGAGAATTTTTGAAATTATAAAGGGTGTTTTCTCCACTCCATATGGTCGTAAAATAAACAAGTTTGTTTTCGTCTTCAACAAAAGCTCTATAGCCAAGTCTAGGTGTTTTGAATCTCCATGCGTTGTCTTGAGTTGACCACATGGCTAAATCTCCGACAGTACGTGCCGCCCATGCGTCAGTAAGTGTTCCAGAAGGCATTATATAGGTATCTCCATTTGCAGGGCTTCCAGGCGGCGTAAGTAAGTCACGGTCTTTTACCGATAGATGCATTCCGAAATTATCAGCAAATTTTAAATTTGCGTCCATTCCGGTATTCCAACCCGATTCTCCCAACGTCCATGAATGTTGTATTCCGTTTCTTGGTCCTGTTGTTGCGCTCATTATGAAATTCCTCCGTATTTTAAACCGTAGTTAAATCCGTAACCGTAACGATAAACAGTAATATTATACATTTTATAACTTGTATAACCGTCTCTTGTTGATTCAAGTTCTATTCTTATTTTTCCATTTGTTCCAGGTGTGTATGTTTTCGCAAATGTAGTTTGCAAAGTTGCATTAAATAAACTTAAAATTTCTTCATTTGATAAAATTTTGTCATAAATTTGAATATTATCAATAAATGCTTGTTCTTGTCCTGACGCTGTATCAGGTCTGCCAATATACTGAAATACGCCAGCCCAGTTAGAATTTATCTCTGTCGATCCCTTAACACCATCCAGCCATAACCAATGATGATTATTGTCAGATCCTTGAACAATGCATAAAGAATGCCACTCGGTGGTATCAGTTAGTGTTAAATTGGAATATTGACCGCCGGCATTAAAAAAATATAGCCGCCCCGTTCCTCCCGCTTCAACTAATATCAATAACGATGACGTCTTTGATAATATATTCGTATAGTTAGTAGTTGTTGGTCGCTTAAACCAAAGATGAATAGTCTTAAATGGAATTGGAGCGGCAGAATGAGCATTATACGAAGTTGATCCACCTGATAAACAATTTCCATCCCATCCCAAAGGAAATGTTTTTCCTGAAGTATAAGCTAAATTTGTTCCACCTGATATTTCGTCATTAATAGTTAAAGTTCCTGTATTTACATTATCGAATGTGTAATGATGGATAGGATTATATATTGTATAAGTTCCTTCATTGTTCCATTCATAACTATTAGTAAAAGTATTATAACTATCAATTAAAACATCGTTTTTATCGTAAAATCTTAAATTATAAGATTGATTATATTCAGGGCCTATATCTATACTCTTAAAATCAAAATAAACACCTGACGTTTGTTGTTTTCTATCTCGATGAGCCCACGTTAAAATTAGATTATCGGCACTGACGATATCAGGAAAATATTCGCCGTTAATTTGTAAATTTCCTGGTGGATAAGGTCTTATCATCCTATTTTGAATTGTTAAACTGCTTTCTGTAGCGTCTGCTATATCAAGAACGCCCGAACAAG
>JAEHJW020008448.1_pt1 | contig 43021 bp, 60 predicted proteins | sample 9271431 | NCBI WGS metagenome assembly JAEHJW02
CAACTACTCGGAGAACGTAACGCCGCTCAAGGGCGACGGTATCCGCGTCAGCACTCTCGCAAATACTCCTGGCGCAACGCCGGGGACAATCACCATCTACGGCGTCATAAGCTGGGTATAATATCCTTATGCACACTCCGAGCGTCGAAATCAAAAACACTGAATTGACGCTCGAGGAACTCCGGGCAGATGCCCAAGCAGCCGCAGATCACCTCTCAGAAGTTCTTCAACAGACAAAGGAAGCGGAGCAAAACCTCGAGCACGTTCGCGCCGAAGCGGCCGCTGAAAAAGAGCGGATAGCTGAGGACCGAAACAAGCTCCAGGTAGACCAGCTCGCGCTCGATGAGCGCAAGATGAACTGGGAAAAAGGCAAAGCCGCGCGGCAGAAGGAGATAGACATCCTCACCGACCAGCGCAAGGCGGCCATGCGCGACCTCCACAACATCAACGAGTGGATATTCAGCGCAAACCAGGAGTACGAGCAGAAGCAAAAAGAGCTCCACGACATCAAGAAAGAGATCGCAGAGAACGGCAAACTCGCGGAGCGAACGCTCGCGCTCCAAAACGAGATAGCCGAGCTCGAGGAAAAGAGGCATGAAGCGAACGTGGAATACAACCTCGCGCGCGATAACGCCTCGGTAGCGCTCAAAGACCTCGAGTGGAAGCAGAAGCGTGCCGAAGAAATGCGCGACCAAGCGGTGACCGCATCGCTCGAAGCGGAAAACGACCGGCAGAAAACCATTCAGGAAAAGGAGCGCATCAAGAAAGACCTCGAAATCTACATCCGACGCATCGAGGCCCATTACCAGAAAGCCTTCCCAGGCTTGCGAATGATCCTCTAGGCCTATGCTTGATCCAATCGCATTCACCACACAACTCACCTCGGCCGAACTGGCGTTCGTGCAGGGCATAGCCGACCACACCTACACGGACGGACAGCTCATCATCGGGAACGGCTCGACTGGGGGCACATCGATAGCGACACTGACGGCAGGATCGGGCGTGACCATAACCAACGGCCACGGCACGATCACCATCGCAGCCACCTCGGGTGGTGGCACTGTAACAAGCGTGTCAGTGGTATCGGCGAATGGATTCGCGGGGACCGTTGCAACCGCAACGACGACTCCGGCAATAACGCTCTCGACGACCATCACCGGCATCATCAAGGGCAATGGCACGGCGATCTCAGCTGCAACCGACGGCACAGACTATCTCTCGTCTTCAACTGGCGTGCTGCTCACAAACGTAACCACGACGGCGACGGCGAGCAAGATCGCGCAGCGTGATTCGAGCGCAAACCTGCTCGCTAACAACTTCGTGAGCGGCTACGCGACGACCGTGACGGCCGCAGGAACTACCACGCTGACCGTCGCAAGCGGACGCATACAGGTATTCACCGGAACGACCACGCAGACCGTGGTTCTTCCTGATGCAACGACTCTTGCGCTCGGATTCGAGTTCAGGATCGTCAACAATTCGACCGGACTGGTGACCGTGCAGACCAACGGGGGTGCTACGCTCTGGACGCTCGGGGCAAGCTCTGACGTCCTCCTCATAAACACCAGCATCTCGACGGCAGCGGGCACATGGGACGTGCACTACCTCGCAACCGGCATCGCCACCGGCAAAAAGCTCGCATTCGCCAACTCACTCAACTTCTCGGGCACTGACGGCAGCAGCGTCGCCTTCGGGACCGGCGGCACGGTAACGTACACCAGCAATAACCTCTCGGTATTCGCAGCCACTACCTCCGCGCAGCTCGCAGGCGTGATAAGCGACGAGACCGGCAGCGGCGCACTGGTATTCGCCACAAGCCCGACACTGGTGACGCCGACTCTCGGCGTAGCGACCGCAACCACCATCAACAAGGTGACACTGACGGCACCGGCGACTGGATCCACACTCACGATCGCAGACGGCAAGACGCTCACCGTGAATAACTCGATCACGCTCGCGGGCACCGACGCGACCACGATGACCTTCCCTGGCGCATCCGATACCATTGGAGGTCTCGGTACTGCGCAAACGTGGACTGCACAGAATAAGTTCAACAATTTTATCGATGTAAATAATGCCGTAACCGTTACGACAAATGCAGGAACAGTTCCTGTGACCTACCGACTCAACACATTCACAAATAGTTCAGCAGCCGCGATGACAATAACGATGGCTACCATAGGAGCTGTTGATGGTCAGATGGTTATAGTTCGCATTCTCGATTTCTCGGCTGTCGCCCAGACGATCACGTGGGTGAACACCGAAAACAGCACGGTGACCGCCCCGACGACGTCGAACGGGTCGACGACGCTCTTCCTCACCGTGGGCTTCATCTACAACGGCGGCACGAGCAAGTGGCGCTGCATCGCAAGCGCATAAAAAATATGGAGACAAAAGTATTTAGCAAGGAGTGGTTCGAGAAGCATCAATCTAAATTGGTGCGACTCGCTCGTTCACCACTTGGCTCTCTCGTGTTCCGCTTCAAGAAGATGGGTGTACGCGTTGAACAAAGGAATATAGTGAAAATCACGCCTAACTCTGTGCACGAAGTTATAGAAGTGAAGGACGGCGAGATAAAGTTGCACGCTCAATTCTTCAGTCGAGACGAATACGCAATAAATCTACGCTACGCACTTTTGCCGCTTTGGTGGGCAATGCACGCGTGGGACTTTTTCGCGGCCGACAACTTCTCTCTAGCGCCACAGATGTCATTTGGGTTTAGCTCGCTCACGCAAAACCCAGATGCGAGCCATATCGACATTGGCATGTGGGCATACCATGCCGGTGGTGGTGTGAGCTTTGCGAGCGTCCGTGGTGCAGCGAATTGTGACGCGGGAGGTGCTGGCGTTCAGTCATCTCCGGGAGTCGACTCGACTCATTGCCAAGTTCGAGCGGCATGGTTCAGCAACAATGGCTTCGTGATGGGGCGCACTATTCTGCAGTTTGATACCTCAAGCCTCACCAGCGCAGCCTCAATCTCATCGGCAAATATAGCGCTCTATGGAACCGCACAGACGAATGGCGACTCTGACTCGAACAGCTTCGTCACAATTGTCACTGCCACACCAGCATCTTTGACGACTACCTCGACGAGTGACTGGGCAAATGTCGCATACGGTGGCACCGAACAAATAGACACAGGCACACGCATCAACACGACCAATTGGAGCACGACTGGCTATAACACTCTTGCACTAAACGCAACGGGTCAAGGGAATATAAGCAAAACAGGCACATCGAAGTACGGCATCATATCTGGCTTCGACCAACTCAATGTCGCCAATGCATCGACTCAAACGGAGCACTCAGCAAACTGGTTTTCGTCGGCAAATGCGAGCAATAAGCCACAAATAAATGTCACCTACTCAACTGGAAATAAAAGTGGTTTCCTCGCCTTCATGTAAAACGATATGCAAATCCTCTCACTACAAAATCTGGTCTGGCTCTTCACCCTCGGTGGGTGGGCGGTGGCCGGCGTGTTCATCATCATCGGCTTCTTTGGCCAGAGCAGCAAACTGCGCCGCGAGGAGGCCGACAAGCTCGCCGACGGCCTCATCCAACGCCTCAACCAGACCGTGGAGCAGCAGAGCAGGGACATCGAACTGCTCAAGACACAGATGAACGAACAAAAAAGCCAGCTCGACCACTTCAAAGGACGCAATGCGGTGCTCGAGGAGCTCTTCAAAGGACGCGACCCGCAGATGCAGGCATTCCTGAAAGATGCTCCGACGCTCATGGAAATAGCACAGAGCAATAATCAGCTGGCAAAGGCGACAAACGAATCGGTCGGATCGCTCGCAGATGCAGTACGCGAGCTGGTAGAACGCATCGACGGAGGACACCTCGAGCTGCGCGAAGCATAACTATGGACCCAGCAACCGAAAAACTCATCGCAGACAAGATCGCTCAGGGCGTAGCTGACGCGACTGCGCCACTTAAGGCACAGGTACAGGCGCTCCAGCAGGCCCTGGAACCAATAAAACAGGACCAGGAGCGCATTTCCCAGCAATTTGGGGGTGCAAGCACGGCTTCCGTACTTGGAGGGCTCCACAGGGCTGTAACGACGCCAGGAGCGCAGCTGACGCAGCCTCTCGACCCGGTATCCATACAGCTCATAAAGGGAGTGGTGACCTACACCTGCCACGTGCTCCTCAAAAGCACGGACGCGCAGACAGCAGCAAACTATACACACTTCTTCGTGGCAGATCGCTCCTACAGCGTCGTAGCAATAACAGAGGTGCACTCTACGGCCGGAACCGATGCGGGAACTGTTACACTGCAGGTAGAAAAGCTCTCCGGAACGACAGCGCCCGGATCGGGTAAGAACATGCTTGCAACGGCATTCAACCTGAAAGGCACTGCGAATACACCACAGTACGCGACGCTTATAACAGCTGCTGGATCCGGAAGCGGTGGATCGACGACCTCGGGAACACCCACAAACATTGCAAAAGGAGATCGCATCGCGTGGAAAACGAGCGGTACGCTCACCTCGCTGCAGAATGTACTGGTGACGATACTGCTCCAACCAATCTAGACCATGGCAAAGCTCAACATCGACATCTCAGGAATCTACGGACTCGCGCCAAACTTCGCAGGAGATGCAAACACTGCGCAAGGCGTCGGTACGACCGGACGACCATACATGCGCTATCTGGGAAGCAAGGGACAGATGGCGCAGGGCACGTGGAATCCGTTTCGAAACTTCGGATACCTCTGCCCGCCGACATCGGTTGCAAACTCGAGCTTGCCGATTTCCTATAACAACGCCACCTACCAGCAAAACAGCGAATGGAAAGCGACTTTCTACGACAGCGTCGGGACCAACGGACAAAACGGACTGGGACCTATTGTTGCGACCAAAGACACCATATTCTGGGGTTACTTCTCCAATGGAGGACTAGAATTCGGCAACGCACTCAATCTCACGACGAACACGCCGATCATCACCGACCTCGAGGCATACCAGGTGAATGGAACGCGCTATATCTTCGCATCGTACCGAGAAAATACCGGCACAACAGGGGACATTGCAATTCTTCGTGCAGATGGGCTTTCGAGCAATTCAAACTGGCTCTCTGCAACCGTGAGCGGCGCATTCGTACTAGGAAACAACCCGCACGTCATGGTATCGGCCGATAACAACTACCTCTACATTCTCGATGGCTCAAGCCTTCATAAAATAGACGGTACGACCGCAGGAGGAGCGAACGGAACCGCTTATCCGAAACTGCTCACCTTCCCGCCAGACTTCACGCTCAAGGATGCCGTGGACTGGCAAGGGTATCTCTGGATCGCGCTCAACACCTACCAAACGCTTGGGAGCGCGCAGACAGATGCACACCTCTATAACGAACGGCAGGTTGGCGTCTATGTATGGGACCGCCAAAGCATCACGGTGAACCAGCAGAAGTACATCATGATTCCTGGAATGCGAAACATCATCAAAATATACGTCACACCGCAAGGAGAAGTGCGCGTGCTCGGCGTCTCATCAGATCGCAAGGTACAGATCAGGAGATACAACGGGTCAACCTTCGAGCTCATCGAGGAGCTGCCGATATGGGCAATGCCGATATACCGCGACTCGTTCACCATCATCGAAGGACTCGCCACGTGGCTCGGGAACGATGGGAAATTCTACGCACACGGAAAGCTGACGTCTATGCAGAGCGGCAGCCTCTTCTATACGCCGGACATGACCTTCATCCTCGGAGATATGAGTTCGATGCCAAATGCAGACTTCACACCGGGAGCTATACTTTCATACGGAGGAGGAGCTGCCGATATGGGCAATGCCGATATACCGTGACTCGTTCACCATCATCGAAGGACTCGCCACGTGGCTCGGGAACGATGGGAAATTCTACGCACACGGAAAGCTGACGTCTATGCAGAGCGGCAGCCTCTTCTATACGCCGGACATGACCTTCATCCTCGGAGATATGAGTTCGATGCCAAATGCAGACTTCACACCGGGAGCCATACTTTCATACGGAGGAGGACCAGCGGGAGCAGGCGGGACGTTCAGTACACCACCGAATTCTATGCCGTCGATACTTTTCAGCTATGACGGAGGAAGTGTACCGAGAGGATCATGGAGAACATTCTGGTGGTGGATAAACGGCGTCGGAACGCTGACCAATGGAACGCTCAGCATCCCAAACTACACCTCCATAGCGCAATATGCAGACGCAGGAAATGTCTACCCGGTACTGCTTCGACTGCCGGGACTCTCAAATGTGAACTACGTGCGCATATGGCACGCGCCGGTAGGGAGCGGTGGCACAGGAACCATGGGCACACTCTCGGTCTTCAAGAACCAAAGCTCGACAGCGCTCACCAACGGAGCGGTGACCATCACGCAAACAGACGTCCAGCGCGGCTATAAGTACATACCGCTCGGGACCAACGGAAACGGCACATTCGCCTTGCAATTCAGCATTGCGTGGCCGACCGGAACCGTGCTCTCCGATTCGGCCGACTGGCAGCCGTATATGATCGAAGTGGATTACGATGAAGACACCAAACTCAAGTAAGGTACAATAGGCATATGTCAACCACACTATCCACAATCACGACACTGGTAAACGACCGCAGGCGCGATACGGGTAGCCTCTCTGTCGACATGACTGCGGAAGGATTCCGCGCCATCAACGGCACGCTGCAGATATGGAACCAAGAGCACGACTGGCCGTGGCAGATGGAGGAAACGCTCTTCAACTACAACGACGGCATCACCACGTACAACGTGCTCCCTACCTCGATAGACTTCAAAGCGATCATCAACGTCCGGCCATATAAGCCAGTGGACCGGAAAGACGAGCTCTACTACGTGGGGCAAAACGCCTTCGATAGCGACTCCGTGCACACCACGCGCTTTGCCGTGGATACCAAGACGCAGGCGCAATACCTGCGCTGCCAGTACCGCGGATGGAAGGTGGCCGTGAACACACTCACGGATCCGGCAACAAACGGCACCTGGACGGCCGGAGGGGCGGTATCGGCACTCGCATCGGACGTCTACGACACCTACGAGCAGAGCGCCTCGATCAGTTTCAACTACAGCGGAACCTCGGGAACCTTCACCAACAGCACCATGACGGCGGTGGACGTGAGCCGCTACATAGCGCGCAGCGGTGTCTACGTGAACATGAACCTGCAGAGCGTCACGAACTTCTCGAGCGTCTCGATAAAGATGGGGAGCGACGCGAGCAACTACATCACCGCAACGATGACCACCGACTATCTCGGCAACACGCCGATCGTCGGGTGGAATCGCTTCGGCTTCGCATGGAGCGGCACCACGATGGTGGTAGGATCGCCGGTCTACACGGCGATAAATTATGTGCAGATAACCCTCAACTACGGCTCGAGCTCGACCACGACAAGCAACAACATCGAGAACCTGTGGGTCTCGGAAAACGTGCCGATGATTCTCGACTACTACAGCAACAACATGGTGGAGGACTCGACCGGCGCGAAGTACCAGATATTCCAAAATGCGGCAAACACCACGGACCCGACCATGTGGACCGGACGCTGGGACTTTGTGAACGAAACCTTCATCACCTCATGTATGGAGATCGTCGCGTACCTCACCCGACAGACGACTGACGAACAAGATGCCGTGGCGAAAGTGCAGGCATACCTTGAACCATTGAAAGCGCGGCTGCCGTCGAAGCGGCGCTACCCGGAAGTGACGATGCGTCCAGACCTCAACGGCGCGTACTACGGACCGCGTCCGATCCCTTATCGGCGATATATTCAACCATAGCGTATGAACCCTCAACTCACAGCGGAAATGACGCAGATGGACCAGCAGGACCCGGCACTGGTGGCGAATGCCGCTGTGCAGAGCCGATCGCTTGCACCGGCAACGCCGAGCCTACAGGAGCGCAAGGCGTTCCTGGATCAGCAATACCAGAGCGCAATGGAAGGATTGCGCAAGAAATACGCCGGGAAGCTCTCACCATCGCAGATGAAGAAGCTCCACTACCAGACGTTCAGCACCAGCATGGCGCCAGGAGCTGGGGTCTCGCCGAACTACGCGGGCATGATGCGCCGCGTCGCGGCAAACACGCCGATGAAAGCACCGCCGGTATCCGGCATTACACAGGTCCCCGCAACCCCGTTCAGGCCGATGACGGGAGGGATGGTACGATATAAATAATCAAAACGCCTATGCCTCCAGCAACCTATCCAATTCCAAGCTACGCCGGTAACAACGCGCCGACGCCAGCACAAATCTCGAACCGGCAGCTCACATACTCGGTGAGCCCTTCGTCGAGCCAGACCGCGCCTCCGGGCACCGCCGGAACTGACGTAGGCGGCAACGAGCAGGCGGCGCGCGCACTGAGCGACTACCTGAACACCGGCAATCTCTCGCCGCAGGAATCGGCCTATGAGGGCACGATCATGGGCAACTACAACCAGGCGAAGCAGAACACCTCCACCGCCTACCAGGGCGAGGCGCAATCCATAACGAACGACTACCAGAACCAGCTCGACCAGCTGAACCGCGACCTCGGCAATCAGATGACCGGCGAGCTCGAGAGCCGCAGCGGTTTTGCGACGAACAATGCGATGCTCCGCAACCTCTCGGAGACCGGGCAGAACCGCATCGACCAGCTCACCAAGCAGCGCGACGAAGCGCTCCTCAACAACAACGCGCAGATGGCCGATAGCCTCAATAATCTCATCATCAACGAGCAGAACGTGATCACAAACGCCCGCCAGAACATGGTGGAGAATATGAAGACCGCGGCAACGCTCCAGACGCCGGAGCAGCAGGTAATGCTAGAGCAGCAGAAAGCGCAGCAAGATGCGGTCGTGCAACTAATGACGCAGGCACCGGACGCCGGTATCACCTCCTCCGACACCTACGACGAGGCCGTCGCCAAGTACAAGAACTCAAACTACTACAAGGCGAACATCGGGCAGGCCGAGCAGACCCTTGCGAACCTGCAAAAGACGGGAGCCCTCACGAGCGCACAGCAGGCCGAAGCAAACGCAGCAGCGGCGGCAAGCGCAGCAAGCGCAGCCCAGACGCGTCTTCTCACGGGATACATGGGTGGCAATAATGGAGGGAGTGGTTCAAACAGCCTAATCTCTTACTATGCAGATCAACTTAAACAGAATGCTTCGAATCCAAAGAGCGGTATGTCCCCGAATGATGTTCTCACTGCACTCGGATCTTTCGGAGCTGCGGCAGGAGGCATGTATCAGCAAGCACTACAACAATCGGGCATCAGTGTTGCAGGCGCAAACCTCGGCAATACTGCCGCCGAGAATACGAACAATATCTACAGCACAGGGAACATCTATGGAGAAGCCGGGGTTGGGGCAAACAATTTCTTGACGGCATTCGGATCAAGGGTAGGACTTGGCAGTGGCACAAGTGGCACAACTCCACGATCGCTCACTCCTGTATCATCCGGAAATGTAATTATGTCAGGACCTGGAGGGACATACTCGGTGCCCAAAAGTCAGGTAGCAGCAATGCAGGCACAGGGTTATCATTAGGAAATATCTATGGCCTTCGACCCAACCACACTTCCAGGAGTGACCCCAGTGGCATCGGGGGGTTCTCCCACCCCATTCGACCCGACTTCGCTTCCGGGTGTCACTGCCGTGCCAGCCACCACACCTTCTCCACCACCCGCGCCAAACTATATGCCGATTACGGGACAAGGAGTCGGGAATGATGTGCTTAATGCATTGTCGAATGCTGGAGCGTGGCTGGAATCATGGAATGCACCAGGAACGAAGATTGGTGAAGCCATAGGCACCCTTGGAGGATATGGATTGACGTCTCTGACTGACCCGAATGCCGCAAAATACTACGATTTGAGCGCACCAACTCCCCTACAGGTCGGAGCGGATGCTGCAAATGCCGTACTTACAGCCGCCATGCCCGAAGCAGCCGCTGATACTGTTCCTCTAGAAGGAGCATCTGATCTTGGAATATTGAGCAAGGGAACGCGGGCACTTTCATCGGCACCTGTAGATGTCGTGAACGCGGCGACGAAAGCAATAGGAGGAGTGCCAGGTGAGGGAATACGCGGAGGTATGATGTTTGCTGGTGGTTCCGGAGCACTTCAATCAATAGCAAATGGGAACACAGATCCGAATGCGGTGCTACACGATGCACTCGTCTCCTCTCTCTTCGGGGGAGCACTTGGACTTGGCGGCAACGTATTGGGAAGTGTATTCGGGAACATGGCAGAGCGAGCAGGCATCAGTACGAAGATGCAGAATCTTCTCGCGGATTCAGCGGCCGCTGATCCGGCGGGTACTGCGGCTGAGTGGCAGAAAAACTTGGCGGCCGCCAAAGGAGCTGGAGAGAAGATAGGAGTCGACAATCCGTATGGATATAGTCAGGACCAAATGGAGTTAGCAGGATCGAAGCTTAAAGAGCAGCTGAATGCAGCAAAAGCAGCCAAAGGACAGCTTCTGCGCGAGAACGCAAACGCGCCTGTGTCGCTCGATATTGCCGTTACGGATACAAAGACCGGAGTCCCGATAACTAACCCTGCGACAGGCGGTCCGCTGCAAGAAAATGTCCTCGATAAATTCAAGCAACAGGTCGCTCAACGATTCGGGTACACAATTCAGGATGACTTCGCGCCAGAGACCGCGACGCGTGTTGCTGCAGCACCTGGTGATACGCTTGGCAGCAGCTTTGCGGATTACATGAACGCTCATGACCAGGAACTCTCTGATGCGCATCCAGCATCTCTGGTACGCGAGCCTGGGAGTCTCCGGAAGCTTCCTATCTCCGACCAGAATCGTATCCTGAGCACATACAAAGACCTCGCAGCACTCCAGGCAAACCCTACAGTACGCGCCACCCAGCACGTTATAGACAACCTGGACGATATATCCGGCCAGTACAAAGGCGCAGATCTATTCGGCGTGAACCACGATCAAGTGGACGGATTCCTCCACCAGACCCGGCATGATGTGAATATGGCAATGCGCCAATCTTCGCCAGCCATCGCTGCCGCTAATGACGCGACGTCACAACTTCATCAACTCGATGATTTCCTTGGGCGCGAAGCAGGTTCAGACTTGAGTCGTGGGCAACTACTGATGCGGCGCGTATTCTATGGCGACAAGTCGAAATCCGCTGTCGACCTTCTTAACAAAATCAAGCAAGTAACAGGTGTGGACCTGGTTCGTCAGGCTGGTCTTGCGAAACTTGCAATAGACCTTGCGGGAGACGCAGAACAACGCACTGGGCTACGGCAAGCACTCGCGGGCGGCATGTCTGACTTTGAGGCAGGGAGCGGTGTTAAGTCACGTGTGCTCGGGGCAATCTACAGACACACCATAGGAGCAATCCATCCGAGCAGCGTGAACATTGCGAACGCTCTCGCGGAGGGACATGACTATGGGTTCCTGGGTATATCTCAAAAGCTCGATCAGATGCTCGAAACCCCAGAAGGACAGAAGATCATCGCGCCAATCGCGTCTGCGGTAGATAAGCTGTCCTCTGGAAGCATCGGGACTGGAAATCGGGTCCTAACTGCAGGACTTGGAGGCAAATACGAGGGACCATCGAATCCCTCTGAGATTGCAAGCCATATAGCAAAGCGACTGATCAAGACATCCCTCTATAACCGCATGGCGCAACCTTCTCCACAGGGCGCTCAATAGAACTGCCTGGGGAGGGTATAATGAATCTGTGGACAGAATAGCAACGAGCATAGGTACTGTGGTCGGCCCAATCCTGGAGGCTCTTGGGGGGCTTGCTCTCCTAGCATTCTTGATAGTAGCTGCATTCGCTTTCTGGCCTGTAGCAATCCTCATATTACTAGCTCTCGCTCTCTATGATTGAACCAGGACAAAACACGGGTTTTATAGCGGTCGATCCGAAGCCCGGAGACTTTATTCGCGGGATGGAGACCGGCATCCTTGACGAGGCCGTACTCCCCATGAGCGACTGGCGTCCGTACTACCCTTCGAACGCAGGGCAACTCATGAAGCTCATCGACGGAACGCGCCTTGGCGACACCAACGCATGCGTATCCTTCGCGGGGTGCCAGGCCGTCGAGACGATCCTGAACTTCCAGCTCAAAGAAGGCAAAGTGAACCCCGACAACGCTGCGTGGCTCGCTGAGAAGGGATACCTCGACGCCTCCGGCAGCGTCTACCTCTCGAAGCGCTTCACAGCGAAGCAAAGCGGCACCACACCGTCGCAGGGCAACAGCCTCCCGAACGTATGGGGCAGCTTGAAGAACGACGGCGCCGTGCCGGATAAGCTCTGGCCGATGCCGACCGACGACTTCGAGGTGCTCTATGGAAAGAACCCGAATGCCACGGTCAATGACTACTGGGCCATCTACTACGCGCAGGTGCCCCAGAGCCTCATCGACCTCGGCAAAGAGTTCGCCGCGCGCTTCCCCATCCTCTACGAATGGCTCGTCTATCCGGGCGCACCCGCGACCGGACCCCAGCTCCTCGCTGACCTCACCGTATCCCCGCTTGAGATCGCCACGGCGGTCTGCAACGGCTGGAATACGGAAGATCCGATACAGGCATGCGGGCCGGGCGCCCAGCATGCCACCCTCCTCGGCTTCGTCGAGAACGCCGGTGCTGGCGACAAGGACATCCTGGACCACTACACGCCCTGGCAGAAGCAGTTCGCGCCTGACTACGACATCACCTACGGCATGCGCGGGGTGGTGGGTCAGGCGACGGTAACCGCACCGGCGGCATTCACCTACGACTACCAGGTGAACCTCGCCTACGGAGCGCCTACTGGACCGGAGGTAAAAGCCCTCCAGCAGGGCCTACAGACCGTCAAGGACGCGTCAGGACAGCCGTACATGAAACCGGGCGTATTCGGGCCTTACGGACCGCAAACGAAGGCAGCCGTAGCCCGGTTCCAGGTCGATCACGGCATTCCAGACGTGCCTCAGGGAGAGCACTTCGGTCCAAAGACCCGAGCGGCTCTCACGGCAGCATTACAAGCTCTAGCCAATTAAATATGGATCTACTCAACCTCTCGAACCTCGCGCTCGCCGCTATCCCGGCGACCGTAGGATTGTCAGCCATAGCGCGCCAGGTGGGCCTTCCTGACCGCTTCTCGCCCGTCGCAGACATCATCTTCGGCGTTGGCCTCGTCTTCCTCGTCGGTGTAACACCCTGGCAGGCAGACGTCGTACAGGGTCTCCTCGTCGGTCTCTCCGCTGCTGGGCTCTATAACGCCCCGCAGATCGTGACAGGCCGCATCGGGCGGCTCGGTTAATCGACCGCCGGGCAACCGGCAGCTATGAAACACGACCTACTCATATGGGCTATTGTGCTCGCAGCGTTCCTGACCTTCTTTGGCTGGGTAATGATAGCGACAGCAAGCCCTGATGAAGCGCAATGTGGTGCTTACGGCACAGCCATACCACCTCAAGAGGCTTCGAATAGTCAGGATGGTGCATCTGCGCCTTCTCTCCGCATACAACGCACGGAGAGCGCTGCAACTTGCCACGCGACAAGTACACCGCAGCATATGACCTGGCTCGATCGCGTGTACGCTCTTCTGCCGACATGGGATGCGACTTGCGCCACTGACGCATGTACGCATTGTGGCAATCAAGGCAGTAGCGGTATCGAGAGCTTCTTCGTGGTTTCACATGGCACCTGCCACAAGGTTTCATGTGAAAAGTGTACCACAGTAACAAAGCAGACGTTATCCACTGAACAGAAAGCATGGCTCGGCGCACTTGAATGGTGCGAGAGCCGTGGAAACCCTAAGGCCATTAACCCGAAAGACCGCGACAATACGCCGAGCTACGGACTCCTGCAGTTCAAGCCGTCGACGTTCGAATACTTCGCCGAGAAGTACGGAATCGCCACGACGAGCAAAGGCTACATGGACCCGGACGTACAGGAAGCGATCGTCACGCAGATGATCCTGCAGGGACACGTGGACTGGAGCTGGCAATTCCCGATGTGTACTAAGCGCTTGGGACCGCCACCGGCATGATAGGATAGAAGCAACCTCTTAGCGTTGGGAGGGACCCACAGAAGCCGCCTTCGGGCGGCTTTGGTGTTTCATGGCGCAACCAGACGGCCGTTCGAGTTATCCACCACAGGGCGATTGACGAAATGCGTCAATCGGCGATACTGAGGATGTGCTTATTAAAAGCTAGAGAACAACGCATGAAGAACATTATGACGATCGTGGCGCTCGCGGCACTCGCAGCAGGCATGGCCTGGGCGATAGGGTACGGAGAGAACAAGCAGGAGGTGGTCGACTGCTTGACCTGGCAGCAGCAGGCGAAGGATTACCCGGCCTTCTACCTGACGAGCTGGCAGAAGGAACAGTGCGACGCTCACCACATAACGGTGAACGCGCCGGTGAAGTAGGTATGGGAGTCCGACAGACATCGAGAGATGCCTACCACGGCATCCACGATACCCTCGGGCATCGCCAGCGTGCGGTCTACCAAGCCCTCTTCGAGAACGGCCCGATGACCAACAACGAGCTGGCGCATGCACTCGACTGGCCCATAAACACCATCACGCCACGGGTCAACGAGCTGGCAAAGCTCGCTCTGGTCCGGGAATCGGGACGGCGCGCCTGCAAGATAACCGGCTTCAAGGCTATCGCGTGGGAGATCCCGGGCAGACAGCGCAATTTATTCGATACTAGTATCTAACAGAACCATGGAAGCAGGAGACAAGAAGCTCACGTGCATCGAGAAGGGTTGCGGGCGCGAATTTATATTTACCAAGGGCGAGCAGGAATTCTTCAAGAAGAAGGGCTTCCCGGAGCCGAAGCGCTGCCAGGACTGCCGCAAGATCGCCCGCAAGCGCTACAACGACGCTCATGGCACGGGACTGGACCGAACGCGAGAAGGAGCTGCTGATGAGCGCTAGGGCGCAGCTCTCGGCCATCGTTGATCCGGTCGGACCGGGCGCATGGCGGGATGAGGCGTACCTTCATATCCTGGAGCTCATGGGCGAGATAGAGAAATTACTGGGATACAGCTAAAAACAACGCAATGGAAAACAACGAAAAGAAACCGGAAGGCATACCATCCCCATGGCAACCGAGGCGTGTCGCGGTCCAAGGAGGGCCAATAAACGCGAAGGTCGACATCGAGGTACACAACTACCAGCGCAGCGAGCTGCCGAGCTTCATTAAGCTGCTCAGCTACATCGCAATTGCCGCGCTATTTATAGGCGCAGAAACACTCTCACGGTTCGATGGATGGGCTGGCACCATCGCCTCATTCTCGCTTTGGATGCTCATAAGCGCCGCGGCATTCGCCATCATCGAGCATAGTGTCTCGAAGCACCAGATGAGCGTCCAGGAGCACTACAAAGGCCCCAAGAGCCTACCACCGGAGGTGCTTGACATTATTCGCAAGATCGGCACTAGCCGACAATAATGGTTGTGCGCACTTCACTATGAAAACGACGAAGAAGATCCTCGATGTGTGTTGTGGAAGCCGAATGTTCTGGTTTGATAAAAAGCACCCTGACGCTCTCTATCTCGATAATCGAACTCTTCCGCCGACAAAGCAAACAAATGGGGCGACCATCACCGTAGCACCAGACGTAGTGATGGATTTTAGGAAGCTCGACCTGCCTGATAATCATTTCCCCCTCGTGGTGTTCGACCCCCCGCACATCATCAAACGAGGTGGTAAGAGGTCATGGATGGCCGAGAAGTACGGAGAGCTGACGAGAGAGACTTGGCGAGAGGATATTCGAGCAGGACTCGCCGAATGTTTCCGAGTCCTCAAACCCGACGGTATTCTAATTTTCAAGTGGAATGAAACGGATATTTTGCTCCGTGAGGTGTTGGAATTGACGCCAGAGCGGCCGCTATTCGGGCATCCATCAGGTAAGGCATCAAAGACGCATTGGGTCGCCTTTATGAAGCCGCGAAGTGCGCACGACTGACATTGTACACATGAGAACCCTATTCAAACACCAAGAAGAAGGTGTCCGGTTCCTGCAGGACAAAGGGCGCGCCATCCTAGCCGATCAACAAGGACTCGGTAAGACTCTCCAGGCAATCATGGCTTCGGAAGGAAAGACGCTCATAGTGTGCCCAGCCTCTCTCAAGCTGAACTGGATGCGTGAGATCAAAGAAGAAAAACCAGATGCAATTGTGGTCGTGCTTTCTGGGCGCAACCCAGGTGATGAAGGGTTCGATGCGTTCTATTCGGCGCAATTCCTCATCATCAACTACGACATTATGGAGGGATGGGCGCCTGTACTTGCAGCTGAGGCAGAAAAAGGGACGATTCAGACTGTCATCCTCGATGAGGCGCATTATATCAAAGGGCAAAGCAAGAGAACGAAAGCAACACTCTCAGTGACCGAAAGAGCGCAGCGCGTATATTGTTTGAGCGGCACGCCAGTGATGAACCGCCCGATAGAATTATTCAACCTGCTCAAGGCTATCCACCACCCTCTTGCCGCTGATCCGAATAGGACAGGAAGCGCCCTCCGGCGCGAGTATGGTGTACGGTATTGCGGGGCGTACTGGCATACAATGGGGCATATAGGATTCTGGGACGAAAGCGGTTCGACACGGATCCCAGAACTCAAGGAAAAGCTGCGCGGGTACATGCTTCGTAGGACGAAAGCCGAAGTCCTCGACCTCCCAGAGAAAATCGTCTCCACCATGGATTGTGAGCTTACCGGAGAATGGAAACATGCTTACGACAACGCGTGGGACATATACCTAGACTGGCTCGCTGCACACCCGGAGGGCAAGAACATCGAGAACATCATGAGTGCCCAGCAGCTGGTGGAGCTCATGAAGCTGAAGCAGGTCTGCTCCCAAGCGAAGGTGCCCATGGTGGTAGAGCAGGTAAAAGAAGCGAACGCCGAGGGAGAAGGCGTCATCATCTTCACGCAGTTCACCAAGACCCTCGACGAGCTGCGCAAGACGCTCGGGCCCGTTGTCGGCACCGCGAACATCTACACGCTCGACGGAAGCAACAACATGCAGGAGCGCGAGCACGCCGTCCGGGGCTTCCAAGGCTCGACGGTCCCGGCTGTCTTCATCGGCAACATCAAAGCGGCAGGCGTAGGCATCACGCTTACAAAAGCATCGACGGTCATATTCGCCGACATGGATTGGAGTCCGGCAGTGAACGAACAGGCCGAGGACCGAGCGCACCGCATCGGCCAAACCGGCACCGTGAACGTCTACTACTACATCTGCCGCGGCACGATCGAGGAGGACATCGCGCGCGTCCTACTGGACAAACAGGGTACGATAGGCGAGCTTATGGGAGAGGAAACCGTGCAAAAAGCACTCGCTGAGATTTTGGCGAAAAAGGCCGTAGAATAAGGCAATAATGACATTATCCACTAACGCGCGATTGACACACAATGACAAAGGCACGACAATCAAAACAGAGCACGATTGAACCTCGCAAGGAGTACAACCTGCGCGCGATGATTGATGCTGACGTCTTCTCATGGATACGCGCCTCGGAGAGGCACAAGTACCGGGAGTACGCAGAGATCGTCGCCAAGGACTACCTTGGAGACAACGTGCTCGGGGCGGTGAGGATCCCGCACGGACAAAGGAGCGAGTACCTCATCAAAGGCCGAGCCCTGACAGAATTTATAAAGGTCTACGGACCAGGACTCAAACTAGCAAAACAACGCATATGGAAACAAAAGAGGTCGTGAAAGTGGTAGAGAAGAAAGTCGAGAACGCAACCAGCCAGGTCAGCGAAATAGCAATCACGGACGAGACGAGCCTCACGGCTGGGACCGAGATGCTCGCCAACGTGAAGAAGCTCGCGAAGTTCGTCACTGGCGAGAAGGAGAAGATTACCAAGCCGATGAACGAGGCACTCAAAGCAGCTCGCGCGCTCTTCGCCGGGCCGGAGAAGCGCCTCGCAGACGCCGAGTCGACGCTCAAGGGCAAGATCATCGCGTACACAAACGAGGTCGAAAAGAAGCGCAAGGAAGCGGAAGCGAAGATCGCCGCGCGAGTTGAGAAAGGCACGATGAAGGCCGAGACGGCGCTGGGCAAGATTGCAGATCTCGAAGTCGAGAAGAAGGCTGTTCACACGGAAGCTGGGAGCGCGAAGATCAGCGTGGTGCGCAAGGTGCGCTTCCACGAGCTCAAGACACTCACGCCGGACATGCTCTACGCACTCGCACAGGGCGGCTTCCTGGAATGGAACGAGGTAGCAGCACGAAAGGCGGCACTCGATGGCAAGCTCGCGCTCGGGGTCGAAGTTTACGAGGATAAGCAAGTATCTATCGGCGTATGACAAAAGAAAAAACCGAAAAGAAACCGACAAAAGAGCCGGAGCTCAAGGAAAAGAAAGAGGTCGAGAGCAAGGAAATTGTCGTCATCGACCAACCGATCGTACAGATCGCAGAGGCAGAGAAAGTCAAGCCATGGAACCGCAGCCAGCTCGACCTCATCAAGCGCACCATCGCGGTAGGAGCGACCGACGACGAGCTGCTCATGTTCCGCTGGATCTGTCACCGCACGCAGCTCGACCCGTTCATGCGCCAAATCTACTTCGTGAAGCGCTGGGACAGCAAGGAAGGCAAAGAGAAGGGCGCCATACAGGTCGGCATCGACGGCTTCCGTGTCGTCGCAGAGCGCACAGGCGCATACGCAGGCAACGATGACCCGATCTACGAAGGCGAGCTCGAGCTCACATACAGCGGCAAAGACGGCAAGACGACATACCAGGCACCTGAGAAGGCGACCGTGAAGGTCTACAAGATCGTGCAGGGGCTGCGCGTGGAGTTCACGGCGACCGCTCGCTGGAAGGAATACTACCCGGGCGACAAGCAGGGCTTCATGTGGCGCACCAAGCCGCATATCATGCTCGGAAAGGTCGCGGAAGCGCTCGCGCTCCGCAAGGCATTCCCGGCGGTGCTCTCGGGCCTCTACGTCGAGGGAGAACTCGATCGCGCGGCAACGCCGCAGACGAAGCAGGAAGCGACCGAGGACGCATTCAGCAAGGCAAAGCGGATGCTCGAGGGCGTGAAGGACGCGGGAGTGCTCGAGGACTTCAAAAAGAAGCTCTCAGCATCGAAGCTCTACGACAAGGATCAGAAAGCACAGCTCAAAGAGGTGATCGAAAAACGCCTCGCGGAGCTCACCAAGGAACATGAAGAACCGAAAACCGACAAAGCGGAAGGAGAAGCTCTCTAGCGGACTCACGCCGCGGCCGTACCTCAGCTGGTCGCAGATGACGCTCTTCGAAAAGGACCCGAAGCGATACGCAGAGGTCTACTTCGAAGGACGGAAGATGCCGATCAACCGAGGCATGGCACTCGGCAAGACGCTCGCAGAGAACCTCGAGCACGGAGAATTAGCAGGCGACCCGATCATGGACCTGGTCGCTGCACAGCTGCCGAAGCTCGACGTACCGGAGGCAGAGCTCACCACGAGCTTCAAGCACGAAGGACTGACCGTGCCGCTCCTCATCAAGGTGGACAGCGCCGAGAAGGAGTGGGAGGCATTCATCGAGTACAAGAGCGGACCGGCATCAAACTGGAACCTCAAGAAAGCGCAGGAGGGTCAGACGCTCTTCTACTCGACGGCGATCTGGTGCGCGCGCAAGAAGGTACCGAAAGGAAGCCTCGTGCATGCGATCACCGAATACGACGAGGCGGGTCGGCCGACACTCACCGGAGAGATCATGCGCTACGACTTCACGCACGCGCTCGCAGACATGCTCAAGATGCAGCTGCGTATGGCGAAGGCGTGGCGAGGAATTATAAAGCTCACTGAGCAGCAAATCCTATGAACGACGAAGAAAAGGATGATGGCGAGATGTGGGAAGGCTATCGACAGGAGCGCCGAGAAAAGAAGGCAAGCAACCTCGAGTACAGCACTCAGCTGATCGAGGAATGGGCGATGGAGCATAAGGTAACCATCATGCACTTTAACGGCGGCGTACACCTTCGAATAGGCACTCGCTGGGACTTCTGGCCGAGCACTGGGAAGTACCTCGACCGGACGACTGGGAAGTATAAGCGCGGCGTTCGAGAGCTGATCAGAGACATGGAACGAGTATGAGGCCCATACCGGCACAAATGCGCGCGGAGCTCGAGCAGCAATCGCGCATGAAGCGATGCACGCTGGCGCCGGTGCAAGACCTATACGGTGCCTGTAGCGGCCGCCTCGCGAACCCAGAGTGGCATCACGTCTTCACCTACGCTGGGCAGCAGATAAACGAGCCGTGGGCCATTGTAGGGGCTTGTAGCAGGCACCACGAGATGGTCAAGACGGACCGGGCGGTCAAGATGGCATTCGAAGCGGCGAGCCTCATGTTAGCGACCGATGAGGACCTCGCGCGGTATCCCCGCAAAGACTGGAATCAGATCAAGAAGTCGCTCGGACTCTATGGCAAAAGGCATACCCACAAGCGGAACAAATAAGGGATGGTTCAAGAAAGGACGCACCGGACCCTATAAAGGCGAACGGCGTCCTGACATGAAGGGAACGAAAAATCCAAATTGGAAAGGCGATGCAGCTGGGTATAGCAACAAGCATCATTGGGTGCGACGATGGTTCGGAAAAGCAACACAATGCGAGCGTTGCGAGAAAGGAGAAAACACCGGGCATATGGTGCACTGGTCAAGCAAGAGCGGAAAATGTCTACGAAAGCGCTCTGACTGGATGCAGCTATGCGTCTCGTGCCACAAGAAGAACGACCTTAAAAGAATTAAGAAAAACCTATGTATTTAAACAGCGTCACGGTTATTGGGAATCTAACGCGCGATCCTGAAATGCGCGCACTTCCGAGTGGAAGTTCGGTAGCATCATTCGCAGTGGCAACGAATCGAACCTGGAAAGACCAAAGTGGTCAAAAGCAGGAAGAAGTCGAATATCATAACTGCGTCGCGTTCGGGAAGACGGCAGAACTCATCGCGCAATACGTCCACAAAGGCGACCAGATCATGATTCAGGGTCGACTAAAGACCTCCAGCTGGGAGAAGGATGGCATCAAGAAATACAAGACCGAGATCATCTGCGAGACCATGCAGTTCGGAGCCAAGCGCCGCGGCAACGAGGAAGGAGGATACCAGCGACCACAGAAGGATCCGCTCGAGGGTGAGTTCAACAAGGACAGTGGTGGCGATATTAACCCTGACGACATACCATTCTAGGCTTATGGCGAAGCAACGAGGGTGGTGGGAATTAAAAACAACGGTTGAGCCAAGCACGACAGACCTTGAGCATATAGCAGAGCTGATAGAGCAAGGTTATACGGAGGGCGAGATCGTAGAAGATGAAGAAGACCATGAGGAAAACTGACATCAGTGTAAAATGGCCTGCAGAGGTGATCGGTGGAAAACTCTTTATCCATGCACGGCCAGAGTTCGACCGCTATGTTGCGGTGAATTACGAAGGAAAGAATGTCAATGTGACCGTCACGGAGGTGCGACGACAGCGGTCTATACCGCAAAATAACTACTACTGGGGCGTGGTCGTGGCAATTGCGGCAGATACCATGGGATGCACGCCAGCAGAGGCTCACGCGCTCCTGGGAGAGCAGTTCCTGAAGTACGACAAGATCCTCAACAACGGCAAAACTGTGACGCTTGTACGTAGTACCAGCGACCTGTCGACGGCAGAAGCAGAGGACTACTACCGGCAATGTCGGGAGTTCATGAGCATGGAATATCAGGCATATATACCGCTGCCGAACGAAGTCGATTGGGTAGGTAAGAACGGAGAAATACAGCGCCGTTCCAAGGATTCATAGAGTTATCAACAAGGGGTGACTAGATGGCACCCTATTCTGAAGGTAAGATGAAGGAAAACAACGCGCATGAAACCAAACTTCCTCGTCATACCTTATGCACTGCTGGAGAACAAAAGTTGCCATCTTACTGAGTACCTTGTATACGCAGCGGTGTACTGGTACCAGCACATGCGCGCTGAAAAATGCACCGCATCGAATGCAGCGATCTCGCGCGTATCGAAGGTGAGTGAGCGCTCGGTAATGCGAGCGCTCGACATCTTGGAACAGGAAGGATTCATTCGCCGGTTCTACACCAGCGAGGCAAAAGGCAAGAGAGCAGAAATACAAGCGCTGGTAGCATTTGTCAAGAGTGACACCGGTGTCACCCAGGGGTGTCACCCAGGTCACCCTGAGGGTGACACCCACGTCACCAGAATAGTAAGAGATAATAATAACAAAAAGAATGTTGCGGCAGAGCCGCAGGGCGCTTATAACGCAACAGAAACCAGGAAGCGCTGGTACGAAGGAAAAGACGAGGCATTCCAGCTCTTGGCATTCTTTTTCGACAAAAAAGGGCTATGGAAAAAGCTCGACACAAAAGAGAAGGTTGCGCATACCGCAAAACGGCACCTGCGCGCGGCACGACGGATCATAGCGGGTGGTTGGTCACAAACTGAGGTAGAAAAGGCAATAAGCAAGATGCCGCAAAAACTTCAGGACGAGTGGACGCTCGAGACAACGGAGAAGTATCTAACAAAATAACCATGGGAAGATTCAAAGAAAAAACAGACGAGAGCGGCAAGAAGCGTGAAAAGCGACCGGAGCAGATGACGCTCAATGAAATACGCGCCAATATCGCAGGGCAGATCGAAGCATCAGAATGGCATGGTGCGACCGGAATGCATATCAAAAAAATACTCACCATGCCGATGGATGAACTGCGACAGCGACTAACAGCGTGTAGAGGGAAAGGACCGAACGCGCTCTACGAGATGCTCGGAGTGATGCGAAACGGAGCAATAATCATGCCAGACGGATATAACGGAATATTGGGCATAGAAGCAGTCGACCTGCGACTCGAGGAAATGAATAGACTCGATTACGCGGCAGAACAACAGTATGGCGATCTACCAGAAGCGAAAGAATTAGCAAAGAAGAAAACTATCCATGAGTAAAAACACCCTCACCTGGCACGTCGAAACCAGAAAGACTTCGGAGTTGAAGCCGTACAAAAAGAACCCGCGCATCATCACAGAAGACGAACTTACGGAGCTCAAGGATCAAATCCAGGAGAGCGGATTCCATGCAGCACTCACCATAGATGCAGATGGCGTTGTGCTATCAGGAAACCAGCGCCTCAAAGCGCTTATAGAACTCGGCATCGAGGAAGTGACGTGCATCGTCCCTCCTAGAAAACTCACGGCAAAAGAGCAGGAACGCGTAAACTTGCGCAGCAACTTGCACAAAGGACGCTGGGACCTGGACGTGCTGGCGCAGGAATTCGACATGGACGAGATCCTGCGTGCGGGCTTCGAGGACGCCGACATATCGGCGATCTTCGATGATGCACTCGAAACTAGCGAGGACAATTTCAATACGCAGCGCGCGATACGCGAAAGCAAGAACCCAGTGACCAAGACAGGCGACCGGATACAGCTCGGCCGACACACGCTCATGTGCGGCGACAGCACCAGCATCGAACAGGTAGAAAAGCTCATGGGAAGCGCGAAAGCGAACGTCGTCTACAGCGACCCGCCCTACAACATCGGCCTCGATTACGACAAGGGAACGGAAGGCAAAAAGAGCACCTACGGAGGAAACTATTCCGGCAAGAAGGACAAAAAGGTTGATGCGCAGTATGCGGAATTCCTCGATCGAGCCATGCAAAACGCGATCGCCGTTGGCGATAAAGACCTGCACTTCTTCTGGTGGTGCGATGAGAAATACATCGGCATGGTGCAGCAGCTCGAGGAGAAAAACGGCCTGAACACAAACCGCGTCATGGTGTGGATCAAGAACAACAGCTTCCCGAAGCCGCAGGTGGCCTTCAACAAAGTGTACGAGCCATGCGTCTATGGAACGCGCGGGAAGCCCTGGATCAACAAAGCGCACAACAAATTCAATGAGATCATGAACAAGGAGATCGACACCGGCAACCAAGCCCTCGACGACATCATGGAGATGATCAATATCTGGCTCGTGCGGCGCGAAAACACCCTCTCCTACGAGCACCCGACGCAAAAGCCTATAACGCTACATGAGAAGCCACTGCGGCGCTGCAGCAGGCCAGGAGACGTCGTCGTGGACCTCTTCGGGGGATCTGGCAGCACGCTCATGGCATGCGAGCAGATGAATCGAACCTGCTACACCATGGAGCAGGACCCGGTCTTCTGCGACGTGATCGTAAAGCGATGGGAGGAATATACCGGCCAAAAAGCAAAACGCATATGAAATACGACATCATCAAACCGTACATAGAAAAAGGGCTCGTGAGCGAGCAGGCGCACCCGGAAAAGCCGAGTCTGCGAATTTTCAACTACACGCAGGAATGCCAGTTCTCTCGCGCCTGGGACGAGGTAACTCGGCAATGCCGAGGGCTCATCATGGACATCGAAACAGGAGAGATTATCGCGCGGCCGTTCGAGAAATTCTTCAACTACGGCGAGCATGTGGCGAACGGATGGGAGATACCGGCCGAGACGCCGATCGTGACCGAAAAGCTCGACGGCTCACTGGGCATACTCTACGAGCTCAACGGAGAACCGTGGGTGGCAACGCGCGGCAGCTTCACCAGCGATCAAGCACTATGGGCGACAGATTGGTACCGCAAAAACGTCGGACACACGCCTCCGAAAGATGCGACGGTGCTATTCGAAATAATATACCCGGCGAACCGGATCGTCGTGCAATACGACTTCTCGGGCCTGGTATTCCTTGCAGCAATAGACACACAGAAAGGGCTGCCGATAGCAGGATGGGAAGGCATGTTCGGCGGCCGCTACGCAAAGCAGATACCGTACACCGACCTGGAAGCACTCGCGGCCATGGATGAGCCGAACAGCGAAGGATTCGTGCTCTTCTACCCTACCGCAAATAAGCGCATGAAGATCAAGTTCCCGGAATACGTGCGGCTCCACAAGCTGGTGACGGGTGTGAATGAGATCGCAATATGGGAGCACCTGCGCGACGGAAAGACGCTTGGAGACCTCATAGAAAAAGTGCCGGATGAATTCTATCAATGGGTGACACAAACGAGCAACCGCCTCAACGATGCGTTCAACGCTATCCGCGACCAAGCGGAGGCAGACTATAACAGCGTCATGGCAGAAGTACCAGTGGATGAAAATAATCAGCGGAACCGGAAAGAAGTGGCGCTGAAGTTCCAGGAAAAGAAGAACCCGGGCATCCTATTCGCAATGTTCGACAACAAGCCAGCAGCATCGCTTATATGGCGCATGGTGCGGCCGAGCGGCGCAAAAGTATTCGCTAAAGACCTCGACGTATGAGCAAGCTGATCATCATGCAAGGACTGCCTGCATCGGGCAAAAGCACGCGCGCAGAAGAGATCCTGCGCGAGGATGGGAACGCGGTGCGTATCAACCGTGACCTGCTGCGCACGATGCTCCACTTCGATAAGTGGACCGGCAAGAACGAAGGAAATACCAAGGACGCGGCACGCACGCTCGCGCAGCTCTTTCTCGGCAAAGGCATCAACGTGATCATCGACGACACGAACCTGCACGAAGGGACCGTGCAAAGCTGGGTAGACCTGGCAAAAAGCCTCAACGCCAAGATCCAGTACGAACGTCTCGATACTGACCCGGATGAGTGCATAAAACGCGACGAGGGTCGCCAGAAGCGCGTAGGAAAGCACGTTATACAGAAAATGGCACTCCAGCACCAAGCATACCTCAAAGGGCAGAAGGTGGTCATCTGTGACATGGATGGCACCCTAGCCGACCCGACGCACCGCCTGGAATACGCGAGCGGAGAAAAGAAGGACTGGGAGAAGTTCTTCGCGCTCGCCGTGCTCGACAAACCGCGGCACGAAGTGATTCAGCATGCCGCACAGATCGTGCGCGAAAACAACGCGAAGCTGATGATAGTCTCCGCGCGGCCGGAGCGGCACCGCGACATGACGCTCGGATGGCTCGCCGGGAACGGAATCTCACCGGAGATATTGATCATGCGCGAGGATAACGACAAGCGCGAGGATACTGAAGTGAAGTCAGACATCTTCGAAAAGTACCTCAAGAACCTAGACATCGTCGCTCTATTCGACGACCGGCCGAGCGTGATACGCATGTGGCGCGAGAAGGGCTTGAACGTGATCGACGTGGGGAAGGGCGTAGAATTCTGATATGAAGATACTCTTCTTAGACATCGACGGCGTGGTGAACCACAAAGAGACCTTCCGAAAAGGCGAGCACTTTCCGATCGACCAATACTGCGCATTTCTCGTCGGAAAGATTCAGCTAGACACAGGATGCGATGTGGTGCTATCGAGCAGCTGGCGACAACTGCCTGAAGCGGTGGAGGAGATCAAGAAGCGCGTCGTACCACTACGCGACATCACGGGCTCATGCAGGTGCGGGATACGAGGATGCGAGATCAATACGTGGATCAACACCAACATCCCCTACGCCGAGCGCGGTCAGCTACGCTACGCGATCCTCGACGATGACAGCGACATGCTGTTATGGCAAAAGGATCACTTCTTCCAAACCAGCTTCGAAAACGGCGGTCTGACAGAGGAGATCGCAAAGAAAGTAACCGAACACCTCAACGTATGAAACAAGGCGACATCTACATTCTCGGCAACCACAGGCTCGGATGCGGCGACTCATCTGACCCGGAATTCGTAAAGAAAGTACTCGGCGACCAGAAAGTGCGCAGCATCCTGACGGACCCGCCATACGGAGTGGCATACGTAGAAAACAAGGCGCACTTCAAGAAAGAAGCAGCACCGGGAGCTGCGATGGATAAGCCGATCGCAAACGACCAGTTGCAGACCGACGAACAATATCGGGACTTCACGCGGAAGTGGCTCGAGGCGGTCGCACCGCACCTCGCGTCTTATAACCAGGCGTACATCTTCAACAGCGACCTCATGATGTGCGCACTGCGCGCAGGAATGAAAGAGGCGCAATTCTACTACAGCCAGATGATCATATGGGTCAAGAACAGCGTGGTCGTCGGCCGGAAGGACTACCTGCCACAGCATGAAGTGATTGCATACGGATGGTACGGCAGGCACAAGATGGAGCGCGCGAAAAGCAAGAGCGTGATATTCCTTCCGCGACCCTCATCGAGCAAGCTGCACCCGACGATGAAGCCGATCGGACTCCTGCGGAAACTGTTGCTCGACAGCACGAAGATAGGCGACGTGGTGTACGACCCATTCGGCGGCAGCGGATCCACATTGATAGCCTGCGAGCACGTAGGGCGCAAGTGTGTCATGCTCGAACTGGACACGTCCTACTGCGAGAAAATCGTGGAAAGATGGGAAAAAGTGAGCAATTGCAAGGCGAAAAAGGCAGTAGGCTAACCCACAGTTGTGCACACCACCGAATGGATAAGGTAGCAAGATAGGCTATACTGAAAGTAACAGCAAAAACAACGCTGTTTTACAAGCTAAGCGAAAATCGCTATGACAATGAATGGCAATCAAGGGTTTGGCGGCGGCAACCCTGGTCACGAGCCCACCAAGGAGGAGCTCGAGGCGCAAGCCGCAGCAGGAGAGACAGCAGAAGCGCCAGTAGCGCCTACGCAGCCTTCTCAACCGGAAGCACCGGCACAGCCGAGCGCGCCCGCTGAGACTCAGCCCGCACCGGCAGATCAGCAGCCCGCGCAGGAGACTGCACCGGCGACAGAGGAGATCGAAGTTACGCAGGATCACCTCGATCAGTTCCCGGAGCTTATCGAGCGCGGCATCGAACTCGGGCAGCGCGTGCTCACGAGCGTCCTCGACGAAGTGAAGAAGCTCAAGGAAGAACTCTCCGGTCCGCAGCAAGGCTAATCGCACGGCATATGAAACAACGCATCATAACCATCGTAGCGATCGCACTCCTCTTCGCAGGAGTAGCTCACGCACAACAGGCAGCGTTCGATACGAACCTGCACTACGGCATGACCGGCAACACGGATGTAGAGGCGCTCCAAGAGTTCCTCACTTCGAACGGAGACTACACCGGCCCGATCACTGGCAACTTCTTCTACCTCACGGCCGTAGCCGTCAAGAAATTCCAACTCGAGCAAGGACTCCCGCAGACGGGATACTTCGGTGTGCTCTCGCGCGCGGCCGCGAACACGATAATCGCAACACAGCTCCCGGCGCCGAGCGCAGCTGAGGTGGGAACCTCAACACCCGCCACGACCACGACGGTAGTGCCGGTAACAACGCCACAGATTACCAGCCAACCGCAAACGACCATGACTAACCAGGCACCCGCTCAACCGGCAACGGCCGTGGCACAAGCACCGCAATTCATGCAGGCGCCTACGCCTACGCTGAATGTGGACAAGAGCGAAGTGAACCTCGCATGGACCACCGATCAGGCGGCAACCGCGACTCTCTACGTCGACATGGCACGCCATGACGATTGGTCGCAGCTACAGCCGCTCGAGACATTCGACGCAAACACCAACTTCACTGCACAGGTAGATCCGAAGCGCGGCGTATGGTTCTACGCGGTCATCATCACTGCAAACGGACAGAGCACTGTGCACACCGGCCAGCTCCCTGGCTTCTAGAATTATGGCAAAACAACCAGACCGAACGAACAACATACGCGTCGTAAAGGATCCGGAGAACCCGGAGACACCGGAAGTGCTTGCAGCTGCGCTCATCAAGATTGGAGACGCGATGGAAAGACTCCAACAGAGCGGCGGTCTTGACGACGACGCAATCGCAGCACTCATCGTGAACATGCGCGGCATGTCGGGAAAAGTAAGCAAGGGAGATGTGCTCCTCATAATGGATGGCCTTGCTCGACTTAAGAGCTACTACATCCGCAAATAGATATGAAAGACACAGGTAAATTCGTACCCGGCAAGACGACCAAGCACATGGAGGATGAATCCTACCGCTATGCTGGCGTGGAGGTACGTGTGCGCATCGACTACGATCGCGGCATCATCAGCTTGCTCGAAAGCAATGGAGGCGTGAAGAAGTGGGTCTTCGCAGAGCGCGAGATAGAGTATATGCAGGGCTGGCAGAACATCCTCGACGCCATGAAGTATGCGATCGAACAGGCCACGAAGAAACTCGCAGCGCACCAGAAAGCTGCCGAGAAAGAAAAGACCGCACTGCAAGTTCGCGTCATGAAGGCTGCGATCAAAGAACGTGTAGAATAAAGCAATGAGCCACTACCGCCGCAAAAAGCCACGCACAAGAGTTAGATGCAGGCTCTGCACGAAGCACCGCGACGGTAACAGCAAAAGCAACCAATCACGGAGTATGCAGCGCGCGAACGAAAGCGCGAAAGACCAAGGATTATGAGCGACCATTACGCCACACTGGAAGTATCCCGCACCGCATCGCAAGATGACATCAAGCGAGCCTTCCACAAAGCGGCGCACAAGCATCACCCGGACAAGGGAGGCGACCCGGAGAAGATGAAAGCAGCTACGCAGGCGTACAGCATCCTCAGCAACCCGGAGAAACGCAGGAGCTACGATATACAGATCGGCGTGACGATCTACACACCACCGGCCCGGAACCCGAACGCAGTTCAAGGCTTCACCACATTCAACGGAGACGTACACTACTGGAACGAGCGCAGCCAGAGATAAAGAGAGCGAATGGTTCAAACAGCACCGGCAAAATCACTACGGCATATGACCACCGCAGCAGAACAGATCAAAGAGACACTCTCCCGCATCAACCGGCTCAACACGAAGCCGGAAGGAAAGAAGCCTGCAAAAAAGGCGAAGGGAGACGCTTTCACATCTTTAATCCAGCAGCCAAAGAAGAAGCTTCGGCCTGAGCGGATAAAGTTCGCACTCTGGCTTTCGATACCGAGGCAGCTCATAGGACAAGCACCGGCGAAACTGGAGCAACTTGGCGTGGTGAACGAGGAGGTGATTCAACTGGCGCAGATCCCCACGGCAAAGGAGTTCAGCAAGCGCTACAAAGTAAGCGAGCAATCTCTCACCACATGGCGCGCAGAGCTCGAGCGCGACCCGGAGGTGATCATGTACTTCCGCAAGAGTGGCCAGGTGCTCACGAAGAACGTGCTTATGTCCTTCTACGCGGAGATGCTCAAGAACCCGACACCAGAAGGCATCAAAACGTGGCTGTGGGTTATGCACGGAGAGACGCAAAAGACCGAGATCACCTCCGCGAACCTGAACGTACACGCCTCGATCGCCGACTACCTCGACGCACTCGAGGCGCAAGGAAAGACCCCACGCGCATTAACCGCTAACGATAACGACCATGACGAAGATGACGAGGACTAAATACGCACGCACGCACGAGGTGGTGAAGGACGACCACGGACACGATACCGTGCAGGAACGCGCCACACCGCTGCCACCGGCTATGACGAAGTACATCATGTGCCGCATCTGCCGAAGGCCAATCAAAGTAGGCGTCGGGCAGATCGCCTTCTACCATAAACAGTGCCGAAAGGTGCGCGTAAAGAGACGTCCGGCCACGCATGCTGATCGAAGCGTGCTCGTGCCTTCCAAGGGCATAGCCGGTACAACCAGCGGCAGCAAGAGCCGCGTAGACAGCCATGAGCCTACCGAGTAACGACAGAATACGCGCCATTCGCGCAAAATTGGCGCGTGGCGAGGCTTTGGACCCGGCAGAGGAGCTGGACTGGATGGACGCGCAATCAGAGCACAAGGAAGCACCCAGAGAGCCACACGACGAGACAGAGAAGCTCCCGAGGATGGATGACGATGAGGAAAACGTGGAACACCACGACGTCGGGCTGCGCCGAGACGCGCTGAATGTCCTCTACATCCACCGTGGCGAGATGTTCGGGACCGCGATACCATTAGACAAAGACATGAACGCGACTCTCATGCAGCTGCAGCAGATGGTCGTGGAAGTGTACGCAGCACGCAGACAAAACAAATAGCTATGGCAAAAGACAACACACTAGGCACACCATACGGAGACCGGCTGCTCGTACTGCCGAAGGCGGTAGAGGAGGCGACTGCGAGCGGCATCATACTCGCCGCGCGCAACCAGGAGAAGCCAACGGAAGGAACCGTGGTAGCCGTGGGACCGGGGCGACGAGACCAGACCGGAAAGTACCTCAAGCTCGGCGTGAAGGTAGGCGACCATATCCGCTTCAACGGCTACGGATACGAGGAGGTGAAGATAAGCGGCACGGAATACTACCTCATGCGCGAGGACGGCATTACCTTCGTATTTTGATATGAAACGCTTCAACGAATGGCTGGCACTTAAAATCACATCGATAGTCTCAACGATGTGGACGGCGTACGTGTTCGGATTACTAGCACTCATGTCGCTACCGGCCATACTCGAACAGATCGGCATAGGAAAGGGAATCTTCCCGGGATGGATGGACTCGGCGAGCCTTGTGGCACTCATAGCATGGCTCTCGAGCAACTTCCTGCAGCTCGTGCTGCTTCCGATCATCATGGTGGGGCAAGACCTCATCTCGCAGAGCCACCAGAAAAGCCACGAGCACCACACCAAGCACGCAAGCAAGCTCGACCAGCTGCTCAAAGATGTGGAGGAGCTAAAAGCACTGCAGCAGAAGGAGATCGAATGGATCGGCGTGCTGCTTAGATCGGAGATAGCACGCAGGGAGCGCGAGGGAGGTGCACAACCGAAACGCAGGCTCTCATAGCGTGCTACACTGGAACATGATGAGCACGCAGAATGCGGTTTACACGTATAACTGCTCCGGAACGACGTCTGCCACGTTCTCGCAAGGGACCTACGACATCAACGGGCAGATTATCAATCTCTAACGACTAACCTGGAGGGACGGCGCATGCGCACTGGTCCGGTGACCACTTCGGCTCATAACCGCAGCACGCTCGGTTCGACACCGAGGTGCGCTACAAGACTTGACAAGCGCAAACGCGCTATAATGAAATCATTAGCACTAAGCACCACGCATATGGCACGACACCTCACGGAACCAAAGCTCGGTAGCGGCAAGCGCTTCGAGCACCTCGAGGAAAGCATCGAGGCACGCGGGGACGCAAAGAACCCTGCGGCAGTAGCAGCGGCGATCGGCCGCAAGAAGTACGGCAAGAAGAAGTTCGCAAAGCTCTCCGAGGAAGGGAAAAAGCGCGAGAAGCGCGAAGAATAACGAATGAGCAAAACCAACGCTGACATACCGGGAAGGGATGATCCGAGACTGGGCAGCAAGGCATACCGGCTGAACCACCTCTACAAGATCCAGACCAAGGAAAAGGAGATCCGGCCGATCAAGATGAAAGCGGTCCAGACGGACTACCTCACCAGACGAAAGCGCCGAAACTTCATCCTCAAGTCACGACGCATCGGATTCTCGACGGCGTGCCTTATCGACATGCTCGACGACACGATCACCACGCGGAACGTGAACTCCGCGATCATCGCGCACGAGAAAGCAAAGGTGCAGCAGCTCTTCGAAATCGTGAAGCGAGCCTACGACGGACTGCCGGGCTTCGATTACATCAAGCCACCGGCACGATACGATAACCGTAACGAGCTCTACTTCCCGACACTGGGGAGCAAGATATACGTCACGATGGACACCCGTGGACTCACCGTGCACAACCTGCACATCTCGGAGCTCGCATTCATCAAAGACCCGGAGCGCATCAAGGGATCGCTCGAGTCAGTGCCGGACAGCGGCCGCATCACCTTCGAAACGACGGCCAATGGCATGAGCGGCTACGCTTTCGAGGAATGGATGGACGAGGATTCGGAGTTCGAGAAGTTCTTCTACCCGTGGTACAAGGACCCGGACGCCATTCGAAAGACCAACCGGAGCATGGAGCAGATCATGCTCGACTACGAGCCTCTGGCGACGAAATACGGGCTCATACCGGACATCGCCAAGCGCTTCAATCTCTCACCGGAGCAAATGGAGTTCTACCTGGCGCGCATCAAGCGACAGAAGGACAAGGTGATGCAGGAATACCCGACGACGCCGGAGGAGGCATTTATCTCGAGCGGCAAGGGCATCTTCCACACCTCCGACCTGGCGAAGCACGTGGCGAAGGATCCGATACGACGCAGTGGCGACACGATCGTATGGGAGGAACCGCTCGGAGGATTCTTCTACGTCCTCGGCGTGGACCCGGCCGAAGGCACCGGAAACGACAACAGCGTCATCGAGGTCTTCAATGCCAACACCGGCAAGCAGGCGGCCGAGTATGCGAACAACCGCATACAGGCAGACGAGCTCGCGACACTTTCAATAAAACTGGCAAAGGAATACAACCACGCACTCATCGTGCCGGAAATCAATTCACCGGCCTATATCAGCCACATACGGCGCAAGTACGACAACATCTACCGCCGCGAGATATTCGATAAGATCACGCAGAAAAAGACCAAGGCGCTCGGCTGGCGCACCACCGCCATGAGCAAGAAGAAGCTCGTGGAGGAGTTCGAGGAAGCCACTAGAAACCAGGACATCGACATCATGTCGGCCGCCCTCAAGAAGGAGATGACGACCTTCGTGAGGACCGACGAGACTGGAAAACAGGGTTATGGTGCCGAAGGATCGAACCACGACGACCGTGTTATTGCGGCAGGATTGGCGGTCCAGGGCATGCAGGAGAGCCCGAAGATGAAAACGCCGGAGACCGGCAGCGAGATCGCCAAGAAGAAGCTGCAGGAATGGATCGACAAAAAGAACCTCGACAAGAACTTCCCGAACGGCACGAACGAGCCGCCGAGCGTGCTGCGCCGGAAAAAGCAATACGGCAAAAACTACGCGATACGCGGTATCAACAGGTAGGCGCTTGATAGACTACACGACCTGCAAATGGGTGGTATAGTGATAGCAACCATTACCAACGAACCTCCACATCGATATGGCAACACCACATGGCCCTGAGTGGGAGAAATTCAAAAAAGAGCAAGACGACAAAACGCGTGCCTACCAGAAGGCAGAAGAAGATGCGAACAGCCGTCACATCGCTCTCCTCGGGTCACACCACTCAGAGCTTTACCATAAAGGCCAGATTCCCGTTAGGACGCACTCACTTGAACGTGGGCATGTGGCATCCGAGACCGCAATCGGAGGGAGATTGGTATCAACCGATAACGGCAAAGAATTTCATCATCGCTGGTACACACACGATGGTGTGCCAGTTAACAGCCCTAAGAGATAGGCTTATGGCAAAAGACCCCAAAGGACACGGCAGCAACAAGCGAGGTGAGGATGACCTCCGCGAGCGCATGATGCGCGCAGCATACGATCACGGAATGGCGACCGGCCAATGGCATCGCTTCCACGAGCAAGGAGGCGGTATGGAGGAGATGCTCAAGTACTCAAACACACCATCCGGCACCGGACATCGTGCGAATAAGCAGATGCGCGACACAAACGAATTTGCCGGAACTGGAATCCCTGAAGATATAGGACAGGGACTCAAGCGCGAGATTGCAAAGTCGAAGCGCAAACCGAATAGTGGGCTACTCGTATTCGAAAAGAAAACAAAACGCAAACTCTCTTAACCTATGGCGAAAAAGCTAGACAACGAGACTCTTTCTCTTTCTCCGGAACAAAAGACTCCGGACATGAACGTCGACCCACTGAAGGATCAGCGTGAAGCCGAACAGGGTGGCTATGCCCCGCAGGGTGATGAAGCGGAGGTATACCAGCAGTTCCTATTCCGCAAAGGCGAACTCATCAAGAGCCGCGCCAACGTCATGGGCTACAACATCGACGATCAGATGCGCCGTTACGACCGCCAGTACTTCGACCCGGAGGCAGACATACCTGCATCGGAGCTCGACGCGGATCAGCGGCCGGTAGCGATGCGCAACGCCTTCGGCAAGATCCAGGCAGCGCTCTCGATCATGGTAGATCGCAACCCAGAAATCATGCTCCACGAGCGCAATCCGAAGTTCAGCGCCAACCGCGAGCTCATGAAAGGGCTCGCAACCGCCTCTTGGCAGAACACCAACAGCCTAGGGCAGTTCAAGCTCTCCATCTTCAACTGCGCCAAGCGCGGATGGTTCGCTGGGCGCACCTACAACAAGCGGCTCGTGCATAAGGCTAAGTTCCTCGAGAGCGTGAGCGAGACCGGAGAGAAGAAATGGGCCGAGAAGGAGATCACGAAGATGGACGACGTCGCGTACTACAACCTCAACAATTTCAATGCATGGATAGACGAGCAGGCAGTACCGGACGACTTCTACAGTGCGCGCGACTGGATGTGGCGCGAAGTATGGCACATCGATGACATTCGACGCATCTTCCCCGAGGCAGAGTACCCGAATATGAAGTTCGTGAGTGCAGGCGGCGACACCAATGAAGTGCGCGGCGGACTCTCGACCGTGAGCCCTTCAACGGCATCCGTCGGCAACATGGCACGCAATACCAAGCGCGGCATGACCGAGATCTACTTCTACGAGAACCAATTCGACGATTGGTTCATCGTTGAAGTAAACGGAGTGATGATCGCATGGGAGCCGCTCCCGCAGAATAGCAAGCGTCTCTCCGGCGTCTGGGGCTACTGGAACCTTCGCAGCGCCGAGACCATCTACGGCATGGGGCTCGTCGAGATCATGGAGAAGGACGAGCAGCTCATCGACCGCATCAACAACCTCACCCTGCGACAACTTCTTCTGACGACCGCACCGCCCGGTTTCTACGACGGACCCGAGGACCCGGACAACGAGAACATCAAGTACAACGCCGGAGTCCTGCGCCGCATGAAGAACACCGACACCATCAAATGGCTCGAGATACCGGAAGGAAACCAAAACGGACCGGCCATGCTCGACCGGCTTATGAAGCACCAGGAGTTCTTGACCGGCGTCACAGACACGCTCGAAGGCAGCTCGGCAGACGAAGGCAGCAACCCGACGGCATTCCAGATCGGGGTCGACCGTGAAGCAGCTCTGCAGCGACTACGACTGCCGCTGAAGCAATTCCAGTACGCACTCGAATGGGAGTTTAATAACCGAGTCGAGCTCATCAAGCAGATATATAGCGACTTCCAGGTGGAGCAGATCGAGAGCGAGGAGGACATACACGCATACCTCGACGAGGTGGGCGCTGATCCGAAGTTCTACTTCATCGAAAACGAAGGACAGCCAGGACAGGAGAAATTCTTCGCAAAGCGCTACCGGCAGGCAGAGCTCTCGATCGAGCAGGACGAGAAGGGAAACTTCGTGCCGAGCGATCGCAAGAAATTCTTCCACATCCTGCCGGAGTACCTCATCTTCGAAGGAGGAGTGACCGTGCGCATCGGAAGCCTCCTCGTGCAGAGCACCGAGCTCGAGCGCGCAGACGTGCTGCAGATGAGCAACATCCTTATCCCGCTCTTCGGGCAGGATCCGAAGGTCGTAGGAAAGCCGGTCAAGCAGCTCCTCCAGGCATTCGACTACGACCCACGCAAGTGGCTCCCGGGTACCTGGATGGCAGAACTCTACGGAGAGAACGAGGATGGCTCTCCAGTACAGAAAACCGCAACTCCACAGCCGCCGCAACCCGGACCGGCACCTGGTCCGGGTAATGGTGGACCGATAGTGCAACCGCGTCAGCTCACCGCACCGTCGCTCTCGTCGCGCTTCGGCGCAGCCTTCAACGCCTTCCGTAATCCGACCAGCAACCTGACTGCATGAGCACGAAACGCATATACGATCGCCAAGTAATAGCAGCCGCACGCAACCTCCTCACGGAGTATGCGTCGCTGCTCGAACTGGCAAAGGACGAGCTCACTGCGGAAACAGACGCAGAGGTCGTAGATGGCAAGGATGCATTCGAGATCGCGCGCAAAGCACTTCGCAAGGAGGTACGCAAAGAGGCATTCCGCGACTTTATTAACCGAATCAAGACGTATGGAAACCAACAGCTCTCCTAAAAGCGAAACAGTGAAGAAAGCGGAAGCGCGGCTCGACGAGCAGGCCTCAAGCGCGCCGGTGATAGGCGGCACAACGAGCACCGGAGAGACTAAGGTGCAGAAGAAGTACTGGAGCATCAATGATGCCAAAAGCGGCCATAAGCTCGAGTTCTTCCCGAACTTCCTCGTGAACCCGGAGAACGGAGAAATCGAATGCCGCAATCTCGAGATGGTCTTCACGGACGCCGAGGGCAAAAAGCACGAGATGCTCTTCGACTGGATGAACATCTACATGTTCGTCTACTTCACCGCCAACGAGGAGCTTCGTCAGCAGCTCGCGACGCGCTATGAGCGCAAGGTGAACTTCATCCCCTACGACGTCAAAATCCCGGTCACCAAGGCCGACTTCGAGGCAGGGTCGCTCACGCGACGGGTCGAACTGCCCGTAGACGAGCTCACCATGGCGGTGGCTCGGGAGGAGGCGTGGAAGATACTGATGAAAAACAAGAATCATTGGGACGATCCATCGTTCTTCCGTTATAAGAAATAATCAAACGCATATGGCAGAAAAGAAAGCAAAAAAGACCGCAAAGAAGGAGGCACCGGAGGACATCCTCGCGGCGCTCTCGCAGGGCATGACCCAGCTTCTCGGCGGCATGGAGGACCTGTCGACCCGCGTCAGCGGACTCGAAACGGCCACCAAGAAGAACGCCGCAGACATCGAGAGCGTGAAGACCGGCGATCGCGACGCGTTCAAGCGCGACGCGAAGACAGAGGACATCGAGCATGCAGCAGAGAACCGCAAAGGAATCGACCCGCGCATCTGCGCGATCGTCGATGAGACCGTGGGGACCGACTTCGGCATCGAGATCGCACCGCTCGGTGAGGACCAGATCGGCTACATGTTCACGCTCATTGTGCCTGACCGTCTGAATGACAATGCAGTAGAGCAGCGGCCGCTCCTTGAGGGGCCTGGCGTCTACAAGAAGGACGCGTTCGGCAACGTGCTCATGGAGAATTACAAGCGCCCGGATCGCCGGAGCCGCAAGCTCGCGACCGCGGACGGCTACACGGCCATTCGTGAACACTGCGAGAAGGTGCGCGCATACATCATCGCGTACTACGCAGCGCAGAAGAAGCCGCAGCCGGAACTTAAAGTGAAGTAACCATGTCTCTACGACTCAAGAAAAAGTATCTGTTGGGACTCGGAAACTGGCTCAACGACCAAGCACTCTCCGGACGCGCAAGCCGCGCACGGACGCGCTTCGTCGAAGATGTTCAAGAGGAACTCAACAAGGTAGAAAAAGAGCGCATCGCATTGCTCGAAGCGAGCGCGGATCGCGACGAAAACGGAGCGGTCAAGAAAGAGGTTGTGGATAACTCGGAACACTACGTGCTCTCCGACGATGCCAAAAAGAAGGTTGCAGACGAATACAGCGATCTCCTCGAGGAGGAGTGGGTGGTAGACGTTACCGACGCAAACAGCGAGCAAATAAGCCAGATTAAGAGCATCGTGCTTGATACGGACTACCGCTTCGGGCCGCGAGAGGGAGACTCTCTCGACATGACCCGCATGCGTATCCAGCAGATGAACGACTATCCGTTCTGGTGCCTTGCATTCGAGCGCATCTAGAGCGTGCTATAGTTCAATTACCAGCGTTCTTTGAAAACGAGGAATCCGGTAGAAGGCAGAACCCTGCGCCCATTTTCTTACGCACGCCGTCGCATCGACCCGGCGGCAGCACAGAGAGGAATCACTCACCTCTCACCCGGACGCAGGACTCTGCCCTCTCACCAGGGTATCTTTCGTTGGCTCGGGTGGTCGCTCACCCCGTAAATAAAAAGCTGTCATCTAACGAAAAATCTCCTATGGCAGACATAGACAAAGACCAGGATCCAAACAAGGGTGCTGGCGACGATAAAGACGAAAAAATCGGTAAGCTCACCGAACAGGTGGAGAATCTGACAAAGGGCATCGCGTCTTACCGCGACGAAGCCAAGGCAGCCACGGAAGCGGCGAAATCCGCATCCAAGGTAGCCGAGCAAGCAACCGCAAAGCTGGCAGAGTTCGAAGGCCTCTTCCGTAAAAAGGAGTCAGGCGCCGAACTCACCGACGATGAGGAGAAAAAGCTTGCCGCATACGCGCAGAAGCACGGACTGGTATCGAAGGCAGACCTTGAGAAGCAGCGAGCCGAAGGGTTCCAAGCGCAGGTCAAGGCTTACGAGGATCAGGCCGTCGCAGAGTTCCTTGAATCCCATCCGGAATACGACGACGACGACAAGTGGAAGGAGGTGATGACAGAGTTCGCTCTGTACCGCCAGCCCACCACGCTCTCGGCGTATCGTGCGCTCTTGCAGAGGATCCACACGGACCTCTCGGGGGTAGAACGGAAGGAAGCAGAGGGACGAGCGCGCGCAGCGATTATCAACCGGAGCAAGCTCGGTCTCGGAGGCGGCAGACAATCCGCATCAGAGGACGAGGCAGAGGCAAAAATAGACGCCCTACACAAGCGCTATCCTCACCTCTCCCGCGAGCAGATCGTAGAGCGCCTCGCAGAGATCAGTTCGCTCCCCGCTAAGAAATAACCATCTATGTCGGTAATTGTTTACTCCGGCTCTCCGAACATCCCGCACATCCCTGGCGGCATGGTGCCCAACACGAGCACCACGTACACCAAGGACACGCTCGTGGACCTCACGTTCGGCAGCGCCTACATCTCGGAATCGACGTCGTCCTCGACGACCCATACGATCTTCGGGATCATGACAGATAAGACCGTCACTACCGCGGCGTCAAGCCCGGTGAACCTCGACGTTGTGCCGCTCGGCTACGGCCCGCAGCACCTCTACATCGTGGACTGCACGAACAACACGGCTGCGAACCAGCTGTACGCTCGTCAGGCACTCACGAACTCGTCGACGATCGCAAACACGAGCTCGGACACCACGGGCAACACAGGCGTCTTCGTCCCGATTGCGCAGGTCGGCGCAGCGACGGACAAGAAGCTACTCGGTTACTTCCTTGGGCCTCTGGGCACCAACTAATTAGCAGCCACTAACCATCCACACGTATGAACACCGTACCAATGGACATCGATGCGGCTGCCGATCTCGTTGATCTCTCGGTCCAGGAGATCTGGATCAAGAGCCCGGCAGACCTCACGGAGTACCACAAGGAGTTCGTCTTCGTTGAGCCGGTAACGGACTACATCACGAAGGACAGCTCGATCACCGCGATCAAGGCGTTCAGCAAGATTGCTGAAAACGGCCAGATCCCGGCCGGTTCTCCGAACCAGGGCTTCAAGCAGACGTACACCCAGTCCTTCTTCTCGGGCATGCTCCGCGTGACCCGCGCTGAATGGCGCTACGGCCTGCAGGCCCGCAAGCTCGAATCGATCGTGGGCGAGCTCAAGAACGACGCCATCCGCTTCAAGGAGACCGTTCTTGCCAACATGATCAACAACATGACCTCGACGTCCTACACGGACACCACGGGCTTGCTCTCCTTCTCGGTGAGCAACACCGGCGGCGACGGTCTCGCTCCGCAGAGCGCCTCGCACACCCGCGAGGACGGCGGTCCGAACTGGTCCAACGTCATCACTGACGGCACGACCAACAACCCGAACTTCGACTATCCGGGCTGGAAGTCCGCTCTCAAGACGGCGCAAGCTGTCCGCGGCGGTATCGGCGAAATTCTCGACCTGAACCTCGACAAGGTTCTCGTCAAGAAGAATTCGTCTGCTCACTTCCGCGCGATGGAGGTCATCAAGACCATGAAGGATGGCAATCGTCCCGGCACGGCCAACCGTGAAGCGTCGATCGACCACTACTTCGACATCGTCGCCAACCCGTACCTCACCAGCGACACCGCCTGGGGTGCATACGACAGCTCGAAGGTCGGCATGAAGTGGGGCTTCCAGCTCAAGGAGGGTATGCCTCTCACCCTGGATCCGCAGTTCATCGACTACGACACGAAGGAGATCAAGTACTCCGCAGGCAACGACTTTGCCTACGGTTTCAACGACCTCCGCAACTGGCAGCTCTCGACGGGCCTCAACGCCTAGTCAGCGCTCCAAAGGTTTGGCGGTCATCCTTAAAACCGCCCCAATACTGGCCGCAGGCTTTACTCGCCAAGCAACGGAACCAAGGCAATGCGAGCAGCTCTCTCAAAACAAACATCGACCAAAGCGGAGCGCATCTTCGCGGAACTGCTGAAGAAGCACCACGTGCCATTCGAGCACCGGAAACGGATCGACGGACACGAGATCGACTTCATCATCGGGCAGTACGCCGTCGAGATAGACGGACACCCGCAGGACACCGCGAGGAACAAGTGGATCGAGGAGCGTGGATACCTTCCCCTCCACTACCACAACCGCGCGCTGCGCGACCGGCTCGACCTTGTAGAGCAGAGCATTATCCAGACCATTAAACCTAACTACCATGAGTTACCAAGACTCAAACGCATCGGCCAAGACCTATAACCTCGCCGACCACACCTCATTCGTGGACGTGCGCGGAGAAGTGGGCGTCACGCTCACCGTCGGCACGCCTTCCGTAAAGGTGCTCCAGGTTGACGACAGCGGAAACGTCCGCTACTGCACCGGCGCAACCGTTCCGTCAAATGCGGACGCGGGCTACGCGCAGGGCTGCATCTTCGTGAACACCGCAGGCGGCGCAGGCACTACGCTCTATGTGAACGAAGGCTCGGCGATGTCCGCGACATTCCGCGCGCTCGACACCGCAGGCGGATTTAGCCTCCCGACCACGGCGGCGGACACCACGACGACTACCGGCACGTCCTTCGGCATCACCGCCAATAGCGTGACGACCGGCAAGATACTGAGCATCACCGGCACCGGACTCACGACCGGCAACGGCCTTCTCGTGACCGGGCCGAGCTCCGCGCTCGTCTCGTTCGGCCAGGGAGCGACCAACCCGGCATTCGTCGTCGACGCATCAACCGCGACCTCCGCAACCGGCTTGAAGATCAAGTCAGCAGCGGCAGCGGCAGGCGTCGCACTCTCGGTTATCAGCTCCGGCACCAATGAGAATCTCATTGTAGACGCGAAGGGATCCGGAAACATCGTTATTGGCGGCACCTCGACCGGGCAGGTAAGCATCGGACGCGGGTTCGTCGGAACGACGCTCTTCTCGGGCACCATAACGTCTCTCGGCACCGTCCAGAACTCGACGCCAACGGCAGCGCAGCTTCTGACTGGGTTCGTCACGCAGACCAGCGCAACTGGCGCAGGCACCGTAACACTTCCGACCGGCACGCTTATGAGCGGAGCGGTATCGGGACTTGCGGTCGGCGACAACTTCGACGTCGTCTTTGCAAACCTCGGCGGCGGCTTCAACCTGACGATCACCGGCGCAACCGGCATGACCGTCGTAGGCAACGGCGTCATCCCGAGCGGCAAGAACGGCTACCTCAACCTCATCAACACCGGCGCGAACACGTGGAACTGCTACGTGATCGTCAGCGCCTAATAGCCTATGAAGAATCCATTCTCCAAAAAGAAAGCGAAGCGCATTCTCTCGGAGAAGGAGCCTACGCTCCACGGCAGACCGATAACCGACAAGCAGCGTGGGCTCCTCGGATTCATCGCAGGCGGCGGCAAGATTACCAGACGACTAAAATAGACCACCATGGAATCACAATTCCCTCTCGCACCAAAGGTAGTCACACTCATCAGCAACCACACGCTGACGGCGAACTACACCGACTCGGGAGCTTCCGGCGTGGCTGAGACGAACTTCGCAAACTTCGTGGGCTTGCTCATCAAGTACACGGCAGGGACCGAAGCAAGCTGTGACATCAAGATAGAGGGCACCGTGGACAAGAGCCTCGGCGTACTCCTCGATACCGATACGCCGAACAACGCCACGCAAGCCAGCCTCTCGAGCGCGACGAACTGGTTCCAGCGCGTCGTAGAATCGACGACCGGCGGCGTCACCACGCTCACGGCCGACGTCTTCCGTCTCACGGCAACCGGCAACTACTCGGAGAACGTAACGCCGCTCAAGGGCGACGGTATCCGCGTCAGCACTCTCGCAAATACTCCTGGCGCAACGCCGGGGACAATCACCATCTACGGCGTCATAAGCTGGGTATAATATCCCTATGCACACTCCGAGCGTCGAAATCAAAAACACTGAATTGACGCTCGAGGGACTCCGGGCAGATGCCCAAGCAGCCGCAGATCACCTCTCAGAAGTTCTTCAACAGACCAAGGAAGCGGAGCAAAACCTCGAGCACGTTCGCGCCGAAGCGGCCGCTGAAAAAGAGCGGGTAGCTGAGGACC
>JAEHJW020008325.1_pt1 | contig 43009 bp, 63 predicted proteins | sample 9271431 | NCBI WGS metagenome assembly JAEHJW02
GGTGTCGGTGTTCACCGCGAATCCCGGCCGGTTGCGGGCCTGCGGCGCGATGACCGCATCGTCGGAGAACAGGTATTCGCTCACCAGCGCGAAACCAGCATTCGTCGAGGCTGTCGCCGCCGCGTAGTCGTGCACCTTGCTGTAGAGCTGCACCCGCCCGCCGGCCTTCCGCACCTTGTAGTCCCGGATCGCGCCCGCCGAATGCGTGAACGCCGGTTCGCTGACATAGTGGCTTGGCAGCTCGCTCAGCGCCTGCAGGTAGATGTCGCTGCCCGCGTTGTTCGAGTACCACAGCCCCTGATATCGCTTGTCGAAGTTGTATCCGCCCGTGTTAAGCGTCGCGTCGACCGGGCGTAGGTTGAGCTTGGCTATGCGAGGTTTCGTCTTCCCGGCATTCCAGGTCGAAACGCCCGGGATGACAATCGCCGTGCCGGTTCCGTCGTCTGCGCAGTCCAGCAGAAAGGCGAACTCCGGCAGCGCGCCGGTGTCGCCGGTATCCGGCATCTTCACTGTGGCTGCCAGCAGCATGTCTGGCGCGTCGACAATGTCCGCATAGGCGAATAGCGGGTTATTCAGCGCCTTCGACTGCAGGCCGTCCGCCCCGCTGAGCACGACGTCGTACTCCGCCAGGTCTGGCGCGATGGGCAGGTTGGGATCGAGGGACAGTACATCTTTCGTTGGGGTTTTGATCGCCAACCCGCCGGCCGTGCTCAGGGCGGTTTCAAGCACATCGCGCCCCCACTGTTCTATCGAGATGTTGACGTCATGTCGCACGATGGCCTTGTTCGCTTTATCGCGCGCCGCAAATCGCGCCGGCTGCCGCCCGTCGGCGTTGACGACCGTCGCCGGGTTGTCCAGCCCGTACACGCCGATCGGAGTGACAACACCCCGCTGTCCGGCGTAAAAGTACAGCGTCGCGCCGCGCTTGACCACGCCGCTCAGCTCGGTGGTCAGTGCGCCGTCGCTGTTCTCCAGCGTCCCGCTCAGCTTGTTCGGCCCATTGCTGACCTGCCCCAGTTTCCAGTCGGGCTGCAGTCGCGCAGACAAATCCAATTGCAGGCCGGTGTTGTACCCTTGCGCCGGCGTCGCTGTCGCCACCTTGGCAGTCAGGCCGCCGCCGTAGTAGATCACGACCGGCGCGACGGCCGTGTCGACCAGCAGCGCCCCTTTGCAGTCCGTGGCGGTCACGTAGCACGACCGCTCGCCAAGCGACCATGACAGGCAGGTCGCATCACTCGAAGTCAGGTAGCAGTCGAAGGCGTCGGATGTGCCGTCGTCGTAAGCGAAGGTCTGCCGTCCGCACAGGTAATACAGCGATCCGATCTTCGCCAGGCTCGATGCCCGGAAGTACACCGACCCGTACAGCGGATCCACCGGCACGACCGGCGCCAGCATCGACTCCACGCCGTCCGTCACCGTCCACTGAACCGCTCTCCCGTTCGGGTGCGCGTTCGCCACCACCGTGATCGCCGTCGTCGTCGGGTTATAGATTGCCTCGACGAACGTGGCATACTTCGCCGCGCTGTACCAGTTGGTGTAGTTCTCCGTGAGCGCCATCTGGATCATCGTGTCGAGCTGGTAAGCGTGTGTGGCGTCGGCAATCCACCAGAATCGCAGCGTGCTCAGGTCGTTGGCGAAGTCGTGCGTGCCGACGCACACGATCACCCCGCCGTCGGTCGGGCAGACTGCTTCGACGCGCCGCACCAGGGCGCTGGTGTCTGTCAATGGGGGGCCAAATGCCGGCCCATAATTAACCAGTGTAATCGCAGGCGGATCCACTGTAATCCCGTCAATCTGCTGACGCTTGATCTGGATCGCCGCGCCGCTGGCCGCCGCGGTGTACAGCCAGGTCGCGCCGGCGTTGTCGGTGAATACCCCGTCGCGCATGGCCAGCACCGTATTCGCGTTGACCTGCGTCCCGCCGGCCAGCGCCCAGTCGCCCGCCGTCCCCATCCGCAGCACCATCAGCCGGCTCGTCCCGTTCGTGTAGCGGTATGCCGCATACGCATACATGCCGCCCGCGCGCGCCGCATAAGACTGTGGCACCGCCGTTTCCAGGCTGGCGTTCGCCTGGCTGCTGAATGCGGCAAACCGCAGCAGCTCATATGACGCGACGAGCCTCTCAGTCGGGTTATAGTTCCCGCTGATCTCCGCTGCGCTGATCGTCGCATCGATGACTCTCATTTCTGCCTCAGCTTCACCGTGATCTTGTACCATTCGGTGTCGCCGTAAGACTCGCCGGCATAGGCGTCCCACGCATATGTGCTGAGCCATTGCACCGTTCGCGTGTCGCCGTCCACATCAGTCATCAACAGCATTCCGGCCGCCGCTGTGGACCATAGTTCGACGTCAGCCCGGCTCGCATAGCCGATGTCGCCGACCTTCTGAAAGCGCGCCGTGAAGTCCCACGTCCATTTCTGGCTCGCCGCGCCGCGGCTCAGCCAGCCGTCGCCTCCCACGCCGACGCCCGACGCGCCTGCCGGCTTGCTGGGATGCCAGTCCATCACGATCAGCTTCTTGCCGTCCGCGATATTCCCGGTGGCCGAGATGATGATGTAGGCGGCTGCGCTCATGCGTGCACCCCTCCCCATTGCCCGGTCGTATCGGCGTAATAGGCGTCGCCCATGCGGTGATAGACGTTCTCGGTGATGACCTGGCTGTCCATGACCACCTGCACTGTTATCGGTGCGCCGCCGGACGTCGCGCCGGTGTCCGCTGGCGTCGTCGCCGTATTGGCCAGGCCATTCACGACGCCGTTGAGCTGCACGTTCGGCAGCGCTCCGTACCCGCTGATCCCGTTCGCCAGCCCCATCATCATGTTCGCGCCGATGCCGGCGAAGACCGTCGACGGCGACTGGATGCCCAGCATCTGCTTGATTGATGTGATCGCGTCATTGATGATTTTCTGCAGCGCCGCCGTCACCTGGTCCTGCGCGGCGATGAGTCCCTTCACGATCCCGTCGATGATGTTCTTGCCGACGGTGACCAACTGGCTGGGGATATTGTCGAAGAACGCCTTAATGTCGTTCCATACGTTGACGGCGGTCTCCTTAATGGTGTCCCACGCACCCTGCCAGTCGCCCTTGAGTATCTTGATGAAGACGTTGATGATGCCCTTGATGACGTCCAGCACGACCGAAATGGTCATCTTGATGTTGTTCCACACCAGTTCGATGACCGCCTTGATCGTGTCCTGGTTGTCTGAGATGAATTTCGCAATAGCGTTCCAAATGGGGACTATTGTGAGTTGCAAAACCGTCAGTACGCCAGAGATAATCTCCTGGATCGATCCCCATGCTGTCCCAATGAAATTCTGGATATCCCCGCCGTTCTCCGCCAGAAACTGGCTTATGGCGCCAAACACCGTGGTTACAATCGTCGATACATAGTTGATCGCCGCCTCGACGATGGGGCGGGCCTGCTCAAATACACCTGTAATGTATGACTGGATCTGCGGCCAGTTAGCCACCACCCAGTTCACCACGCCGGCGATCGCTCCGATGATGGCGTTGATGACAGGCGTCACTGCCGCTTCGATGGCCGGCCAGTTCGTCTGCACCCACGCCACAGCCGTCTGCAGCCAGGTGATCACATTCTGCGCGAACGTGGCGATTCCGACCGCCCACGTCGCCGCCTCGCCGCGGCTGATGCCCAGCGCGGTCAGGAAGTTATAGACGCTGTTGACGATCACCCCGAACGGATCGCCGCCGCCGCTGATGCCGCTGATCAAGCTGCCGATCAGGTTGATCAACGGCGCGAGCGCCGTACTGACCTGGTCGAATCCGGCGCGCAGTTGCGGCATCACCACCACCGCCCATTCCGCCAGTTTCTGCACCAGCGGCAATATCATGGGCAGCAGCACCGACCCCAGGCTGACCGCCAGCCCCTGCCCGGCCAGATCCAGGTCCGCCGAAGCCTTCTGCAGGTCGATCACGTTTTTGACTCCGTCATCGCCGATGGCCAGACCGAATGCCTGCGCTTTCTTCGCCGCCTCGTCCAGGCCGCCATTGGCCATGGCGCCGAGGGCATCCGACATGTCTTTGCCGGATTTCCCGAACAGCGTCATCATGGCGGCCGTTTTATCCAGCCCTTCCGGCATCTGTGTCAGCCTGTCGCTGACGTTCTTCAGCAGATCCATTGTGGGCAGCAGCTTCCCATTGGCGTCCTTGAACTTTATGCCCATATCCTGCGCGAACTTCGCCGTCGGGCTCATCTGGCCATTGACGTCCAGCAGCCCTTTGGCGAACTTGCCCATCTGGGTGGTGATATCCTCTGCCGCGCTCCCGAACGGCTTCAGCGCGACAGCAATAGCCGCCGACTGATTGGCGGTCGTTCCCAGCACATCGCCCAGGCTGTCCAGCTTGCTCGCCCAGTCGGGCAGCGCGGTGGCCATTTTATTCAGTTCGCTCATGACCGACGTCGCGATCTTCGTCGCCAGGTTCCCCAGCGCCGTTCCGGCTGCGATCGCGCCGGCGCTCAACTGAGCGCCCAGGCTCTTGCCGGCCTTGTCCGACACCTGGACGGCAGTGTTCATGGCGGCGCTGTAGCTGCCCGTTTCAGCCAGCAACTTTACGACCAAGGTCCCCACCGTACTCATCTCATGTCCTTGCCTCCAAAGGCCGCGTTCAGCATCTCAACGATCCGCATCTGGTCCTGCATCCCCTGTTCCGGCTGGTCGAATGCCGGCATAAAGTCCGCCGGCTTGAGCGCCTTGCCTTTCTTCGGATCGCGGTTTGCGTTTGCGATCAGGCTGTCCAGAATCGCAATACGCAGGTCCGCGCGCTCCTCCCCGAACGGCTCCAGGCTGTAATAGGCCATCCACTCACTGAATTCCCGGCTGCTCATGCGCGCCTGCAGCTCGGCGATCGTGCAGCCCCCGATCGCTAAAGCGAGCCTGAACCAGAAGCGTCGTTCGGCTCGCTCTCGGAGTTTCCCGTCAGCTCCTTGACGTCGTTTTCATTCAATCCGCTCAGTTCGCGCGCCGCGTCGAATACCCGCTGCAGCGCCACCGCGCTCTTCCTGCCCAGCGCCGCGATGTCGCCCTCGCCGAACAGCCGTTCGTGCGTCTCCGGGTGCACCAGGCACTTCTGCACCAGTTTCGCCCGCAGGTTCGCCAAGTTCGGCGTGGCATTCTTCCCACGCTGCACGATGATGCTGGACTCGAACGCGTCGCGCTCCGTTCCGCTCAGCCCCTGCACGCACACGTCGCCGCCCCATTCTGGCACGGCCACCACGCGCGTCTGCAGATCGTTGATCGCCAGGATCGCGTCTTTAGTGAGAAAAGCCATATGCCTCCCAGCCGAGTACGCTCGGCCTTAGCCTGCCAGCGTGGGCGCTCCGCTGACTTTTAGCGTCACGTCGGCCGTCAGCGCGCCGTCGACCGGCATCTTTGCCTCGAAGTTCGTCACCAGCGCCGCGAACGACCAGGTCGTGCTGCCGGCGTCCGGGAACACCAATTGGAAGTTGCGCAGCGTGCGGTTCTTGTAGTCCTTGAGCAAGCCGCTCGTTTGCGAATGCGTCGCCCCGGTCGGCGCGAAGTTGATCGTGAATGTCACCTCGCCGCCGTCCTTCAGACCCGCGATGAATTGCTTCCCGGTGGACGAGTGCGACGTCACGTCGATTGTGTTGACCGATAGTTTTGGGCCGCTGATGTCCGTCACTTCGGCGATGGTTGTGAAAGTCTCGGTCGTGCCGCCATCCCCGATTTTGAGTAACGATCCAAACGCGGAAATTGCCATCTCTGATATGCTCCTTCGCCCGCCTTAACCGGGCAGCTTGACTACACCGAATTTCACCGCAACGTTAGACGCCTGCAGGTAGATACTTCCGTCGCTCTGTTGCCAACCCGCAAGCGGGAACGGACCGTAGATGCGGATCGCGCCGGCGGCGATGCTCTCGGTTGCGATATCCGCCGTGCGCCCGTATGGGTCTGGCGCGCTCGTGATGGTGATCGTATACGGCGTTGCGCCCGTGTTCTCCGCGATCACCAGGTCGTTGCCGTTCGCCACGAACGAGTTCAGGTTGGCTACGTCTGCGGCCGTCATCGTCACCGCTACGCCGGCTGCCGCATAATTCCCCGGCGCGGTCGTCTTGGTCAGTGCTGTCCTTGGCATGTTTGTTTATTGCTCCTCGAACGGAACTTCAATCGGGTTCCCGTAACGGTCGGACCGGTACACCAGTGCGGGCTTGACCGGCTCCGGCTCGGGGTGGCAGCGCGGACAATTCTGCGTATATTCCCTGGCCGCCTCGATACCCTCCAGCGTGTCCCACTGGCAGTGAATACACAGCAACCTCGGGAACTCGCCCCACATCCCCGGTTGCCACTGCCCGTCGATCAACCCCGAAACCGGCTTGTCCTGTTGCTCGCTCATCATTGCCCCTCTAATGCTCGTCGTGCGTCATCAGCACGTCTAACTGCGCGAATGGCAGCATGGCCGGATCAGAATAGCCGTCCTGGTCGGCCTCCACCGCGCAATAACTGATCTTGATGCCCAACACAGTGCCGGTATAGCCATTCAGTCGCTTTTTCAACGCCCGCGCCAGCATGCGCACCTGCAAGTAGTTCGCAGCCTGCACAGTCATTTGCCAGCGCGCCGTCTGCAGGTTGCCGAATCCGCCATGGCTCATCACGGGCTGCTCATCGATCAACTGATATGCCAGCGACGGCAATGTCGCTCCTTCCGGCGCCACATTCGGGTATGGCCCGGACGCCGTCGCGAGCGCCGTATCGCTCTTGATCAGCCACACCAGCGCTTCGGCGGCGGTCGTCATCCGTCCGTGCCCTCCTGGGCGATCCTGGCGTCTTCGACGGCCTGTCGCAGCGACTCGCCAACCGCCCGCTGCGCCGCATCCTTATTCCCGTCGAACGCCGGGCGCAGCCACGGCCGTGCCGGCGTGCCCGGATGCCTGATAGACCAGGCAACGATCTTGCGATTTCCCGATGTGAATACGAATGGATGTAACAGATTCTTAACGGTACGCCGTCCTGCCGGCGTGCCATATTCGACCAGGCGCAGCTCCGCGTGCCCCTTAGCCGGGTACACGCTGGCCACGGTGAATCCTTTTCGCGTTCGAACCCGCACAGATACCTTCTTGCCGGGTTTCCTGCTGATCGCGTTGGCGTTGGCATTGGCTGCGCCGGCAATCACCTTCGCGCCTGCCCGCACCGCCCCCTTGACGCTCTTCTTAACGTTGCCATCCGACTTGATCAGCGACTTGATCAGCTCATCGGCTCCTTCGACTTTCGCCTCGATCCTCACACCGGCCATCAGATCACCTCCACGCAAACCAGCGTCATCGGGTCGCCTGGCTTATTCGGCTCCAGAATCGACAGGATATCCAGCGTCCGCGAGCCATATACCACCTGCATCTTGGGTAGCACGTCGGTCCGCCGCCGGATCTGTACGCGATGCGTCGCCGTGGCCAACCAGCGCTGTGAATCGACCTGCTCGCTCCCTACCACCACATCCACCTGTGCCCATACCGTCGCCAGCGTCTGCCAGGCGTTACTCACCTCACCAAAGCTGTTCTGCCTCTCCGGCGGCTTCTGGTATTGGATCGTCACGCGGTGTCGCAATGCGCCGACTTCCATCAGGGCTTTCCCTCAATCCATTCCGGCCACAGCCACCGTTGGCCGTCATAATGTCCGACCGGCACAGAGAACTGGGCCATGCTGATAAATCCTTCGTAGAGCGCGTCCTCTGCGAACGGGATATCCGGCGCCCACTGCAGCCCATCGCCTCGAAATGCGATTGCTTCGAGCACATGCCGTCGGATCAGCGTGCATCCGAATCCGACGCCGCTGACGCGCCACGCGCCGGCTTCTCTGGCCTGCAGCAGCGTGCGCGGGGCGCCGCACAGGCTCGACCCCAGCCGCACTTTGTCGCTGTATTCCAGGACGTTCAACTTCCGCGCGCCGCCCCTGAAGACATACGGCGCATAGATCACGTCCCCTGCAGTGTTGATCAGGCGCTCTAATGCGCTGGCATCCGGCATCTGCTGGTCGTGCTCGAACGTCAGGAGCGCGTCGAAACCGCCTTCGAGTGCCAGGCTACGGGCATTCATGTACTGCCTGAGCACATTGCGGTGGTCGCCGATAGGAAATGGATTCACCCTGCCGGCGACCCACATCAGTTCGCCGTCGATCTTCTGGCTCTCGATGGAAGCCTTGCATTCATGCCGCATCGCATCATCCCAGGTCGGCGTATAGGCCAGCACGCGGCAGGTCATACGAACCACCTCATCGACGGATCCGTCGTCGCGCCAGGATCGGTGATATACGCCCGCTTGCGGAACGACGACAGGATCGCGTCCACTCCGAACGGCAGCTCGCGCCAGGCTCTCGCAGCCGACCCTTCCTCGCGGTTCTCGTACCACAAGCCGATCAGCAGCAGCATCGCCTGTTTCAGCAGTTTCGGGACATTCGCAGCATTGCTCCAGCCGGCCACGAACCGGATCGTGATCCCGCTCACCGGCGCCAGCGTTAGGCTCGGCCAGTGCTTGCCCCATTGCGGCACCACTTTGCCCGGGATCTGGTCCGCCGCCACCAGGTAGTCACCGGCATCCCACGTTGTCGGCGTGTTATTCGCATCCCGGTAGATGACCGACGTCACCGACTGCAGCGGCGGCCTGGGCAGTTCGATGTACCGTTTCAATGGCCAGAAGTCGTACACGACCTCCAGCGTCTGCGTCATCAGCGAATGCCATGTCCTCCGCTCCACCTCTTCCCGCGCCGCCATGATCAGCGCGCCGATCAGCAGATCGTCGTCGGGAACTTCGACGCGCAGATGCGACTTAGCCTCGTCCAGCGTCACGGGTTCCGATGTCGGCGGCGTGATGATGTTGACGTTCATTTCCCTGTCCGCCCTCGCCGCGCCGGCCCGCTCCGCGTCACGGCCTTCTCGACCGTCTCAACCGGCGCCACCGCCGTTTCCACCGGCCTGGCGCGCGCCGGGACGGTATATTCTGCATATCCGCCTTCGACCAGGTCGTCCGCCTGCGCGTCTTCCATGCTGACGACCTGCCCCGGGTGCAGCACCCCATCCGGGCCGGCCATAATGGTTTTGAGCCTGATTTCCTTCATCAGAACACCAGGATATGAAATGTGCCGGTCTTGGCCGCTCCGCCGGCCGCGATGACGATTTTCACGCGGTCCTCTGCCAGGACGATGCTGTCGTTGACAGCCGTTCCGGCGGCGGCATACAGCGCGGCTACACCCGCCGTCGAGTGTGTCGGCTGGCGCGGCGCCACCACTGCGGAGGCGTCCACGTTGTTCTGCGCCCAGATCGTCTCGCCGGTCGCTTCCGCCGTGAGCGTGAAGTCGACCCCAACGGCAAAGTCGGTCTTGACGTATACGATCGTCGCGATTCTGCCTGTGATGACGTCGGAGTAGACCGTCGCCGACCCGTCCGCCGCCGTTACTACAGTCACCGTATGCCGCTCAGCGTACATGCCGGCCTCCTTATGCGGTGATTCCGGCGCCCTTGACGGCGGCGATCAGCGCATTGATTTTCGCGATCAGGTCGGCGAAGTTGTTGTTCAGCGTCGCCTGGTTGAAGGCAGCCCCGACGTCGACAACTGTGTTGTCGCCTGTGCCGGTCGTCGAGTCCGTCAACGCTGTGATCGCGCTGGCCTGCGTCCCGTTCGCCTGGATCACGCCTCCAGTCTCTACGTTGATCACCCCGCCGGAGGCCACGACCAGCTGATCTCCGCCTGCCGGACCTCCCGGCATGTAGATCTTCGGCGCGTAAGTTGTGTCTGCCATTTCTTCACTCCATCACGGGCGGCAGCCGCTTGAATCGCCGCCGCCCTCTCTAGTGCCTCATGTCTACGCTTGCGGCGCGTAGCGCGCGCCGGACTGCGCCCACACGGCCGACACGAAGGCGTTGCCGGTGTTGTTGGCCGGCGTGATCGTCGCTCGGATGTAGCGCTTCCCGCCGATGTATCCGAGTTTTCTCGTGCTGTCGTCGGCCGAGAACGTAAACGACGCGCCCGCCTCGGTGCCGAGCATGTCGGCGTCGGCCACAGCCACGTTGTCTGTCAGGGTGGACACATTGCCCTCTTCCAGCAACACCGTAAAGGTCGCGTCGATGTCCGCCAGCAACCCTGTGGCGATGACCAGCTCGTTTTCGGCGAAGTTCGCCGTGTCGAGGATCTGGCTCACCCAGGGCGTGTTGTCGACCGTGGCCGCCGCCGGGCTGATCGCCCGGCTGTACTTCACATCAGAATGCAGATTGTTCATCTCGAAATCTCCTTTAGTTTGTGCAAAACGACTATCAGGCCAACTTCACCCTGACGAACGCCTCTGCCAGGACTGGCATCCCGTCCACAGCCTGGCGCCCGATCAACCCGACCTGGTTGGTCTCGGCGTACAGCTCGTTGATGCGCTGAACCTCCATGTTCAGCGCATCGGCAATCCAATAGCCGGCCTTAAAGTCGCCCAGGATGCCGCCATATAGCCCGGTCGTAAACGTGTTGGGCGCGTATTCGCTCATTGCGAACGGCAGGTTGAGCAGCCGGTCCGGCTCGCCGACCCGCACGCTCTCGCGCCAGATGTACTGGCCCTCGCCGTCCTTGAGCTTTGCGATCAGCCCCAGCCCATCCCGGTGGAAGATCCACGTCGCGCGCGGCCAGTAGTTGCCCTTCAGCGTGTATTTGGCCCCGATCAACCCGTCGAACGTCATGGCCGTGGTCAGGTTGCCCGTGGAATAGTCGCGCGTGGTCGGGATGCCGTCATTGGATGCGGTGAACACGCCCAGCGCCTGCTTCGCGCCGCTGCCGGTCAGGAAGCCTTTCTCCTCGGTAATCGCGAACTTGTAGGCGAGACGATCCCGCACCAGTTGTTCGGAGTCCGGCACCTTCCGCAGCAGATCGCGCGAGATTTTGATGCGCTTCGCCATCGGCCAGGGCGTCAATGCCCGGCGCCCAAACGCCATCGAGCTGTCTTCGCTGCCCGTGGCCAGCTCGGTCGTCCAGTTGGCGTCCGAGACGTCTGTCTCCAGCGTCGGCACGCCCAGCGACTCGGCGTTCGGCACCTGCATCACGGTGGATAACCCGCGGATAAACACCAGGTTGTCGACGGCCTTGATCAGTTCGTTGACGAACTGCATCGGCGCCTGCAGGTAGCCGCCCAGCGTGTCGTTGTCGGCTTGCAGGGCGCGGAGTTCCTCGCCGCCCAGCTCCATCAACCCGCCCCGCAGCACGGTGTTGAACGCCTTACGATAGGCTTCGCTGGATCGCCCGGTGGCGACTGGCGGCGTGGCGGTCCCGCCCGGATCCGGCCGGGTCGGTTCATGCGCGCTCTCGCGCAACTCCCGCTCGGTCTGCTCCAGCGTTTCGCGCCGCGCGATGTCAGCACCCAGCTCATTCGTTTGCTTCATCAGCTCGTCATACTGGTTCTGCTCTTCCTGCGTCAGGGCGCGTTTCTCTGCGTCAGCCTTGTCAACGAGCGCGCGTGCCTGGCTGACAAATCCGGCTCGGCGCTGCCTCAACTCACGTATCGTCATTTCATTGCTCCTTCAACTAAAAGTTTTCTGCTTCAGCGATCTCCAGTCGCCGGCGCATCGAGTCGATGGCCAGCCGCGCCGAGTCGCTGTCACAACCTTTGGGTAATTCAATCGTCACGCTACGCGCACTCACCGACGTCTGCTCGTAGGCCGGATAAGTAACCGGCGAGACGTCGAACAGGCGCGCCTCGACGACCGTCCGCACCAGCCAGCCGTCCTCCACGTTCCAGTCGTCCGTCAACGTGCGGAAGGCGAACGAGGACTGATCGACGTCGCCGCGCTTGATGGTCGTCACGGCGTCGCGCGCCCATTGCGTGTCGGGCGGGTCCGCCACATAGCGCAGCCCGTGGATATCCTCGGCGAGCTGCAACGTGCCGGCTTTGGAGCGCCCCAGCACGTAGCTGGGATCGTGCTGCCACAGCGCGCGCACATCGGCGCCGGCGGCCAGATCCTTGGCGAAAGCGCCGCGCTTGATGCGTTCCTTCCATCCGCCCATATCGACGGAGAGTGTGTCGAACACGGCGGCGTAGCCCCGCAGTTTGCCGTCCTCGATATCCATGCGGGTGTCGTATGCGCGTACTTCGTTCCCGCGCGCGTCGACCGCCAATTTAATTTCCACCTTTCGTACCTCCATCTGCATTACTGGGCGTCATATTGAGCGGCTTGAGATATTCATCTCCGCCGTCAATCGGGTTCATATTTTCCATCGCCCTGATGTCGTTCTGGCTCAACCATCCCCACTGCCGGCCGGTTGCATAGGCCGCATACCGGCTGGCTATGTCGCCGCGCAAAAGACCGTCTACCAGGAACTCCGCGAAGTACTGCATCCGCTCCGCCGGCGTCATCAGCGAGCGATAGACCGATTTTTCGAGCCGCACCAGCAGCGGGCGCAACGTGTTCACCACGTAGTCGAGCGATTGCTGCTCGATGTTGCTGAAACTGGCCCGGTCGAGGTCGCCGATCATATGCGGAGGCACGTGGAACATGGCCGCGATCTGGGAGCGCTGGTACTTGCGCGTCTCAAGGAATTGTGCATCTTCCGGCGGGATGCCGATCTTCTCGACTGTCATGCCCTCTTCCAGGATCGCAAAGCGCTGCGCGTTGGACAGGCCCTGATGCTCTTCGCGCCACGAATCCCGCAGCCTGGCATAGGCCCCTTCATTCATCACGCCGGGATGCTGCAGCACAAGGCCGGGCACGGCGCCATTGCCGAAGAACCTCGCGCCGAATTCCTCGGCGGCCAGATCGAGCCCGATAGTCTGTTTGTTGTACTGGATCACCGATAGCCCCAGCAGGCCGGACGTGCCGAAAGCCCGCACATGCATCACCCGCTCTGCCGGCAGCACCACCGGGTTGGTCTCATTCGGCACCCGCACCACATACTCGATCAGCTTCGTCTTCGGGTTGCGCCGCGGTGCCGTGCGGTCCGGCCGCAACGGCCAGAGCGCCTTGATGTCGCCGCCCTTGGTCGTCTCGATCTCGCTGTAGACGTTGCCCCACAGGCACAGATGCCCGACGGATGCGCTCCAGTAGTCGACGCTCGTCATCTCCGGGTTGGGCAGGTCGTGCAGCACGGCATACAGCGGGTAATCCACCGCGCGCTCTTTCCCGCCGCCCGTCAAGCGGCGATACGTATGCAGAGGCAGCGAGGATACCGAGTCGGCTAACAACCGCACGCAGGCGAACACCGTCGCCGACTGCAGGCTGCTGTCGGGCGTTACCGTCACGCCTGAGGCTGTCTGCCACAGCGCGCCCATGCCGGCCAGGAAGCCCAACAGCCCCTGCGAATTGGTCTCGTCCAGCGATCGGCGCGCCAGGAAGCGCGATAGTACCCCGCTCACTTCTTCTTGGCCTCCTGCTCAGGCCGACCCGCCGCGCCGATGAACCCGAAGATGATCAGCGTCACCCCGGCCACGATGATGCCTGCCGGCACGCTCAGCAGCGCCACGCCAATGGACAGCACTGCCGCGCCCAGGATCGCCAGGATATCGTAAAAGTCCGCCTTCATATCGTCCTCAACCCCCGCGACTCATACACGCTTCCGTGCGGCCCTTCATGCCGGATCGCCCGGTCGAGGGCCATAATCCCGGCCACCATGCCGTCGATCTTTTGCCTGCTCTTCTGTTTATTCGGTTTGACGTTGCCGGCCGGGTCGGTCGTGACGACCATGTTGTCCGCCATCCAGCGCAGCACCGCGTTGCCGCCGTGCGCCAGCTTGCGATCCAGCACCAGCCGCAACAGCTCCTTCGTCGGACTGCTCATCGACACAAAGCCCTGCCCGAAACCGACCATCGTGAAGCCCATGCCTTCGAGCGTCTGCGACACCTGGAACGCTCCCCAGCGGTCGAAGGCGATCTCCTTGATGTGGAATCGCTCGCCGATGGCCTCGATGTCTTTCACGATGTAGCTGTAGTCGATCACGTTGCCGGGCGTCGCCGCCATCAGCCCCTGGCGCACCCATGCGTCATACGGTACGCGGTCGTGCAGCGATCGCTCGGTCATGCGCTCTTGCGGAATATAGAAATGCGGCAGCCAGGTGTGCCGCTCCGGCTCGCCGGGCTCAGGCGGGAAGTCCAGCACGAACGCTGCGATGTCGCTGGTGCTGGCCAGGTCGAGGCCGCCATAGCACTCCGCGCCATCCAGCAGCCCCATGTCGATCGGATCGCCGCAGGCGTCCCATGTTTCCATCGGAAGCCAGCGCGTGTCCTGCTGCGTCCACTGGTTCAGGTGCAGACGGCGGAACGTGTTCTGATACGCCGGAACCTGCGCCGCGCGCCGCGCCTCGCTCTCCAGGTATTCAGGCTTCACGGTGACTCCGTAGCTTGGGTTGGCCTTCCGCCACACTTCCGGGTTCTGCCAGTCGTCGTCTTCGTCCGCCGCGTAGATCGCTACATACCATTCCGGGTCGTCGATGATCCCCGCCGCCACTTGACGCGCATACTCGTGCTGTTCCCAGCACACGCTCTCGCGGTCATGGCCGGCCGTCGTAATCATCACGAACAACGGTTGCCGGCGTGCCCCCATGCCGGTCCACAGCACATCGAACAGTTCCCGGTTAGGTTGCGCGTGCAGCTCGTCGATCACCACTCCGTGCGGGTTCAGGCCGTGCTTGGTATAGGCGTCGGCACTTAGGACGCGATAGAACGCGTTGGCTTCCTCGATAACGATCGACGACTTATAAACATGCGCCAGTTCTGCCAGGTGCGGACTGCCCTCGGTCATCGTTTTGGCGTCGCGGAACACGATGGATGCCTGCTCTTTGTCCGCGGCGGCGCTGAATACCTGCGCGCCTTTCTCGTCGTCGGCGAACAGCAGGTAAAGCGCGATACCTGCGGCGAGTGTCGACTTGCCGTTCTTGCGCGGGATCTCGACATAGACCTTGCGGTAACGCCGGGTGAGATCGGACGTCCGCTTCCATCCGAATACGTCATGGATGATGTTACGCTGCCAGCCCTGCAGGGCGAACGGCTTGCCGGCCCACTCGCCGGTCGTGTGCCTCAGCAGCTTCTCGAAGAACGCAATCGCCACGGTCGCGGCGCGCTCGTCGAAGTAGAAGCGGTGGTCAACTGGTTGCGCCATCGCCTACCCCCTCGAACAGCATTTCCGCCAGGCTCTTCTTCGCCTCGACGCCCTCGACATGGATGCGCGTGCGCGCCGCCGGCGTCAGCCCCAGCTCGGCGCCATAGCGCTTCACCTGCTCCATCGCCTTATTCGCGATCTGCAGGTACACCGACTGGATCTCCAGACCGTTGGGAGTCTTGTCGGTCATGCCGCCCTTGGCGACCGCGCGCTCAGCCTCCGCCCAGCGCCCATACGCCTGGCAGTACAGCGCCAGCACTGCGCGGTCGACTTGTGTCAACACGCCGGCGTCAGCCAGCACATGTGCGATGCGGTGCCACTCGCGCCGCGCTGCTCCGCTCAGGTGGCGCGGGCATGTCGGCACGCCTGGCGCAAACTGTGGCTCGGCGCCGTTCAGCGGCCGCTTGCCGGGGTTGCCGGCCAGCACCTTGAGCTTGGTGGGTTTAGGTGCGGGACCGCGAGTCATGCGCCATACCCCCTGTGTGAAACCTGCGCGTGCATGCAAATGACTGGCGCTGCGGTCATGGGGCGACAAGCTGTAGAGATTTGCACCGCCATACCCCACACATGAGCGTATGTGTTATGCACCGAAGCCTCCATCTTCCTTCGCAGTCTTATGACTGTGACAGGAGTGGCATAACGCTTGCAAGTTAGAGGCGCGGTCGCTTCCTCCGCGCGACTTAGGCACGATGTGGTCGACATCGGTAGCACTGCGAATCTGACCAGCATGCAGGCCAAACGGATCGCAGCAGATGGGATGCTGCGCCAGAAACATGGCGCGGATGCGACGCCATCGCGCACCGTACCCACGCTCACCTGCGTTGCCGCGCTCTGCATCCTGGCGCGCCTGGTGCTCGTGCCTGTGCTCATCGCAGAAGCGCCCAGATGTAACCAATGCCGAGCAGCCTGGCTGAGAACATGGATGTGGTGACCGTGTCGGCATGTCACGCCTGCCCCCACTTGGCTGCTTTCAGCGCGTCATAATATCCATCGACGCGATAACCTGACCATTGCTCCGAGGTGGGATCGCCCTGGAAGTACGCGCCTGCCACGAATGGCGATGGGTACGACTGCCCATTAACTACGATCGGAGCGCTTTGCAGTTGAATGAAGCGGCGCGTATAGGCAACCACTTCCTCGTTGCTCATCTTGTGCGCCGGGAAACCGCCAACGCCGCCTTCATCGACGCCGCATTCCGTGCTGATGATGCGATGGCCTGACTTGGGATCGAATCCGCAGCGTGTGTACAGGAAGTGCCAGCGCGTCTCGAACCAGATCAGTTCCGCATCTTGATAGATGTGCTGCATTGTCGGGCTGTACAGATGCATGTCGGTCCAGCCGATCACGCCCGAATTCACCAACGGCGCGATCTTCGCCTTGATGACGTCGCAGACCTCTTGGCGCGTGAAGTCCGGCGTGCCCATCGATGACGTCAACCATGCGGTGTTCCTGAAACCGCGTTTCGCCAGCCGCCCGACGACGTCAATCGTCCAGTCGCAGAACTTGGTCATCCCGGCAGCGCTGTCGCCGGCGCCGGCAATGCCGATGTCCCATTCATTCCCGAAGGTGATCACCACGTTAGGGTTGTCCTGCGCCATAATGCCGCCCAACTGCGCCTCCATGTCTGCAGGGTTCCATGGATTCGGTTGGTGATACTGGCGATAGAAGACGAGCGGATATCCGCAGCCCGGGTACCACTTGCGCGGATCGCCTGTCGCGTATTGCGCCGCCTCCAGGCTCTTATCCATGATCGTGAACACCTCGCAGCCGGCAGCCTGTGCGACCTGCACGGCGCGAATGTTGCTCAGCGCATGAATTCCCACGCCGGCGGGCTTAGTCTGCGCCGGAGGCTGCACGACCGGCGGCTGATCAACCTTGATCAGCGCCGCATAGCTCCAGCCTGTAAACTCCGCTGCCATGGTCTTAGTCATGGCCTCGTCTGTGAAGGTGGACGGATATGTGGCGGTGCGCTTGATCTGATACCAGGGACGGCCAAGCGAGTCGTTGGCCTGACCGATGATCAATACCGCACTGCCATTGCCCAGGTAGCCGGTGATAGTCGGGCTGTTGGGCGCCGCCCGAACGCGCAGGAAATCGGCGTCGCTGGCAACCGTGCCGGCAGTCGGAGTCGTTGTCACTGTCTTGTCCTCCCAGACCACAGCAATCTTGGCCTGACCATATTTGATAAACGCGGCATCAAACTCAGCGCGCCTATAACGCTTGTGGTCGCCTTCATTCCGGCGCGCGCCTGAATAGTCCGGGTCGTGGCACACGACGGTCAGGTCATTCATGCTGAGCACGATCAGCCAGTGCCAGCCGCGGAAGTTGACGTCCTGAACATTCGCCCGGTCGAACCCCGCATAATTCACCAGCGCGATATATGGCGCCGGCGGATAGGTCAGGCCGGCCCACGCCTGGGCATTCACGCCGCGGTCGCGCAGCGCCTTGACCAGGTCGCCGGCATCCGTGCCGACATCCTGTCCGGGCATGATCTGCGCCGAGATATCGTTGATCGCCACATGCTGACCGAGGCCATCGAGCACCATGGCACAGCAGGCCGGCCCGCAATCATTACGCCGCGAAGAGCCGTCAGGGTCCCACTGGCTGCGATATACGGGTTCGCTCATTTCTCGCCCTTCTCCATCTGCGCCAGGCGCGCGCTCATGGCGTCCACCTGCTCCTGCATGTTGTCACGCTCAATCAGCGCGACTGCCAGTTGCGACTTCAGCGTCGCGTTCTCTGCTTGAAGGGTGTCGATGCGCGCCAGCGCCGCGTCCAGCCTGGCCTCTGTTTTATCGAGCCGCAGGTACAGCGCGTCGATACTGCGCCGCAGTTCAGCGCGGTCGTCCAGGGTGAGTTTGGCAGTAACGCCACTCTTCTTCTCATCCATCTTGGAGCGCGATCGCATTCGCGCGATGGCGAGATCGGCGACCTTGACGAGCACGCCCCCAAATACAGCGCTTATAGTGGCGGCCACTAGAGTAACCTCATCGTTAGTCATCCTCAGCTCCACGTAGAAATACCCATCCGGCTCCGATGGCATAAGTGAAATAGGTGCTTCCAGTGGAATATGGCACGGTTAATATGAACGTCACGCCGATGAAAATAAACGCCAGGACATAGACCATGGCCACGAATCGCAGCACCCCCCGCGCAAGTAGAATCGCCCCAAATCCCGCACCAGCTAGCAGGAATGCCAGGACAGTCGCCACCTCCTCAGCCAGGACGGAGTGCATGATCTCCATTGAGGGGAGGTCAAATGTGTTGCCCGGCATGTCCAGCGTTAATCCCAAGATCAGAAACGCTATGGCGCATAGAGCCATGACCGGCACAGGGTCGGATACAGATAACAGGTTCCAGATGCGCCGAATAAGGATTTTCAAACTGTCCTCTTATCCTGCTCAGGCTGGCGGTTCGCCTTTATTTCTGTTGGAGTTCTTCTGCAGCATGTGGAATCCCTGGCCGGTCGCCCATACGCTGACGATGGACACGAGGATCGCGATATATGGCGTGGCAGACTGGATGATCCCCGCCGGCAGATAATCCACCAGCACCTTGGCCAGGATCGCCAGGGCAGCCGTCGCCAGAAGCATATAAAGCGACTTGCGGTCGGCTGATTGTGCCTGATACCATGGCCAGCGCTCGCACAGCCACGACACAACCGCGCTCGCGCCGCCGCCGGCCGCGATCCAGGCGAGGAACGCCGGCAGATTGAAAGTTGTTGTTGGATCACCCATATGACCTCCAGAAAAACAAAAACGCGCGACATCTCAACTTCGAGATGCCGCGCGAGTAACACGCCCTGGCTGGTTATTCAGTTGTCAGTTATTATGGCTTGGCAGCAGATGGCGCGTCTCCGCGATCTGTCCGTCTACGATCATTTTGCGCCGCTCCATCTGGCGCGTCACGCCGTCCACAATGACGACGCCTTTCTCGGTGTTGATCTCGATGCGCTGGTCCGGCTCCAGCTTGCCGGCGACAACTGCGTTGCGCACCTTCAAGCTGAGATCGAAAAACGCTGGGGGTGTTTTGAACTGGTTGATGTACTCTCGCATAAACATGATCACCGACCATTCCTGGTCGTTGACTCGTAACCATGTCTCTCCGTGTCTGGCTCTATCCATAATCCCCCAATGAGAAACGCGCAGGGTGAAGTTCATCCCCGCGCGCGATTATCACGCCACACGTTGCGTCAGATTATAGCCCATATGTTCAGAACGCAGGTGCTTCCTCAGTATTCATAATCCTCATAGTTCCCACTCCCATTCTGGTTTTCCAGGTGGGGTGTGGGTACACTGCCCACGATCCATGCCGCTGTCCGCGCCACGGCCAGCTCAACCGCCGCGGTCATGTCGCAATTCCAGGCATTCATAAGCTTTCCAAGCGCTCTCAGCGTCTCGTCTGACAGCCGAAACGCCTTGCGCGTCTTCAGTGGTGTGGGCACATCAACCTGGCTGTCCAAGTTGTCTGTCCTGGACAATTGGTGGCTATCGCTCATCGCCCGCCTCAGTAGGGGAGTCGGAAACGACCCATGAATATGGCGTGCCTTGACCACCTCCGCTTACCCGCCCGCGTGCCTTCAGGTACGCCTGTACAGACGCTATGAAACCGTCGCTCTGCAGTTGTGGGAACGTGCGCCGGATTGCCTCTCGAGTGGGTGCAGTATGTGGCCACATAGCCACATAGATGCGGGCTGCCGTGTTCTCGATTTGCGACCGGCGAACCGCCATGCGGTCATCGACCGACACGAAGTTGTCTACCGGCTCTGGCAATGCCGGGGCCGGTTGGCTCACCGTGTATTGCGCTTCGACCGGCTCAGCCTGGCGCGACATATGCGACAGATGCGACGCTGCCCAGCCTATGCCCAGCAATAACACCGTCAGCGAACTGGACACGACGATGGTCGCCGCGATCCGCGCATCGCCCGTGATGATCCATAACATTACGTACGCGGCGAACAGGACGCCGGCGGTCAGTGCGAAGGCGCTGGTCACTTTATTTATGGGAGTCATGGTTTGACCACCTCACAACGATCGCCACGACAGCGGCGACGCAGATAACGCCGACCAAAAACATCGCGGCAGTCGGCAGCCCGGCGATTAGCGAATCCCAGGTCATTTGTGACGCCTTATTTCCTCGCGCTCATACCAGGCATCTGCCTCGTCTTTCATTCCATGGCGAAACAGAATCATTGCCGTGTCTTCGCCGGTCTTTCGCACGACGCTGATCGCATTTGTCTGCTTCCCCAGCGCAAAGCGCAACGCATTCTCGTGCTGGCGCAACCACTCTGGCGTCGTAACGCCACAGGTCCGCACAATCAGCATCACGCCTTCCTGTGAGGTCAACCGTTCCATTACCTGGAAGGTCGCCCCAAGCTCGAAGTCGCACCAGTCCTCGATGTATCGGCTGGACGGCATCAGGCGCGCGCCGCCCATCGGCTGAGCAGACAGCCCACGCCTGGCGTCGCGCCGAAGCGCTGCCCGGCTCCGGTGCTGCAAGACGTCAACGATCAGCAGCACCACAATCACCGCGGCGGTCACGCCAATCGCGACGAGCAGTACAGCCAACAGTTGCTCAGCCATGATTGCGCCTCTCCACCAGAACGAACCAGAACTGCATCCACGCCGCGATGTCGGTCCGGTTCCCGCCGCCCATGTCTATGACGGTCCGGCTGGAAAACCACGGTGTGACCATGCAATAGTTGGTTGCATACCACGGATACTTACCGCTCAACAACCGCACTGGCCCCATCGAGCGGTGCCGCATCACTTCCATCCGATCTTGAACAGCAGACAGTACGCATACAGCGCTTCTGTCGCATCCCTGGCCGCCTGCGCCGAGAACTGCACCCGCGGATGCACTCGCTGCGCCCAGTCGTGCAGCGTCGCTGCGTTGTCGTTGATCTCGCTCACGATCTCCGCCGGCGCTTCGACGAGCACGCGCTGCGTCATCCGGGTATCACTTCTTCCCGTCATGGTGTGTTGCCTCCCTGGCGCGCCGTTCCGCGCGCTCCGCGATTCGTTTTCGCGCCTCCTCTCGCGCCGCTTCGCGCTGTTCCTCGGTCGAGTCCGGCACTTGCGGCCGGCGCTGGACACCTTGCTTTCGTTGGCGATCCGCTTGTCGTGGCCGCGAAACTGCCTTAACTGTCGTGGCTGGCTGCGCCGGAATATCCATGAGCAATGGGAGCTGTATGCCGGCGGCATAGTCGCGCAAGCGAATCACGGCCAGTCCGGCCGGGTTGCGCACATTCCCGCGTGTCCACTCTTCGCGGGTCACAGCGCATATCTTGCGGATTTCGTCTTCTTTCTGTGCGAGTGGAACCAGAACACGCGCCAGATCCGTCCGGGTTGGTTCGCCGATGTTGAACTCCCATAGCAGCGCCCGGATTCTCTGGAAGTCTTTTTCGGAATCGGCGGGTTCAGCAGCAGCAAAAAAAGCAGCAGCAGATAGATTGGGCATGTGAAAATCGTCTCCAGTAGTTCGGACTTCTGAACTACTGAACTTCTGAACTACTGAACTACTAGAACAAGTGTTCTGGCCGTCCTGGCTGACATAAGCGGGCGGATGCAGGTCATACTGGCACTTGTGGCCGTACTGCTTGTGCTGCGTGATCCACCCCGCCGCGCTGAGTTCGCGCAGGCCTGATGCGACTGACGCCCGTGCGCGGACTGCTGCCGCGCAGATTTCGTTGTAGTCTGCTTCGAGCGTGCTTGTGCCGCCGGCCCTGTGAGCCAGTGACTGGAGCGCCAGGAATATCCTGGACGCGCTGCTGCTGATACTGATTATTGCCATCGTCCCCCGGATTGCCGGCGCGGTATAATCAGAGGAGCCGAGCTTCCCGGCTCGCTGTTTACCGGCGCTGGTGTGCCTGACAACTCCTCAGCGCCGGTTTTTATGCCACCTGCGCGGACTCATAGACCTGAACCTCAAAGTAAGCCGCCAGCGCCAGATTGATCAGGTCCGTCTTGGTCACGCCGCTGTCGAGCGCTGCTTTCACGTACGGAGTGAGCTGATCAAGCACCTGGCCGCTCAGTAGTATGCGCTCCCTATCAGATACAGGATTTGCGCGCCGTGCCATGGCCCGCTCAAGCGCGCCGAGTTGCTTCGGGCCAAGCAGCGTGCCGGCGGGGGGTGTTTTCATTGGCATAGTCAGACCTCCATTTCTACAGATACTTATACATCAAACATGAAAGGTTTGTCAAGCGGACAATAAAAAAGCCCACTCGGGTGAGTGGGCTTGGAGCGTTCTGGTGTGCGCTATCGTTTCGCCAGTGTCGTCACCTGCGGAACGCGGTCAAACATCCAGAACGCCAGCGGCATGGTCAGTATCAGCGCGACCAGCGACCAGGCCAGGATCAGCCACACGGCGCTGAACCACCAGCCAATAACCAGGAAGTAGATCGTTCGCGTCAGAAAACCGTGTTGCGAAACTGACGTCATGCTGATGACAGTCGTTCCGTTGATGATGGTTACGCCAACGCCTTGCTTGGCCGGGCTGAGCGTCATGATCTGCGGCAGTCGGTTCAATAGCCACAATCCGAGCGGCAGTCCGATGATCGTGACAATCAAGCCCCAGGCCAGCACTGTCACGATAGCGCCCAGCCAAAGGCCGAGGCACAGGAACCACAAAATGCGGATCAGGCATCCAGGCCCGCGCGATTGATTGACAACCACTATCGGATTTCCCATATCACTCCTTATGCTTGTGCCGATTTCTTAGCGAAGGCAGCCCTCAACAAAAAATATACCGGAATGACAATCGCACTGACCACGACGCGGATTAACTCCCATTGGACATGTGGAGCAAGGAACAAACCGATGGTATAGCCAATGTTATATGCCATAGAACCCCCCTAGACGCTGTTATAACACTTTCCTGGGATTACATCAGCATAATGCCATACAACGGTTCGGTATTGATCACCGTTTAGCTTTTCTAAACCCCGCCGCAATTGCTTCTGCCTCGGTGTTAAAGCATTGCACGTTTGCCCTGGTTGTTGCATAGGATGCGCCACTTGGTACGTGATAAATACCTGAGTTGAGATTTCCCTTGATCTGACCTTGCTGGCAGGGATACCAGGCTGCGCTGGTGTCTACGGCAGCCGGTGCGCTGGTTGGTGCAGCGGTCGGTTGAGGAGGTTTTGTCGGCGCGGGAAGGCTGGTCGAAGTTGCCGCTGCCTTTGTGGACGGTACAGCCGTAGCCGGTTTCCTGGTTGATGTCGCAATTGCCGTCGCCATCTTTGTTGGTTGTGCAGTGGTGGTGATCTGCGCTGTTGGCGTTGGAGCTGATGTAGGCGCTGGTGTCGCTGTTGGGGTGACTGGCTGAATCAATGTCGACCTGGGCGTTTGAGTAACAGGTATTGATGTAGGGCTTGGCGTATCAACTTCGGTAGACGATGGCGGTAAGGTTGCCGTGAAGATACTGATCAACGGCCTGGGTGTTCCTGATGGTGGTGGCCCGCAAGCAGTGAGAAATAACAGAGATGTGAGTGCAAGCATAAACCGGCGCATACCTTCCCTTTGGCAGCCGCGCTGCTAGTATTGCTTCGCGCCGCCGATAACGATTATCTGTCTTATGTGATGACCAGCACCTCATAAGGCATGACCCATAGCCGGCCATCCTTCAGCTTCCACTCACCAGGTATTTCCCCCGTTTCGATCCGAATGACATCGCCAATCAGTCCCAGCATATCATAACGCTCGGCCTTGAGAAGGTCACGCTGCATGCCGAGTTCGTCAGCAAACTCTCTCACGAAACGCTTAACGGAGTACTTCGCGGACGATGCTCCTGACGATGCGCTGGACACGCTCGCGCTCTTGGGGATCTTCGATGCGTGCGAGCATGCGTTGGATTTCGTCCATTTCTTTTTCCTGTCTGGCATCATCCTCCTCCTCGTCGTCAATAATGCGAGAGATCGTGAATAGGATGCGCTGTTTCACCCCCAGCGCGTTCGCTATCGCACGTGCAAGATCAGGCCCAAGGTTCTTGTTGCGATTGACGATGTTTGTTATGCCGGTTGACTTGATGCCAGCCTTGCGCGCCAAGTCTTCGCGCGACCAGCCTCTTTCGTCCAGTTCGCCCAGTAACCACTCGACGAATGGATTTCCCGGATCCATTGTGCCTGACATTGTCTGAATAATACTTCCGTTTTCTGTGGACATGTACAGGTCACTATAGGTATTGACAATGATTCTAAGTTGATGTATAAGTATCTGTAGAAGCAGTCAGGTGCACATTAGCTACAGGAGTAACAGAATGGGAGCATACGGCGGACAACGAACTTTCACCGGGTGTCGCAATCGCAACACACTCACCAATTATCTGAATTTCATCGGAGCGCCGGCGGACCTGATCGGCCGGCTGCAGGCGGCCTGGGACACTCTGCATGCGACGCCACTCCCGCAGGCGTCGCCCGAGGTCGCAGCGCAGTTCGACCGGCTCATGGACATATCTGCCGATGCCCTGGCGGCGGCGCTCAACGTCGATCTGCGCGCCCTGGTGTACATGCCGGCGCCCGGGCAATCCGTCATCATCAAGGTTGAGTACCCGCGCACAAAGCGCGGCACGCTGGGCCGCGTCGCGGCCATCGCCCGCGACCAGCGCAACGAGTTCGGCATGTTCGTATACACGCCGCTCGATGAACTCGACCGAATCCACGCCGCCCTGGGCGGCTACTACAACGTCTACGAGGGGGAGCGATGAATCTTCTCATCTGCATCTCCGGCCTGCTGATCCTGACCGGCGTCTATGGCATCGTATTCGCGTTAGCCCGCATATCCGGCAAGTGTGACGACGAGGAAGGTACACGATAACACCCAAAACACTATCCCGCCCGCAACGCCAGGCGCAGCATGCAGAAGAGCAGCGCGACATCCGGCTCACGCTGGACTACTACACCGCGGCAAGGAGATCCGCAATGACCAATTTCATTAAATTACCCTCTGGTACATGGCTCAACCTTGAGCACGTCACTCATATCGACTCGCTGATCTGGGTTGACGCTTCAGATCCACACATAGCCTATGGCGGGGACGTCGTCGGCGTTGAACAAACCTCGGTCGGCACTTGTGAAGATGCCAAAGCACTATCGAGGTTCCTGGGCTCTCAGGAGAAGCCTGAACTCAAATACGCGCCGCCTTCGAGGCGGCCCGCACCGACATGGCGCCGCCTGATTCCATGACCACTGAGGAATACCTGGCTCGCCAGTGAGGTATAGCAATGCTGAAACCAAAACCCGACTTCATCTATCACTATAAGCAACCGTTCATCCGCCGGCCACGTATCAACATCGCCATGGTTCTCATCGTCATTTCCACCCTGTTGATGACCGGCATTCTGGCCTACACGGCCATCATGGTGCTGCGATGAGACAACCGCCCATACGCATCCCTATCATCGACCGCTACGGCAACATCGTCCAGGCCGGCATCCCGAAGGAAGACCTGGACGCTTATCTCAGCGACACGCGCCAGCAGGCCGTCCCGCGAGGGACGCGCCTGGCGCCGCCCGCTGATCCAGCACTCGACGAGCTGGACGATGAGGAAGTTGACGATCTGATCGCCCACGAAGTCTATCAACCGCAAGGTAAATATGCACATCAATGAGATGTTCCCGGCCCGCTTCCTGCGCGGCCAGGATATGACCGGGCCGCTGCTCATCGTCATCCGCGGCGTCAGCACCGAGAAAGTCAGGGCCGGCGCCGGCAAGCCCGAAGAGACCAAGTATGTCCTGCGCTTTGAGCTGGCCAAAGGCGCGGCGGGAAACCCGGCAGCATTAAAGACCACCCAGCACCCGCCGGATGGCTACGGGCTTTTACTGCGCAAGACGCTGGCCAACGACATCGCGGAAGCCGTCGGTACCGACGATATCGAGAAGTGGATCGCGGCGAAGGTCGTGATCTATCCGGCGACCGAGAAAGCCGCCGGCCGCGAGGTGATTACCACTCACATCAGGGCTCCGAAGGTTCATAAGGATGAAACGGGCAAGACGGCGGAGCTGCCGCTGACGGAGACACATTGAATGAGAAGTTTTTCACCCACCATAGCCTGATCGATCAGGCGACCTATTGACAGAACGGGGGAATTTATATGGCACGAGGACGCATGCTCAATAAGACGGTTTCGTTTTCCTCTAAATTCAATGCGCTGCCGGATGATACATGCCGGCTGTTCGCCACGTGGACGATAGCACAACTGGACCACCGCGGTGTGTATTACGCCGAGCCAGTCATCGTCCGGTCGGTGATTATGCCAATGCGCGACGACGTGACGCTCGCCCAGGTAGCCGGCTACATGATCGCAATGCATAATGCGGGTCTGATCCAGCTGTTCGAGCAGGACGGCCGGCAATGGCAGTCCTGGCCGGGGTTTGCCGATAACCAATCGGGCCTGCGAAAAGAGCGGGAAAAGACCGATTTCCCAGCACCGCCAGAGACCATCGGCGACATGCCGGATTTCTGGCGACAATTTGCCGCCACTTTGCCGCCACTTTGCCGCCAAAATGACGCCGAAAAGCCCGCAGAAGTTAACTTAAATGAAATTAAACGAAATGAAGTTCAAGGGGAAGGGAAAGAGCAACGCGCTGACGCGCGCCCCCCTGAACCCGAAAAACCTGAATCCCCAAAAGCGCCTGAACCGGAACAGCCCAGAAAGAAACCCGGCAAACCTGCCGACCCGCTTTTAAGCAATCCGGCTGTCGTCGTCTACCGAGACGTAATGCACAGAACTCCGAACGAGCTGCAGCGCGCCATAATCGCAGAAAAGGCGCAAGACGTGGATCGCTGGAGGGCCACACTTGAAAACTGGCGCGCCCATTCCTGGAATCCCGGCAACGTGCCGGGCATGATCCAATCCTACGATAAGCCGATTGCGCCCATCCCGGCGCAGAACTGGCCTCGCCGAGGCGGATCTGCGCCCGACACGCCGGCGGCGCGCGCAAACCGCAGGATGGGCTTCGATGTCTGAGTCCCGGCAGCTCGTCAGCGAATGGCGCTCAGAGCGCTATGAGCCGGACGATCAGCATGCGCCGTGTAACTACTGCAACTCGATGCGCTTCATAATCGCCAGCGATGGCGCGCGGAAACCGTGCCCGGTATGCCACGTCGCCCAGGGCTGGAAAACGCAGCGCACCGACGCCTATTCGTCCAACGCCGGCAAGTCGAAGGCGCAGACGTTCGACACGTTCAAGGTCGACACGCCGGCGCTGAAGACGCTGCGCAACATCGTCTTTGACTACGCGACGAACCCGCACGGCTGGCTGGTTATCCACGGCGCGCCGGGCAACGGCAAGACGCACCTGTGCGCGGCGGCGCACAACGAGTTGGCCGCCCGCGGCGTCGATTGCATCTTTGTCAGCATGCCGGACCTGATCGCCTCGCTCAAGAGCCTGTTCGACGAATCGACGAGCCTGCTGGAGCACCAGACCTATTCGCAGCGCCTGCGCATCTACCAGGCGGTCGAGGTGCTGGTGATCGACGACCTCGGCGCAGAGCGTCAGACCGACTGGACGAACGGCGTCCTGTTCGAGTTGCTCGACTACCGCTACCGCAACCAACTCGCCACACTGATCTCGACGAACCAGGACCCGAACGACAAGCTGGTGTTCGACGCCCGGCTCATCAGCCGCTGGCACGACTCGGCATTTTCAACGGTCATCCGCAACACCGCGGCGGATTACCGCATGCGCAGAAGCGCGGCGAAGGATAAGGCGGCATGACCAAATCAAAGATCGAATGGACTGACGAGGTGTGGAATCCTGTAACGGGCTGCAGCAAGGTCAGCGACGGTTGTAAGAATTGCTACGCGGAACGCATCACGGCGCGGTTTCGCAAAGATCACTTGCCCTGGACGCTGCAGAACGCTGCGCACAACGTCGTGCTCCATCCTGATCGAGTCGAAGAGCCGTTTCACTGGCGCAAACCGCGCCGCGTCTTTGTGAACAGCATGAGTGACCTGTTTCACGAGTTAGTTCCTGCCGAATTTATCTATCGCATATTCGAGGTGATGGCATCGGTGCAACAACACACGTTTCAGATTCTAACCAAACGGGCGGAGAGAATGGCTCAAGTCGTGCCAAGAATCAACGAATATCTGGAATCAAAAATGTTGAGCACAGATAATGTGTGGCTGGGCGTCAGCGTCGAGAACCAGGCGGCTGCCGACGAGCGCATCCCGCTGCTGCTGCAGACACCGGCGGCAGTGCGGTTTCTATCGTGCGAACCGCTGTTGGGGCCGGTGGACCTGGGACGCGTCACCCCGTGCGGCTACTACTGTGATGAGAAAGTCGGTCATGTGGATCATCAGTTCTGGACACCCGGCATAAACGGCGGGATCAACTGGGTGATCGTCGGCGGCGAATCCGGACCGGGTGCACGCGCGATGAACCCGAAGTGGGCGAGATCGCTGCGCGACCAGTGCGTAGAGGCAGGCGTCCCGTTCTTTTTCAAGCAATGGGGAGAGTGGGCGCCACTCTATGAAATCCAGGATGATGACAAGGTCGTCGCAGGATTACAGGGCTTGCTGGGTACGACTCACTTTGATGAGGTATCTGGCATAGGCGGCGATACAGAAGCATATCGCGTCGGCAAGCACGCGGCTGGCCGGCTGCTGGATGGCTATGAGTGGACTGAATACCCGGAAGTGAAGCATGACTGACAACTTTGCTTTAATCGAGTCCCTGGTGGAGTTGATCGACGCGACCGATAAGCTGCCGATCAGGAGCAACGCCCCGCGCGCGGTGATCTTCCCGTACCAGCGAGCGCGCGAGCATGCCATCGCATCACTGCGCGAAGTCGTCGGCGGCACGAACGGCTACGCGACGATCGTGAATGCGCGAAATTATATTTATGCGCGACGCGCGCATCTGAAAGCGCCCGAAGATGGGAATGCGCCGGCGTGAGAAACCGTCAGGGAGGCCGCTCGCGCCATGTGTGACGCCTGCGAAGCCAAAGCCGGCGAGCTTCACGGCGCGGCTCCTGAACCCGCCTGGTCGCTTATAGTCCATGCCGCGCATGACACATGCCAGGCCTGTAATGTGCGGGACGTCGCCGGGATATGCAACCAGTGCCCGGGCGTCGAGATGCTGCGCCGGCTTATCGCCGGTTCGCGCAACCAGGAGGCAAGCGATGCGCGCTGAACTGGATGCCATGCTGAACGAAGCGGTCGCAGGCGGATACCTGGCTGCCGGCGTGCCTGTGGCGTTAGTCGAGAAGCGCACCGGCGTCAAGGCCGGGCATGCTGTGCGGACCGGGCGGATATGGCGCGCTGGCGGATCGATGCCATGGTCCGCCGACGAGGATGCAGTACTGCGCCAGTCGCTGGGGTGCATGAGCGAGCGGGAGATCGCAGCCCGGCTGGGCCGCTCGATAACCGCGGTGCATCTGCGCTGGAAGCGCGATCTGCGCCTGCCGGCGCCGTCCAAAACGCCGGGGACGCTGACCGGCCGCCGGGCTGCGGATCTGCTGGGAGTCGGCATGCATTTGATGAGCTATTTCGTCGATCGGGGCATGGTGCCGGGGCGACTGATGCCGGGCGACCGGAAGATCCGCCTGATCGAATACGCGGATCTGCTGCGCTGGTCGGTCAACCCGGAGCACTGGATCTACTTCAAACCCGAGCGCGTGCGCGATGCGCATATCCGCCGCATGATCGATCTGCGGCGCGATCGCTGGGGCGATGAGTGGTGGACGACCCGGCGCGCAGCCGATTACCACGGCGTGCAGGTCGTCAACTACGACGGGCGCAGGAACGTCAACGATCTGCCTGCCTGGTCGTACTGGTTCGTGTGCCGCTCCGAGGTCATGGCGGCGAAGTTCTACCGCGGCAAGGGTTCGGCGATGGCGATGGCCAACGGACAGCGCAAAGGCGCGCTGCCGGCGGAAGCCCGCGCGTTCATGCTGCTCGCCCGCGGCGCAGGCCTGCCTTATAAAGCCATCGCCGGAATGATGCACCTCAAGACGAAACGCGTGGAGTATACCGTCTGCACGATCGAGCAGCGCTCCGGCGGGATCCCGTTCGTAGACTGGCGCGATGTGTCCAGCCGGCTGCCGTGCATCGGGCGCGCCGCCGCGAGCTTCATCGCCGGCCGGCCGCTGAGCACAGACCAGGTGAGCATCCTGCGGTCCGTGATGCTGGCATGGGGAGACCGTTACGGCGTGGCTTTACCCGGTACGCGCATGCCATACATGACTATCAAGGTGCTGAAGGAAATGAACGCGCGTCTCGATTGCGCCGGCGTCTATCCGTTCGGGAGGGAAGCGTGACCATGAAGTGGATGACGATGACGACGATGACACTCCGTTTGAGGGCGAAGGAGTGCCGTGTGGATGTCCGTACTGTTTCTGCGCCAGCACCACCATTGCTGGCGAGGTGTGCAACGACTGTTTAGGTGGAGCGCACCAGGGATGAAGCGATCAATTGGTCGCGAGAGGTGAGAATGACACGACTCGGAGAAGACATCCTATTCAGCATGTTGGGTAATGCGGCGATAGTACTGCTGGTCCCCAGTGCATGCCGCCCGGTACTCACTATTCGGCATGCGGATGGCACCGTCGAGCAACGCCTGCTTGGCGACATAGCCATCGTCCCAGTGACAGATATGCCCAGTGAGTTCAAAGACCTGCAGGAGATCGTCGATGACGATTCAAAAGCTGATTGATCGCTACCAGGTCCGCCCGGCGCGCCGGGCGCCACAGGATGCATTTATAGACCATCTGTGCCAGGTGCTGGCGCGCATCATCCAGCGCCAGACTGCGCGCTGATATGCGAATAGCACTGGCACTGCGTGTTTCCAGCGATATGCAGGTGGAATATGGCTGGTCATTGGATGACCAGGAGAAACGCGGCAAAGCCTGGGCAGCCAATGAAGGCCATAGCATCATCCGCACCTACCGGCAGGAAGGCGTCAGCGCCGGAACGGCTGACCGCGACGAACTACTGGAGATCGTCGCTGACGCCCGCAATAACCAATGGGATGGGCTGTGGATATGGAACGTCACTCGGTTCACACGCCACCCCGATGATATTAAGCATCTGCGCTCTATAGAGTTCGACAACGGCAAGCGCATCTTTGAGGATGGCCGGCCGATTACCACGCTCACACCGTCCGGCGAGCTCGACGTCAGCTTACGTGTCATCGTCGGCAGCTACGAGCTGGCCAAGATCAGGCAGGAGACATCCCGCGGCAAGCGTGCCCGCGCCCTCGGCGGCAAGAGCAACAGCAGCATCGCGCCGACAGGCTACCAGAAACAGGGTGGGGACCTGATCCCGCGGACGGATAACTCCGAGGCCGTCCGTCTGATCTTCACGTTGTTCAGGACGGAGATGTACACCATCCGCCAGGTGACTGAGATCGTTCAGGCGCGTGGCTACAGAACGAACGCCGGCAAGCCATTCAGCGTGGATACCGTGACGGCGATCCTGCGCAATAAGTTCTACGCCGGATTTGTTGCTTACCGCGGCCTGACGCCGGTGTATACCCAGGCGCAGCGCCCGCGCAACTCGAAAAAGTCCATCCAATGGTTCAAAGGGGCGCATGTGGCGCTGATTGACGAGGAGACCTGGGATCGCTGCCAGCAGATCCGGATCGAGCGCAGCGGCAAGCGCTATGGGCGGGCCGTCAAACCCAATCGCACCTACCTGATTAACCATCTTGCCTGTTGCGCCGGCTGTGGAGGCCTTCTGCGCGCACATTCCAGTATCTACGAGAAGCCCAAGTACCGTTGCAGCGCCCACGATCGCGGAATGCCTTGCGCGTCGGAGCGCTCATATATACGCGAGTCCGTACTAGAAGCCCAGATCGACCAGCACATGGCCGGTCTGGTATGGACCGACGAGATCAAGCACCGCGCGATGGAGATGGCCACGCACGCCGACCAGGCTAAGACCGTGCTCGCAGAACGTAAACGTATCCAGGCCCAGCTCGAGCGGGCCAAGATGTTGTTCGAGATGGGAGACTACACGCCTGAGCAGTACCAGCAGCGCAAGACCGAGCTTTCGGGGCGGATCGCCGGTCTGCTGGTGCCTGAGCAGACTGACGTTCATGCGGCGATGGATCTGCTGAACGATGCCGCGTCGCTGTGGCGGGGCGCAGATCGCGCTGAGAAGCGAGATATACTGCATGAACTGTTCGACGCCATCATCGTAGACCTGGACGCCGAGAAGGTCGTTGAATACCGCCCGAAAACGCAATTCGCCACCCTTTTCAGAGCGGCGACAGATGATGATAAGCAACGGTAGGTTTAGGCGGACGCGACGGGCGCTGTACCCTGCATAAACTATTGTTGTATAGGAAGATCCCCAATATGCCAAAAAGAAAGTATATCTCCGCCGACATTAAAGCGATTGTCTTCAACCGTGATAGCGGGAAATGCCGTAAGTGTGGAGCATCAGGTCTAATCGAGCTCAATAACCATCATCGAAACATGGTTGTCGATGGCGGAACGAGCGAGCCGGACAACCTGGTACTGCTATGTTCTCGATGCCACGACGAATGGCACTGGATTCACAACAGATTGCCGCAATTTACCTTCGAGAAGTGGCTCAAAGCCCCACCGATAGATATGCTGTTGATGCCTTACTGGAATGATGAGATCGAACAATCCGTAGAAGAAGATGGATTATCCGATTTTAGCAAAGCGCTGGCTCTCTTTGTAGATGTTATGAAAAACAGCGACTTCGGATAATCCCCAATTAAACATCTACACTAGCCGGTCTACCGGCACCCTTTCCTCGCCGGTTATTATATGGCACATTCACCAGCGTTGCCGCCGCCTGTTTCGCCCGTTCGCCTCTCCGATCGTACCGCGCCGTTGTCTTCACGTCCTCGTGGCCAACGATCGCCGCCACCGTCGCGATATCCGCGCCGGCATCCAGCATCTCTGAGATAAACGTCCGGCGAAAGTCATGCGGCGTGATGTCCCGTATCCCGGCCTGGTCGGCGCGTTTCTCAAGCATCCGGTTGATGGCGACCGTGCTGAGCTGTTTCTCATGACGCAGCACGCCGGCCTTGCTGATCGCGCAGAAAATCGGCCCGGGCTGATCCCCGCGAACGGTCATCCAGTCGCGTAGCGCCTCGAGGGCCCCGGTTCCAATATAACCGGTCCGCTCCTTGTTCCTTTTACCGACGACCCGCAACGATCCATCCTGCAGATCAACGCCGTTGGTGTGCAGCGCGCACACCTCAGCCCGGCGAAGGCCTGTGGCCGCCATGACCGCGATGATCGCCGCGTCGCGGGTTCCCGCCGGAGTTTCATCCTGAACGCACACTTCGATCAGCCTGCTGATCTCGCCGGTAGGCACATCGCGCCCGGTAGACAGGCGCAGACCGATGTCGCCGCGTATATCCCGGATGCGCTGAAACGTCTGCACGTCTATTAGACTGGACTCCCACGCCATCCTGGCTACGCCGCGCAGCGCCGACAGAACCTTGTTTCGCGTCGCCGGCGCGCCGCCGACCTTGGCCATGATCGCGCGCACGGCTTGGGCGTTCAGCGTGGTCCAGTCGACGCGCTGCCACAATAGCGCACGTGCGTGTCGATCGAGGCCGCGCGGCTGCATGATCACTTCGGCGACCTTATTCAATGCGGACACCTGGCCGCGTCGCGAGACCTCGGTCCGCAGCGAGGCAATATAAGCGACGGCCGGCTGGGTGCGCGAATTGTCATGTAAGAGGGCTGGTAATGTGGTCATAACACACCTGTTCTAGATAAGTGTTCTAGAACTCGGATTCTATAACGTAATCCGGCGATGTCAATATAGGGCAGGAAATATCATTGTGTAGGAACTGGAGCTGTTTCTGCCTGGCGTTTCCCCTCCGCCTCCACCTGCGCACGCACCAGCGCCGTCCGCCCCAGATCGAGGATGTGAAACACCGACTCGATCGGCAGGTTCGCCCCGGCCGTCGACAGAATGACGCTATCGCTCGCCGCGTGGTACTGCAGTACCAGCGTCACCGGTCGCGCCTCGATCAGCGCCCTCATCTGCTGTAGCACCGCCACCTGCTTCACCGGATCGTCCGTCCCCAGCAGTTGCGCCAGGCTCGGCGCCGGATTGATTGCCGGCTCAGCCAATTCCCTTCGTGTATTGCTCATAGTCCTCCTAACTCAGATTCTGGTACACCGTAAAGTAATCGATGTCCGTGTGCCACTTGCCGCCGTTCATCTCCACATACGCCTGTAGCCCCCATTGCCCGGCCACGCTCAGGTCGCCGGCGATGGTGACATAGCGCAGTTTGCCATCCGTACCAGTGGTCGTCCACACCGCCGTCTTGGTCATCGTGGTTCCGTCCGGCTTGCGGAACACCAGCTGCATCAGCGTCGCGCTGGAAATATTGACCGCCGTGGCGCCCTCGGTGATCGTGCGCTCGAACGCCGTCCCGACATCCCCTACGTGAATCTCGTTTGCTGCCATTAGAACTCCGTATCCTTGCTGTTGGACTGCGTGATATATGCCGTATCGGCCTGCTGGCGGGTCACATACGACCCTCCACTGCGCGAACGCGTGATATACGAGATGCCGGTGACAATATCTCGGACGATGACAGGCACGTAGCCGTTCAGCGCGCTCGTCAATGCGCCGCCAGTTGTCAGTACCCCAGCCAGCACCTTCGCCACCATCCGTGCCAGGCTGCCGGTTGGCGACAATCCGCTGGCGAGTCTCTTGCCAGTCTGCCTCAGGAGCGCACCGGTGGAGGTCAGAGAGCCAGACAGAGCCACAAGCACTGTGCGCCACGACGAGAGTGCGCCCGATGATGCCAGCAAGCCGGCCAGCCTCTTGATGACCTGGCGCGTCTGAGTCCCCGCAGGACTGAGTGTGCCAGTCAGCGCCCTGTCTGTCTGCCTGGCCAATACGCCGCTGGAAGTCAATGCCCCCGATAACGCTTTGAGCACCGTCTTGATCGCACCCAGTACTCCCGCAGGAGTCAGCCCACCCGTCAGAGACCGCGTTATCTGTTTGACCACCGATGCGGCAGGCATGATGCTACCGGTCTTCGTTGTCGCGATAAGCCGCACCAGTGTACCGCCCGATGTCAGAGCACCAGCCAGTGTCTTGAGTGCAATCTTGATTGCTGCCAGCGCGGCAGCCGGTGTGATTCCGCCTGTCAGGGCGTGAGCAGTTCGCTTGACGAGTGTCGCGGCCGGTGACAGCGCACCGGTCTTCGTCGAGGCTGGACGTTTCGCAATCGTCGCTGCAGGCGTGACGCCGCCACTGATAGACTGTGTGTAAGCTATCCCACCAGCAACGACCGTACCACCGCCGAAATCGTCACAAAATGCAACATTTACCAGTTCGAGAAACAAGCTGCCAGCACTGGCATAGGTGCTATCTGTGCGACTTAGTTTCTCCGTCCATGCCCCCGCACCTACTCGGTAGTACCCTTTTATTGTTGTACCGATTATCTCGATACCCACTTTGTCGCCAGCGGCTAATGTTTGATTCGTCGAAGCGCCCAGTTGCGTGGCAACTCCATTATCCAGTCTATATAAATTGATGTGTGCGCCAAACGACTCCGGAACACCGACATAATAGCCGTCAATGGTAGACAGCGCGCCTGTCGATTGCCCCCGCACACCAGCGATATGAGTTGTGGAGTCAACTGTACCGAGCGTGATATATGCTTCTGAATCTGCGCCAAAGGTGTTTGGATTCCAGACTGCCCACCCGCTTCCGGATTGCGGCCAACATTGATTCCCGGAAACGATCAACCCCCCCGCTCCCGTGGGTGTTGACCACGATGCCGATGGTGGCGGGCCAACATTGGGGCGATTGAAGTTATCAAGAACGCTGGTAGTCGGGAATGCCATTTAGTTCACATCTGTATCAGCTTCAGACACAGAGCGACACGCCTGAGGGACTCCATCCAGAACTATTTGATCGTTGTTGCGATCATAGCGTGGTTTCAGTCGTTTCGAGGCGATGAATCGCAGTACGTTGCCCAGTGTATGACCGCGCCACGTCGCCAGGGTACTCCCTAGCGCTGCGCTAATTTCGGCTGGCGTATACCCCATATTCCCAATCAATGTCAGCAGCGCATTGCGTTGTTCGCTCGTGAGGGTAGATAGAGTTGTGCTGAGTGTGGGGGCTGTTACGGGCACACGGGTAAATCCAGCAGTCCCCCCGATAGTGGTCAGGGTCGCGCTTGACGCACGCACCTTGACCACTGCGTACCCACCTGACACCTCGATCTCTGACCATGCGCCACCGTCAGCATTGATCTGTGGCGTAAAATCATCCATCGCACAATAGCGTGCTGGTGGCTGCATATTAACCCATACGCCGTTTACCTTGTCCCACACCATTGCGCGTTTATAGGTGCAAATGAACCATGCCGTCGCCATTGCTTAGCCTCCTGCGGTGAGAGTCAGAGCATACGTAAATTGGATGCTATCCCCGGCTGCCACATTGATCGCGCTGAACACCGATCGATCCCACAGAGTTCCACCCGGAACAGCCGCCTGGCTGAAGACACCATGCTCAGTGATTGCCGCAGCAGCATCAAAGGTCAGTGTACCCACTGATTGATAGACATTCGCGCTCGGCGTCGTATTTGTTCCGGATGCGCGTGTGCTATCAGGATTCAGCGCAGTCGTGCTCTCGGTCACCAGCGCCGTATCGCCGACGGCTTCAGCCGTTGTGCCAGTGCCGCAACCGTGATACTTGAAATTCGTGATATCAACCGTACCATCCTTGAAGTCCGTTGCCATCAGTGTGACGCCGGCGGTGGTCACGACCATGCGCGACAGCACGCCATAATCGATCCACTCGCCGGATGCGCGGCGCAACCGAGCGCGTAACTCCGCTCGCACTGTCGCCACGCCGGTCAGTTTCGAGAACAGCCCGGCCAGCAGCGCGCCGATCCAGCCCCGGACGTAGCTCAAGCGCAGCATGTTGCGCAGTCGCCAACGCAGTCCCGGCCCTCTGGCGCGCTGCACGCACGCACCCACCCTCCCCGCAAACCCGATCTTTGATGCCATCATTTCTATCTCTCCGCCGACTCCTGTCGGCCAAACGCCGTTTCCGGCCTGCTTACATTGGATTCTCCCGGCTGCTCTCTATCCCACCCTCATTGCCCAGAAGACGGGGCTGTAGTCGTACAGGGTGACGGTGTTGAGGGCGCCGCCGCTGCCCTGATACACGACCAATTCGAGATAGTCGTTCACTGCCATGTAATGCACGGTTGACAGTGCGCCTGGCGCGTTGCCGTACTGGTCGGAGTTGTGCACGGCACTGGTTAGCACCGTACTGCCATTCTTCCAGATTTGCATCAGCCGCGCTCCGACAACGTTGCTGACCCATTCCACACTCCCGCCGACCATGTAGTACCCTGCCGTCTTGATGGTGATGCGGGTGTTGTTCGTGACGTTGTCATGCATGACATCCGTGTCGAAGTACTCCGCGTCGAACTGGATGGGCGTCCAGGCGGTATTAGGAATGGTCTGTGCGGCGCTCTTGATGACGCGGCATCCGATGGCAGGCATCCAGGCGGGGGCCAGCTTGCCACCAGCGTCGGCAATGGGCATTGTGCTGGCTGCTGGCGTTGCGCTTGCAGCAGCCCAGGAGAGAACACCGGCACCGTTCGTCTTCAGTACCTGGTTTGCTGTGCCATCTGCTGTGGGATAGGTCAATGACCCGACTTTCAGTTTTGTTGAGCCTGTGCCGGCCCCCACGATCTGCACGCCGTTATTGGCGTCGATCTGGATATATGTCTTGTTGGCGGTATTCCGCTGCACTCCGGCCAGGACGACTGTGCCGTAATCATTGACACCAGCCAGCCCGACGGAACCCAAATAGATAATCCCGGCACTGTGATACAGGTATCCGACTTCAGCCGCGCTGTCATCAGTCCATCGTGCAGCCATGACACCGCTCTCCAGTGCTCTCAATGTCATGCCGTCATTGCTGATTTTAAGCGCCTTGCGGTCACCGTTATAGGCAGTGCCAGCCAGCTTGATGGCAATCTCCGGTGGTGTCACGGTGGCATCCAGCTCTATTCGTCCCGTCCCGTTGTACCCCAGGTCAACCCACACTGCCCCCGCCGGCCATGCATTCGCGCCGCTGCCGTCCAGATTGCGGGTCACGTTATAGACCGTCCCACTCACCAGCGTGCCGACCTGCATATACTCGACCTGCCCCAAACCCTGAAACAGCAGGAAGTCGTTCGGCGTCATCGCTTTGCCAAAGTTGATTGTCGTATCCGCCGCCACAATCTGTCCCGGCAGCACGCCGGTATCCTTGGCAACGATGATTTTTCCGCCGATGCTCTGCACCGCGCCGGCGATGAGCGTGCTGGTGTCGAATTCGCTGGCGTAGATGCGCCTCGCGGGCGCCGCCGCGCTGCCCACGTCGTAGGCGTTGGCCAGCGCGAACGCGATGCCATTGGTCGTCAGCAGGCCGCTCATGCTCCGCGTGCCGCTGGCCAGCAGATAGGCCGGGTGCGGATCGCCCGCCGCCAGGTGCGTATTCATCGCGCTGGTGATATCCGCAACGACCGCCGCGCCGATGGACGCAGGCGTAAGCGGGTCTGTGCCGCCTGTGGCGTGGGTGCTCGCATGTGGCAACGGATAGGCCACACCGCTGCTGCTGAGGCTTGCGCCGCCCAGCACGATCAGCCCCGCCGACCGCGCCGCCGCTGCCTGCGTCACGTCCGCCTGAGCGACTTCGACGCCGCCCACGCTCTGAATCTCGATGCGGTCGCCCACCTGCGGCAGCCCGCCCCGTAGGGGCAGCTTGCGCTTCAGCCCGCTCTTGTCGTCCGGCGTCACGTCCACCGTGCCGTCGCCGATTGACTTCACGATGCCATAGCGCCGCGCGCCGGGCGTTTGCTGCGCGCCGGCATCGCGCGCGATCCTGGCGAACCCGCCGCCCGGTTTCACTGCCATGCCTGAAATCCCCGCAATTTATATGTCGCCACGATCTTGTCCTTGCTCCTCGTCCAGTCCAGCGCGTTGATGACGCAGTCGATGGCCGCCTGCGCCGGCGCATCGCCGCCCGGCGTATACATCAGTTGCACCTTGTCCTCTACCTCCGGCCCTAATCGCGCCAGCGCATTAACGACCTCATCCTGGCTGTACTCGACGGATTCGCGGCTCTTGGCTTGCGCCACGTCCCGCGCCTGCTGTACTGTTTCCAGATCGCCGTTAGATAGCGCCGTAAAGCTGTAGCCGTCTTTGAGGATGAAGGTTTCATTGACGTGTCCGCCTGTTTGCGCGCCGCTCACCTGCACGTGCCCCACCGGTTGCGCGTCGTCCGATTCGTGGGTATGGTCGTCAATCGCTTTCGTCAGTGTGCCGGCGTCATCGCGCACGACGAACCGCGCAAAATGCAGCCCGCCGTCGACCGTCGGGCGCGACCAGACGTGATATTTGTCGCACAGCCGCTTGATCGTCGCGCTGGTATTCTCGCCCTGCGCCATACTGATGTGCTGCAGCTCGTCCCACAGCTCCGGCACCCGCGCCGATGCGCTGTTTCCGGCCACCGGCAGCGAATAGCTCAGCGCGATGACGCCCTGCGTCAGCACCTGGTAGCTCGTGCCGTCCGTGTGCATGTATTGCGCCAGGTTGAACGTCCATACCGGCTTGCCATTGATCTCCACGCCGACCAGGTTGCCAACCGCTGTGACGCGCAGCGAGACGTTGTCCGCCGCGGCCGCGCACAGGTTCACCGGGCTGATGGTGATCGCCGGCGTGCATTCCAGCCACTTCAGCCCGTTGCCGTCCGCCGTCAGCCCGCTCGATGGCGCCTGAATGCCCACGATTACCGCACCGGCGCTCGGCTGGTAGATCGACAGCCGGTAGTAGCCCCGGAAGTCGATCAGCAGTTTCGCGCTGGCGTCCAGGTGGGCCTGCAGGTCCAACACGAAGTCGGCCAGCGTGTCCACCAGGGGCAGGTTAGCCGGCATCGCCGTGATCGCCCCTGTCCATGGCGCCGTCGCATACGCGCCCGTCATCAGGTTGCGGAACGTGACCGTCCGCACGCCGGCCAGGGCGCACAGGTATGTCAGCCAGTCCTCGACGGATTTGTATCGCCCGGTGTAGGCGTCGAACCGGCTCACCGTCACGAACGACGCGACGGCTGCCGTCGCGCTGATCGGCGCCGGGTAGTAGCACACCGCCGCGTCGGAAGCGTGCGCCGCTTTCTTCGTTCCGAGCTGCCCGCGCCCTGAGACAATCAGGAAGTCCGTGTCCAGGATCGGCCCTGCCGGCAGCGTGTCGATCGTCACGCCGCCCGGGTTCGCGCTGGTTCCGCCGCCGGTAACGCCCGTCGCGTACACATTCGGCACGTCGCCCGCCGCGCCGCCGCTGCTGCGCCCCGTGATCTCGATCAGCATGCCGGCAGGGTTCGGGATGGCGCTCAGCTCGTCGCCCGGCCGGGCACCTCCGACCCATTTATTCAATATCGTCATCGACGGCGTGGTCTGCGGCGCCGGCGTCGCATAGTACGTCGGGATCGCCGTAATCCATGCGGTCGGCCGCGTGGTTGGCGTCCCGAAGATCTCGGCGTGGCCGGTATACGACTCTTCGCCATACCGGACGATCTCCTGCTCGATGATCATGCGCCCGGCTGCCGGCAGCCCATACAGCGTGCTGGCGCGCCCCTTGAACAATCCATTGTGGTGCAGGATCATCTTCCACAGATCGGAGTTGATCTTTGGGCTGGTCGAGTCCCAGGCTGCGTTCGTGTCTGTCACCGGCGATCCATTCATCAGATAATGCGTGACGCCGTCGGAATCCACCCAGCGCGAGGAATACAGGCTGGCCGACGGATCGTTCCCGACAAACGCCGCTTTGCCGGTCATGCGGACAAGCGCCTTGATCGGCTTCGGGTCGACGAATATGGTGCCGCCAGTCACGGTTTTGTTGGCCGGCTGGCTCTTGGCCTCGCCGAAGTAAGTATCCTGCTCGACGATGTACACATCGATGGTCGTGCCGCTGGACGCGCTGGTGATCGTCACGCCCGCAGCCGCCCAGACGAATCCACCGCCCAGGCTGTCGACCTTCCAGATGCGCACATCGCCGCCGCTGACCGTCTTGACCCATTGCCCCACATAGAAATTAGGGGTGCCGATGCCGGCGCCCAGGTTCACCAGGTGATCGGTGGGGTTATGGTCGCACTGCGCCGTGCCGGAGCGGGTGCCGCTGAACGTGTGGTAATCCGCCGCGCTGGATAGCCCGATCTCCTGATCGCCGTAGGCGGCATGGTCGAAGGCGGTTTTGAGCGCCCAGGTGTCGGTATTCACTGCGAATCCCGGCCGGTTGCGGGCCTGCGGCGCGATGACCGCGTCGTCGGAGAACAGGTATTCGCTCACCAGCGCGAAGGTCGCACTCGTCGAGGCCGTCGCCGCCGCGTAGTCGTGCACCTTGCTGTAGAGCTGCACCCGCCCGCCGGCCTTCCGCACCTTGTAGTCGCGGATCGCCCCGGCCGCGTGCGTGAATGCGGGCTCCGAGATGTAATGGCTGGGCAGCTCGCTCAGCGCCTGCAGGTAGGCGTCGCTGCCCGCGTCGTTCGAGAACCACAGCCCCTGGTAGCGCTTCTTAAAGTTGAAGCCGCCGGTGTTCAGCGTCGCGTCGACCGGCCGCAGGTTGAGCCTGGCCAGCCGCGGTTTCGTCTTCCCCGCGTTCCAGGTCGATGCGCCCGGGATGACGACGGCAGTGCCGGTGCCGTCGTCCGCGCAGTCCAGCAGGAAGGCGAACTCCGGCAGCGCGCCGGTGTCGCCGGTGGCCGGCATCTTAACCGTGGCCGCCAACAGCATGTCCGGCGCATCGGCGACGTCCGCATAGGCGAACAGCGGGTTATTCAGCGCCTTCGATTGCAGTCCGGCCGCCCCGCTGAGCACGACGTCGTACTCCGCCAGGTCCGGCGCGATGGGCAGGTTGGGATCGAGGGACAGTACATCTTTCGTTGGGGTTTTGATCGCCAACCCGCCGGCCGTGCTCAGAGCGGTTTCGAGCACGTCGCGCCCCCACTGGTCTATCGAGATGTTGACGTCGTGCCGCACGATGGCTTTATTCGCCTTATCGCGCGCCGCGAATCGCGCCGGCTGCCGGCCGTCGGCGTTAACGACCGTCGCCGGGTTGTCCAGCCCGTACACTCCGATCGGCGAGACGACGCCCCGCTGTCCGGCGTAAAAGTACAGCGTCGCGCCGCGCTTGATCACGCCGCTCAGCTCGGTGGTCAGAGCGCCATCGCTGTTCTGCAGCGTTCCGCTCAGCTTGTTCGGCCCATTGCTGACCTGCCCAAGCTTCCAGTCGGGCTGCAGTCGCGCCGTCAAATCCACCTGCAGGCCGGTGTTGTAGCTCTGCGCCGGTGTGGCCGTGGCGACCTTGACCGTCAGCCCTCCGCCGTAGTAGATCACCACCGGCGCGACGGCCGTGTCGACCAGCAGCGCCCCCTTACAGTCGGTGGCGGTCAGGTAGAACGACCGCTCGCCAAGCGACCAATTGATCGCATCAGCCGAGGTTAAATAGCAGTCGAAGGCGTCGGATGTGCCGTCGTTATAGGCGAAGGTCTGCCGGCCGCACAGGTAATACAGCGATCCGATCTTCGCCAGGCTGGACGCCCGGAAATACACCGCCCCGTACAGCGGGTCCACCGGCACGACCGGCGCCAGCATCGACTCTACGCCGTCCGTCACCGTGAACTGGACCGCCTTCCCGTTCGGGTGCCCGTTCGCCACAACCGTGATCGCCGTCGTCGTAGGGTTATAGATCGCCTCGACGAACGTGGCATATTTCGCCGTGCTGTACCAGTTAGTGTAGCTCTCGGTGAGCGCCATCTGGATCATCGTGTCGAGCGGATAGGCGTGCGTGGCGTCGGCGATCCACCAGAACCGCAGCGTGCTCAGGTCGTTGGCGAAGTCGTGCGTGCCGACGCACACGATCACCCCGCCGTCGGTCGGGCAGACTGCTTCGACGCGCCGCACCAGGGCGCTG
>JAEHJW020008040.1_pt1 | contig 42985 bp, 65 predicted proteins | sample 9271431 | NCBI WGS metagenome assembly JAEHJW02
TCCGATGATCCATCAACAGTAGTTTTATGCCACTTGCCTGATGAATCTCATGGCATGGCTAAAAAGTCAGATGATATCAGTGCATGCTTTGGATGTTCCGATTGTCATGATGCAATCGATGGAAGAATAAAAGGAATTCATCCTGACGATAAAGAATTCTACTTTAGAAGGGCTCAGACTCGAACATGGAGACGGCTTATTGAATTAGGAGTGATTAAAATTGGCTAAAATAATTATTGGTATCGACCCGGATTCTGAATATCACGGCGTATCAGAATGGGTTGACGGGAAATTGACAGATCTTAAAATGATGCAATTAATGGATCTTTATGAATATTCAAAAGAATTGATTCAATATGGAACAAATTCCGTTGAGGCTCACATCGAAAATGTTTCAGAAAATAGTGCCACTTTCATTAAGCGCGGGATATCTAATGCCCGGGCCAATACAAAAGTTAGCCTTTCAGTTGGGAGATGCCAGCAGGCACAGGTTGAACTTGAACGCATGTTTGAATCGCTTTGCATTCCAGTATTCAAACATAAAATCTCAAATATGTGGAAAGAACCAGCAAGCGGAAAGAAAATACTTGAATCTTTAGGGTGGACAGCGAGAAGCAATGAAGATACCCGCAGTGCAGCTTACTTTGGGTATCTTGGGGTTAAATCAATCAAGTGAATAATGATTGTTGAATTTCAGCAAGCGTGATCCGAAATGTTATCTCTTGCTCAATGTTCGCTGAATTGTGTATTTCGCCAAAAAATACGCCAGTACCATGCGCATATGTTTGAAGTCCCTGGCGAGAAGATATGGTTCCGGTTGATTGCTGCTGAGCGCTATTTGATGTGGTCGCACCAGTTTTTATCAAAGTAAATCCCGTGCCAAGACCAGATGGAGCAGCAGAAAGAGATTTTATTACTGATGTTGATATGATGCCTGGGATTGGATTTAATATTTGAATCTTTACAAGATTTTGCGCATCATCTGAATAACTCACTGCAGAAAAATATAGATTGTATTTTGCCCCACTGACATCCGGCATCAAATCTCTTTCCAAAATGATCACATCTTTATCTATTGGAGCTGAAAATCTGAACCATTTTGATTGCCCAGCAGGAATGGAAGTTGTTATTTCAGCGATATAAACGACGCCAAGCAATGACAAGTGCTCGGCATTTGATAGCTGTACAACGCCAAGACGTTTCGTGTTATAAAGTGGGATCATTCGCAACAGGCCATTGAATGCCTCAATATATGCCTTGTGCATTGATGTAAGAATGTTTTTGCTGAACATTATACAACCCTCACTCTTAATAACATTTTGTTATCACTGGCAATCCATGCCCCCAAATCGCCGGATTCATTAACTAATGAGTCTTCTGGCCACAGCCGAGAAAAGTCATCTGTTGATGATGGTGATGATTGGGTGCTGTAAAGTTTTCCAGAAAATTCGCAAAGATTTTCGACTTCGATTTGTGTACCAACTTGAATTGATGCTGCAGCATAAAGATCAACTGCAACGCCTGGCTCTATTTCAATGGTTATATTTGACATTACAGCCTCGATATTTAATCGTTATCAGATTGTGCGATTTTATTTTTTTTGCATTCTGGTTATTTCGATGTGTAATTTTTTGTTTTGCAATGAATAGTATCTAATGCAGAAAATTGTTAAAACCAATCCAAGTAGAGATGCCAGCTTACCGATGTCCTCAGGTATCCATCGAAGAAATGTTGAGACCCCTGCTCCTAGTGTTGAAAATGCCACCGTAAGTCCCACCCTTAGATCATTCAAAAGAGTCATTCCTGCGCCCATCATTGTGATATTATAAACTGATAAAATTGTATCAAATGAGCTTGTCATTATGAACAAAAATAAATTGACTGTTGGAAGTGCGATGCTGGCTGCTGCTTTTTTGATTTATCAAGAAAATGTTAAAAATTATGTCTATTCAGACCCGATTGGCATTCCGACATGGTGCGCCGGGGAAACACAAATAACTCTTGGCAAAAAAATAGAAGTTGGGAAGACATATTTTTCAGATCAGGAATGTTCTCAAATTCTTGAGCAATCATTGCAAAAATACAATAAGCCTCTTGAAACTCTTAATTATGAATTAGATCAAGGCCCACATATCGCATTTCTTGATTTCACATATAATTCTGGTGAATATCGGTTTAATCATTCTGGAATGATGCGATATCTTCGCCAAGGCAATGTTCCTGGTGCGTGCGATTATTTGTTAAAGTATAAATATGCACAAGGGTATGATTGCTCTAAATCAAACAAATGCGCTGGGGTGTGGCGGCGTCGTCTTGATGAATGGCAGGTATGTACAAAAAAAATCAGCGTTCAAGATTTTCTATTTAGAGTCGGTAAATTACCCAAGCATTCAAATTTTGAGGAGACAAAATGAAATATCTGTATGAATGGCGCGAATTATGGAAACTGCACAGCGTTAAAATGATGTTACTTTCTGTTGTAACAGGAACAACCGTAAGCCTAATGATGTTGTGGCAACCAAACTTGTTGGGCGGGGCTGCATTATGGATCGGATTCCGTGAAATTCTGACTGTTGTTACAATCTATTTGCGCAATATAAAACAAGAGGGAATTGAAGAATGACAGCAAAAATGTGGATTGGATTTGTGATTTTGCTGGTGGTAACCGGAATAAGCGCGGCAGTTTATGGGATTTATGATGAAAATCAGAAATTGAAAGCCGACAATCTAACGCTGCAAAATAATGTGAATTTACTGACAAGCACCAATCAAGATCTTAATCACACGATCGAACTAAATGCACAAACGGCTGCTGCAATCGATAATGCCAACGCTGCAATTGAAGCAATGAAAAATGATCTACAGCATCAACTCAAAACAACTACATCTTCAATCAAATCTGAACTGAAAGGATTGCCATGTTATGACCAAACTATCCCTCCTGATGCTATTGATGCTGTGTGCGTCATGCAGCCATCAAATAACGCCTGTAGCAACCATGACAAAAATAAAAGTGATCACAGTTCCGGAATCAATGCTGCCCCGGCCAAGGCAAATTGAAGCATCAGATTTAAAATTAGGGACATGTCTTGATGAATTAGCGCCTGCATTAAGAACTGAAATCGATGCCGCCAATAAACAATCAGATGAGATCATTAAGTGGCAGAATAAAGAAAAAGAGAGATATGAAAAAGCCCCATAAAGGGGCTTTCTATTTATTGAATATAAATTAATTCTTGCTTTCTTCCTGTTGTTACAATTTTTAATTCACAATCTAAAATAAAAGCCAATACTCCCGCAATACCAGAACCAGATCCTTTGGGAGATATAACCACATCAACATATCTACTATTTGAATATGCGTTTAGGTCCATATAAACACCGGAATAAAGAGCTAAAGATGGATCAGTGGATAACGCAGTTGAGCTACCTAAATTCACCTGTCCTGATGGCTCCCCTGATGGAGTAGTAATCAATGCCCCATCATTGCCAGACACAATAGATTTAAAGATATCAAAATTACAGGTTGTTACTAACGTCTCAGATGCGCCTGAGTTTTGATTTATTGATGAAATAGAGCCAGATACTTCTACTGTTACAGACCTTGCCCCAAATCCACTGGTGATTTGGGGAAAAAATATTTTACCCACGACATCGCCTACACCATTCCCAACCCCGATATATTTCGGACTCCCTGCGAGTTTTTTAATGTGAGAATTAATATTCAATTGGTACGTCATGTCTGTAAATGTAAGATTGCAATTATTTGCAACACCACAGAATTGAGCTGGAAAATATGCAGAACCAGTTATTCCCGAATCTTGGTTAACTATTATTGAGAAATTTGAAATTATAGGCTCTTGATTTCCCGAAGCCCCACTAACTCCATCGGCGTAAATTAAATGTTTACCCACAAAATCTATAACAGTTGGATCGTAATATGTTATTTTATAATCATTATTTATATACTTGTTTTTAATTAACCCGGTTGGCGATGGAAGAATTAAGACAGGATTAGATTGTGTAGTTCCAGCGCCATATTCCGCTGATAATTCAATGTCATAATATTCACCCTCTGCGTATTCAGCAAGCGTAGATTTGTGCTCAACCTTAATATGCCCTTTTATTGCATCAATCGTTCCGCCCATAAAGGATATACACGTTTCTGTCAATTTAGATCTTGTGTTGTCAATTTCAATATCTGACATATAGATATTTCCGAAATCAATTGAATTGGCACCATACACTGAGACATTTGCGTGCTGTTTATCATAGGTTATAGCAGTATTTTCACCAGAAAATGTATTAACTCCACATGAATGCGATGCCTGTATGGTTTGATAAGGCGATGGATAATCTGCGCTTATTGATGCATAACTAGTTGAAAATAAATATGGAGTTTCTGCTACAACATTACAAGAATGAAAGGTATTTTCTTCACTTCCAATCACCGCAAACCCAATTGTTCCGAAACTTGATGGTGCATTTTTGTTATATAGTTCAATCATATCATTATCAAAATCATGATATAGGCATTCCGGATCCTCAGCAGTGCCGCCGAGCAATACCGCTCCAGTGCTGGGATTGGTTGATGCATGAATCAAATATATTCCACTCCATTTTGTCCATGCAGCCCCAGACAAATCAATTGCCCAACCACCAGTACCACACAATATTTTAGCGGCTTTTCTAGCCCCTGCGCATACGAATGCTATCCCATTGCATGCGCTGGTAGTAACATCTAAAGGTACAGTGTGTAGATATGTACCAGCTGGCATCATAATCAATTTTGATGATGATGTTTTTGCGTAATTTACAGCTTTTTGCCAAGCATCAGATATACTGATGGTTCCCGCTCCTGAAAGAACGTCATCTGCTTGCTCTTTAGTCATAAATTCTAAAATGCTAACGGAATCTGATAATCTATATATAAGCGATTTTTTTATAAAATCTGAAATATTACTTCTAATAAAAGTAACATTAGTTTCATTGCATATATTTCCATTTTCTATCAATGACCTTAACATTACAGATGATTTATCAAACCAATCGGTACCTATATTAGTTGGAATACTTCCTGGTGAAACTACTTTCGATTCATCTAAATGCCACTGATAACCCTTTCCTGTAGACCAATCCCATAAAACATCAGTCCAGCCGGATAATGAACCACCAATCTGAAATGAACCATCAACTAGATTCAATCCGGCTTCTGCATATGATCTCTTTAATATCTGAAAATCCTGATCATCAGAATTATAAATTGAAATATTTGTAGTTGTATCAATTAACCCATAAATCATTCTGAAAAAATAATTACCGCTTGAACATTTGAACTGGCACAATCCATTCGAATCAGATGATATAGGTTGAGTTATTCCAATTCCATTTATATCAAAAACCTGTATTTGATCGCCTGAAATTGGATTTGTGATATAACATTGAGCATCAGCAATTGCATTTCCATCTCTATCTTGCGTATAAATATTATTAATAATCATTATTAATTACCTTCTGGGTATTCCGGCCATTCGATACTCATTGGATATCCCGTTTGAGCTGATATTTTACTAAGTAAAACCCTATATTTTTTTAATGCTGATAACATGGAAATTTCATCATTTGTCGCCAATCCAAGATCAACAGAATCTGACAATATATTTATCTTTAATGTGGCGTCTGATATTTTTTGCGATATATCCGAATCTAGTTTATTTTTTTTTGATTCTGTTTTTTTAACATTATCAGTTTCCCATGTTTGAGAATTTTCATTCCACATCGGGAAATCAACAATTGGTTTTATTTTTGTTGCATTAAGCTTATCAAGTGTATCCCCTATTGATGCCTCTACCACTTCTGATGTGGTTTTGCTATATAGGATTTCAGATCTGAAATCGGCCATCACAATCCATGATTTATTTTTTTCATTAAATACTTGTTTTTCATTTTTTGATACATCAGGAGGAACAATTGCTGTTGAAAATGCTGGAATTAAATATATATCATTTTCAAGTGGAGATTTATCTGCATATGATTCACTTGTGAATTCAAATGTAATTGGATCATAATTAAATACTTTCACGATAAACCTCTTAATATTTTATACAGACAAGTTGAGATATGTTTCTTGGTCTTGTTTCAGCGTCGCCAGTTATCGAATTTATAATATCCATTTCATTACCGGAGTTTATTGAATCACTCCCCGAATTTGTTACGGATTCTCCTGATTTTGAAGGACGCACAAATCCTACTCTGGATGGATTTGTTGCTCCATCCAAAGAGGTATTAGTTCCATCCCCCAGCATTTTTTGTGGAGTTGTTGTTTTTGGAGCTGCGGTTGAATAATCCTGCCACGATCCCAATGATCGTCCAGAGTCAACCCCTCGGCCATCATCCCATGAGCGAATAAATTCACCCCTGAAATCTGGCAAATTAAATGTTGTTGATCCATCTCCAGAACCGTATTTTGTACCGATTACTGAAAATAAAGTTGAATAAACAGCTCGGCTGATGGCGGCACCATTTGCCTTCAAAAATCCAATTGGAGCAGAACTAGATGCAGAATAAATCACAGTTCCAGCAGGGAATTTTAATTCATTCTCAAGATATGCTTGCAATGAATTTAGTTGTCCCAAACTTACAGCATGATGAGATTGTGATGCATCAACTATTTGAATTCTGCCTAAAGATTTATTTAAAATAAATCTATTATTGTCTTGGTCATAAACGGCACTTGTAAGGCCCGATATTTCTCCACCTTGCAATGCAATTCCTGATTGCCCAACAAGAGGATAAATCCCAGTTCCAAAATCAATTGTAACCGGTCCTGAATTTTCCCCTGCTGAATAGAATTTATATTCAGACCCAGATATTAATTGATTTATCGGATTTGAATATGATACAACAATTGAATCTGTTCCTGTGGCTATGCCAATACCGCCTGACATCATGCTGGTTGATGTGAAAGAAATAGTATAATCGAGATCACCAGATATAACTCTTAAATCATAATCTCCATCCGCCACAACAAACTGACACAAACCATTATCAAGCGTCAAAAATGGTTGAGCCATTGAAATTCCAGATGCATCAGTTATGCTTACGGTGGTTCTTGTGCCTTTCCTATAGACATAACATGATGCCCCTCCAAGTGCATTACCTGATAAATCTTGAGCATAAAAATTATTTATTTTCATTTATCCTCCAACCATAATATTTTGGTTAGCAATCCCTATATTTAATGTAGAAACTACAATAATGCCTTCATTTATAGCAATTACAGGCCTTGAAATTTGCATCAACACTCCGCTTGCTCTTGGCATATGTTCTGAATTTAATAGTGCAATCTCCCAATCCTGTGTTGGGAAATTTACAACAACTCTCTGAGACATATTCCCAATATCTTGAGCATAAGCTCGACCGCGACCAGCAAAAACAACAGATAAGGCTTTGTTAATATTTGATATAGTTGGCCTAGATATGTTTGTGAATGCTCTCAATAAAATCAGCATCCGTAGTTGTTCATTATTTAGCGTGTATGTTCTTGGCGTTAAATTTGAATAGTTTGGATCATCCGGAGAAGGGTTGATGCTGATTGTTCTCCCGGTCATAATCCCAACGCGCTTGGCCCATTGATCTAGACCCCAAGTGGTTGCCGTATCTATGTTCAGTACATCATTATAAAATGTATCAACCCAAGATAAATCACCAAAATAAACAGCAAAATCATCAAGCATCTGCTTGATAATCGGTGAATTCGCATATTGAAGATATGCACTCATTATGGCACCAAATTAACAATAATGTTGCTTATTGAAAGCACAGGTAATTCATCATATCCCATCGTGATCTGCGTTTCTGTCGGTGATGCTGATTTACCTACATAAATAGAAAGCAAAGCCAGATATTTAGATAACGATGCAATGTTGTAATAATAATTTGATGCGAACACATAGCCGCCGATCCTGGCTTTTGTATAAACCCCATCATTGCCATTAAATGTTTGTAGCATTGCTGCTTTAATGTCATCAGAGATAGTGCTTGGAAGATTTGAGTTTTGCTTCACATTTACAATGAAATACAAATCTTTGTGCGTTGGGCGGTTAAAATTATAGACATTTACGGGATATGGCTCAGCAACATTTCCTGATGAATCAGCGACCGATACTGATGTATTACCAAGTGTTGTTGCACCTGAATCTTTATTTTTAAGGATCGCATCACCGATAGCAGAATCCTCTCCGCCTTCCACGGCAATGTAAATCGAATGTGGAGAAAATGTATAATTTGTAGAGCCTTTTTGAACAGAAAAATCAGCTTGGTTATCATCCACAAAAACATCAGTTACGCCAGGCAATGCCCAAATGGCAGAACGAATAGCCGCATTAGTTCCTGATGCATTGATGGCAACTGATTCAATTCTTTTTTGCTCGAATTCAGCCTGAGATTCCTGACTGGAACCGACGCTAGCAGTTACTTGATTGGTTATCGCATCCCACCCTGAAATAACAGTGGATATTTGCGTTAATTGTCCGATACCTAACTGTATTGGTCCCGATGTTTGGCACACAAAATTTGGCGAAGCATTACCGCTCGAATCGAATGTGAAATCACCAGAATTTACCCAGGTATAACCATTGTCATCACGAGCGATTGCAGATCCTGCTGTGATGGTCACTCCAATAGCGCCATTGCATAATGCGGTTACAGTGGAATAAGTAGCACCAGATCTTTGCAGAAAATATAACTTTGCGAATGAATCTTGAATTCTGCCGCGTGATTTTGATGGATCAAATTGACCCATTAAATCTGCAATAACTGCATTTAATGAATTGATATAATTTGCAATATCTTGTGAAAAATTACGTTGAGGAGTACCTGAATCGACAGTATTTAATGTTCCACCCCATGCTGTATTCATATTTGCTAAGACAGAATTAAAAATGTCTGTTGCATCAGGGATGGAAATTCCAGTATCAGTTATTGCAATTGTTGGAATGCTAGACATTAATCACCGTCCCATCAGTTAATGTCACCAGCAATGAGCCGGTGATTTTTCTTGTTTGAGATTCGAAATATAATTGAGTTTCAACCGAAGAGACTCCGGTTACCTGTTCAGCCTCTGCTTTATATATTGTATCAAGATTTGCAGCAATTACGCTATTCCCTAACACATCTACGTCATATGGAATTCCTCTCAATGGCCTGAAAATGTCTTCGCCGCGCCATAATCTTGTAGCACAACAAACATTCTGAACCACTTCATATTGTTGATCACACATAGCAATATTGCCATTAGCATCAACAACTAAATCCCATGTTTCAGGATCGAGATAAAAACTAGCCATTATCCACCTTTCATCGTCGTTGTGGTTTGTGCGCCTGCAGTCATCTGTTGTGTTGGAGGGCTTGTATTTCCACCTTGCGGATCAGGATGCGTATGCCCATTGAATAGATCTATTAATCTATCATCAACCAAAGAATGCAAAGATTGCCCGATTGCGCCCAGTGAAATTGATGGGGCAGATACGGATGCCGATCCAGAAGCAATTATGCTTGCTGTTTGAGCCGTAACCACTACATTCGGCGCATCACATTCAATTTTTGTCGGGCTATATATTTTGATACCCGATTGATTGAATTCAATGTATTGAACTGGCGCTTCATTTCTAAATCCGCCAAAAAAGAATCCATCTGAAAAATCATATGATCGATGACTGCCCGGCGGCGATACCTTCCGTGAGCTTTTAAAAATTGACGCATCCCGCGATGAAAAAACAGCGAGACCTAAATCACCAGGCTGCGGATCAATGATGATTGCATTTGTTCCACCTTGAATTCGACAATATGGAAGATTTTTCAGCTCTCCATGCGGAATTATATCACCATCTCCGGCCACTTGATGGATTGCTATTTTGACATCGACAAATCCAACAATATCAAGTCCGCCGCCTCGTTGCGCCGTAACTTCAACAGGAATAGCGGTTTGCATTCTCATGAGCGCTTGTTGTATCTGAAAAGCGACTTGATTAAAATCTCCAGAATGCGCGCTTAAATTAGCCTGTCCCTTTAATATGTTTGTCATCTGGTTACCACATACTGTGAAGGAGATGCCTGTGCGTGAATATGCCACGCCCCATTAGGAACATTACAATCCAGCATATAATTCATTGCAAATATAAACCATTGGCCAACACATGGCTTTAAATCTGAATCGATATAAATAGGAATTCCCATCTGAAGCGCTGAAGAATAAAGATGAGTAAATGCCACTCCCATGATTGTTTTTGATGGATATCCAATTAATCCAGTAGAGACATTAACTTTGATTTGAGTTGACGCTCTTGGCTTTCCTCTTGGGCATATAGCTAAGATCTTACCGCTGATATCGAAATAGTAATCGAATGCCGCATCTTCTGATAATTTCTTTAATTTATCCAATGTAGAGCCTGGCAAATATTCGTCTGTTAAATTCCCATCGACGCCATTATTTTCAAATGATAACCCCATATCTGTGGCTATTTTTTTAGCCATTGAACTGATTGATACTACTCCAGCGTAGGAATCTGGTGCAGGTTTTGATAATGCCATCTCAAGATTGGTTACTGCATCAATGATAAGAGGAACATCCGGCATTCCCATATAATCTGGCATTGCCTGCGTTATTAATCCATTGTAAACAATGGAATATTCCCCATCGTCATCAGTGGCATAGACAGTGATGAAGTTTGAATATTTGTCCAGCGCCATATAGTTTTGAACGAAAATACGATCCATGACATCCTGTGTTACTCCCCAGATCATCACATGGCCGTAAAATCCAGAAAGCCCACCATTCTGTGAGCCTTCAAATGACATACGGAATCCTTCTTTACCATCAAATGTGACGGTATCTGCATCCGTAAAATTGAATGAACCAGATTGCAATCTGATAACAACTTTTAGATATCTGGGTTGTAAAGTAAGCGCCATCGTGTCCCCAATCCATCATATTCTGGTGGCTCATCGCCTTGCGTATCAATCATTACTAATTCACCGACAAAGCCAGTATATGCCGCTTTAATGATGGGGGCTCTGTTAGTAATCAACGTGTTTTCACAAATTATAGCGCCATTGAGCGAAAGAGTAAGCAGCATATTTCCGCCAAGTGAGCGCAAAGAAATAACACACGGCTGGTCACCCAAAACAATACTTATTGATTGTCTAGGCTGCGCTTTTAGTGGGATTTCACTAGAATATGTCATTTATAATGCTTCCGCCGGAACTTGTAGCGCTAGTGTCAAATGTCTGTGCACTGGTGGTTGGTGGGGTTGACTGCAAATCTGTGGCCGTTGCTGAATTCGTGTACTGCGCTGGCTTTTCATTAACAGCCCTAACAATAATTTCAGCAGTTAACATTGATGCGCCGTGTTCAGCCGTCCTATCTAATCGATATGAGATCAGCGTTACAGATGAATATGTTTTCTCTGGCGTTTTGATATCCAATTTCACTACGTTTTTGCAGAGAAATTCTAACGAATCAATAAACTGAGTTCGGCTAATCAGATTTCCATCAGCAATCACACGCATTGGAAAAGTATTTGGCAATGGAACCTTGTTATATGTTGCAAACCCACCACTTTCAAATTGATAGTCAGAAAGACGCGATTCTCCAGATACACTCAGTGCGTTGATGCTTGTCAGGCCATTAATCGCGTTCGTTGTTGATCCAGTGTAATAAATTGCCCATTGAGATCCGCCGGTTAACCAATCCCACAGCCCGGAAATGGCATTTGCTGCAATTGATATCCCAATAGATTTAATTGGATTTTTTAAAGTAGGAAGCCCGGTTAATTTCATCTTGGCCCACCTTCTGCCTGCATTACACGCAATTGGCCAACAAAGTCACGCGCAATCCCTCTTGCATCGGTTGCTTGGGTATTGATGACAACACTCCCAACATTCATGTTTCCGCCTCTTGCGGATTGTATTCCTGCCATAATATTTGCATTAGTGATCGCTGGATTATTGGCGGCCTCGTTTTTGCTTATTCCGAAAATTACCTTTTTCAGAGTTTCCGCGTCTGATAAATTAAGTTGCTGATCAGCTCCAAACCCAGTCAATCCGACAAGATTTGAAATGTTTTGTGAAACATTATTTTCGCTAGCGGGAGACCATTTTGAAGTGATTTTTCGGAGAGTATTTATTCCTCGTGATTGATATTTTGCAAGTTGCCGGGCCATTGCTGCAAATCCTGCGGTAGCGGATTTAAACACGGCGAATTTTGAACCTTGATCTTTGATTGCATCATTTTGCCCAGCAAAAACAATATCACCTGGATTGTTTAATCTTTCGGCAATACTCTTTCCTTTTGTTTCTGTAGTTGTTGCGTTGCCACCCATCTGTTTATTGATAATGTCTTGCTCACCAACATTTAGCGATGGGCTATATAATGTTGCAACTATACCGGTTAACCAAGGCAACATGGCCGCCAAACCGGTTGATGCTCCGCCAACACCCGCAGCAGTTTCAGCTGCCTTACCAACGCCAAGTAATTTTGCTGTAAGAGATGCCAATCCAGTCAAAATGTTCACGCCAAATAGCAGGCGAATTCCAGCATAAAGCATAGTTACAGTTGATAAAACGCCGCCAGTTGCCTTATCTAATTCTTCAAACTTATCTATTCCTTGAATGATCAACGGGACAATAAATTCCGCAAATTCTGCAAACTTCGTCATCAATTTTTCTATCGATGGCAATAGTTTAATAACAATTCCGCGCGTCAGTCCTTCGATGTTGTTTTTAGCCTGCTGCCATTTCTGCTCTGCTTGTAATGCAGCTTTTGCATCTTTATCGGTAAAGGCCTTTTGAGCGGCAACAAGTTTTTCAACTTCCTTGCGACCCATCATCAATAAGTTGAATGAGCCCTCATCAATGCCAAGTTGCTGAGATAAGAAGTAAGCCTTATCTCTTGGCATTGCCCTTAGCTTATCACCGATATCCTGAAGGAACTGAATAGTGCTTTTTTGTTTCCCTCCTGCATCGCTCCATGACACGCCTAGCATGTTCATTAATGGGATCATGCCTGATTGCCCAGTTAGGGCGAATTGTGTCCGTTCTGTTTGGAAATGTTTTAATGTGTTAAGAAATCCTTCCTGAGTTCCACCAGCCACTTTAACTGCGCCGGCCCAACGAGATAACTTATCAGTGCTCTCGCCAAGGTTCTGTGACATGCGAGCAAGTTGTGCACCGCCATGCACGACAAAGGCCGTGAAATCAGCCATGCCACGGCCGGCAGTAAATAAAGCAAAAAATTTTATTGCTGATTTTTCTAGTTGAGTAAAGAACTCGGCCCCTTTCTTTCCTGAGTCCTTTATATCATTAGCAGTTTTATCGGCCTTTTCTTTAGACCTTTTGAAAGACTCATCGACACGCTTCTGAGCTTTTTCATAATCAGAAGCGTCGAGCCCAAGCACAACTTTTAACTGATCAATAATCGTTGCCATCTGGGATCTCGTTTAAGTGTTTAACAACGCATAGCTCATATAATCTATATGTGTCATATGAACCATAAACTGTTTGTAACTCATTTAATGTTGCGAATCCACTAGTTACAATTGATGCAATGATGCCTGGAGTGTTTGCCGGAGCAATTGGCTTCCGAACTTTCCCAGGCATCACTATTGTATCTAAAGGATCCCATCCATAAAAAAACCAAAATGCACTTCCGCAAATGCTTTGCGCAATTTTAATCGTGTTTGAATGTCTTCAATGACATCAGCAGTGCACATCGGGCGATCAGTATTATCAGGCAAGACGATTGATACAGTTTTCATCATGTCATCAAACAATGGCTTTGCTGATTCTGGCGGAATTTTAGCTAAAGCATTCAGGCCACCAGTTGCCAATTTAGCCAATGGGGCATGATATTCAGAAATTACAGCCTTTTTGCCTTTCTGTTTCAGCGCTACTTGCATGGCATCAGAAAAACCTTCCTTGATATCATCGATATCAATGCCATTCGCAGCTAACGCCTGCAATGCACGAACAGCCCACCATTCTGCTGCATCACTAGATAGTTCGGTAACGCGAAAAACTTTACCATCATCGCGTCCACCGGTGATTTTGATATCTTTTGTGCGTCTTGCCATTTTTTAACCCTCATCATTGGCTCATCAGAAAAGGTAGAAACGGTTGATGATTCCGCTTTCGGCTGGCCAGCCTATCTACCATAACCCCTCGTTAAGCGATTGGCACCGGCTTCACACCTTCCCACATGATTTGAAACGTTTGTGCCTGCAACACTTTTTGACCAGTTGGCACTGGCGTATAATTTTGCAACACTCCGCGAGTCATCATGAAAGAACGGCCAAGCCCCGGCAATGTCAGCACGCCATTTAATCGATAGACTGTTTTTGACGCATCGCAAGCAAGCTGGAATGCATTGAAAACTTCAATCGCATCAGAATCCGGCATGATCGTTACCGTCATCTGATATGCACGCGGAACCCATCCAGCTGATAATTTCCCATCAACACCGAGAATAGTTTCGGCCATATTTACATTATCAAATGCCCATGCTGCATCCGCTGCCCATCCGCCGATCTCAGTTGCAGCCAAGGCAATATCAGCCGAAGACAAGATAAATGTGCCGTCTGCCGATGTAATAGTTCTAGACATTTATTACCCCTTATAATACTGCAATTGATGCGATATCGATTTGTTGGATTGATCCACCATCAGTATAAATCAGAGTGATTGGTGGAGATTCACGATTACCGCGTGTTTGCGTTGATGCCGTGCCGATATATAGATAATAGCCTTTCTGTTGCAAATCGGCCGAAACATCAAATCCAATAATGCCTTTGATTGTTGCCTTTTGTGCATTTGATAATGCGACACCCGGTTGAATCGTTCCATTATTCACAGCTTGATCAATTGGGTCTTGGCACCATGCACGAATATATGTATTGCCACGCTCACTATATGGCGCATTACCAATTGAGCGCAAACCTTCAACAACAGATGTTTGCAATTGAGAATCAGTGAAAATATGACCCAGATATGTGTCAAACCAACGATCTGTTGAACCGGGCATTTTACCGTTATACATCATCGAATAATTATTATCCGCTTTCGCACCATAATATGCATAGAAAGTATAACCATTCGATAACAGGGCATCATAAATCGGATCGGAAGTTACATCAGTGGCCAGACCTGGATATGACGTAAATGCCACGCGGCGGCGGCCATTAATTCGATTCCAATCGATGCAGCCAGCAAATGAGCAAATAGCTGCAGTTGTTAGATAATCTCCATAAACCGGCAAGATACCTTCATAATTCAATGCGGCAACTTGGGCGGCAAAACTGCTGGCATTATTCGCCACGATTGCCGATGCATCAGAATCCTGCATGATAACGGCATACCATTTTTGTTGTGCAGACGACCATGCGCCCCACAACAACTTATCAGATGCCGCCGGCTCGAAGGAAAACATGATATCAACGAAATTTGACGATTGATGCTTGAAGCGATCACCGCACGATGATGGCGTATCAGCATCAACGCCATTTGATACAACACCGAATGACAGACCAAGCGATGCCGCTGCGGCGCCAGTCGCAAAATTAATAGTGGCTGCTGCGCCGGTTGCAACCGTTGTCACCACAAAGCATGAGAATTCAGCATCCCATGTTACAGTTGCTGCAGAACCGATTGCTAAATCAGTTGTCAATGCAGTTGCAGCGCCAGTGAATGTGGTTACGCCAGATAGATCAATAGATGCTGCCGTGTACGTTGTTCCGCCAACGATGATGGATAAGCTGCCAGTGATTGTTTTCAGCGTGTCGATTGTCATGCCTGCCAGTGATGTTCCGCGCAGAAACCCCGCTTTATTCGCAGCCGCATAGCCAGCAAAAAACAAAGATTGCGGTAATACTGTAGCAATCTGATCGCCAGTAAAATAAATCTGTGCGATTTTGTGTTGAATTGAGCCATTTCCGTAATAAGCAGCCACATCATCAGCCGAGGTAAATTCAAGCATTGATGTAAACGGAGTGTAAGTATCTTGATCAACAACCACGGCATTAAGCGCAAGAGCATTGCCCCCGGTGCCGATCGTCGATGCAATGACATTTGCAATTTTGCTAATTGAGACACTCATTTAGCGCTCTCCAGTTATAGATAATCCGCAATTGTTGATGTTATATCGCCAGCCGTGTTGAATGTTTCACTGGCCAGCGTTACGAAAGAATTATACTGCAATGTTGCGGTTAGCGTCCAACGCGCAACATATTGCTGTTCACCAGAAATTAATGGCGATTGAATCGAATCTGATGCATAAAGAGGTTTTACATCATCAGAGAAATAATTCTGAATGGCTGTCGATCTGAATGCATTTTCAAATGCCCGGCAATTATCACCAGCAAGCTCACCATAGAAATCACACTGAATATCAATTGATGCTCTAGCTAGATAATCAGCATCAACATCTCGTTGCGTCACTGTAGTTGTTGATAGGTTTTTCTGATTTATCTCAGTTAATACCGCAATATTACCAACAGGCAATGGCGACATATTGGCCTGTCCACGCACAACAGAATCGGATGGAATGCCTGTTACCGCTGTGATGAAATCAGACAACATCACAATTACTTGATCAACAGTCACCGAAACAGTCATAGTTTGCCTTGATATGTAATTGCAACCTTAGTCCAGGCTCCATTTCCACCACGATCCCATGATTCAATAACTTTTGTTACTAGCCAGGATTCCCCATTAAATTCCAGCACATCACCACCCTTGCTATCTGGGCGCACAATACCTGCAATCGTGCCATACAGGTATGCGGCCTGCATTGTGCCTTGCTGCGCGATATTATCGAGTTGCTTTAAATCGCTACCATCAAGTGCTTGCAATTCAATGAAGCCAGGAGAATTCAGATATTGAGGGATTTGTCGTTTTGTCGTCGGATCAATAATATAACCATTAGATTGCTTGAGATTGGCATTAATCCTTGCATTAACAATTGATGTGATTGATGAGGCCATTCCAAAAACATTCATCATTCACCATCCTTGACTTCATATCCGGTTGAATTTTGCATTACTCCAGTCCAGATAAGTGGATGAGCCGCCATTCCGCCGCTACCTATTGCGCCATTTTTAACATCTTCCTGTGCTTTTAATACATCACTAGCAGTGATATTTTGTGGATTGGTTCTGAATCTATCACGCAATAATGCGGTTACCGGGGAAATTGGGATGTCATCATATTCACGGATTGATTCCCGCAATTGATCGTTGATGTGCTCGCCAACCAATGCAAGCGCAGCTTTTGCATCATAATTTGTTGCTTTCAGCGCCGAGGCTAAAACTTTACCCCATCCCCCGGATTGCTTTGAAATCATTCCACGGAAAAAGGGTCGGGCAGGAGATGGAAATCTACCCCCATGACCGAATTCATTCCAGAATGCTACTTTTGCGACGATTGTGCCATCAGGATAGCGAGCGCCATCAATGAAGCCAACATCGACGTGAGCCTTCGATAACTTCGCGCCGATGTCAGCTAACACCTTTTGCATCCTATCGCCACCAATAAGCATTAATACCTCGTCGGATGTGGAAAGTATCTGCAAGATCGAATGTTTCTTGTTGCACTCAAAAATGATGCGCCGAATTGAGTTTGATTATACCAAGCATCAGTTCCAGGCTGAGCACCATAATCAAGCGAGACATTCACACTGCCTTTGCCGGCAGATGCAATGCGACCGACGCCGACAGCCTGTCCATCAACTGAAAGTGCGCCATTCAAAGTTGCAACATGGGCCGTCAACATCCATAGCAATAATTCTCTCCGTCCAATATTCTGCACTGGCGAATCATCAGAATTTGACAGATAAAGTGTAGCCTCATCAAAATACAATTCCAATTGCTGATCTGATACATCAGCAAATTGAGAGTATTTAGTTTTAAATGATGCTGCATTGAATGAGACGGCAGTCATGGATTACACCGTCATCACTGCTTCTGCGGGCTCAAACCCAGTCGCTTCGGCTTTCAGATCATCATTGGCGGCCTTGGCATCCTTCAGTGTTTTTTCTTGAAAGATCGCACCAGACTTCAATGCTGGAAAATCAGGATTTGCTTTCACCCAGGCATTCCAGAAACTTTCATCTACTTCGGTAAAGCCGCAATGTTTTGGCCGAAGAATAATGATTTCAGAATCTTGATCATTTTTCCCTTTCAGCGTTACCGAGCCTTTCGATACACCATTTTCATAAACTTCCAGCACCAAGCCATGAGGTAAGCGACAACCGATTGTTACATTAGCCATAATTTTTACCTTTAAAATCGCGGCTCATCAGCGCCGCAGGAAATGAGCCCGAAGGCTCATATTAAACACCCAGCATCTGTTCAATGCCTACTGGCATATAGATGATGGTACCCCATGTGCCGCATGATTTCTTTTGCTCGAAAGAAGAAGATTTCACCTGCATTGGGTGAGCACGCATTTTTTCAGTAAACGCACATTCCCATGTAGGCTGCCCATTCACGGCGTCAACAACTAATTGAACCAGCTCACCAGAATCTGTTGAGTATTCAGGAACGAATACAAATTTCAGATTTGGATATACTGCTTCAATCAACTGCTTCACAGTCTGCGTGTTATATGTGTTGGCATATTGCAGTGCAATCTGTGCTTTATTGGACATAATCAATGTCATCTTATCTTCAACAGATAAGTTGCCATTCAATTTTTTCTGCAAGTTATAGAACATCTTATTGATGTCTGCATAAACTTCCAGCATGGTTGCATTTTGTGCCCCGGCCGTAGTTGTCCACAATGTGCCACCAGCAGCTTTTGTGATTGGAGTCAGTGCAGCATCCAATGATGGATCATTCAACATCCCATAGTTTTGCAGACCAGTGATACCGAACAGATACGATTTATTCTGTGCTTTGTTCAACACCAAAGCTGATGCGCGGTTTTTCTGATTTGCCAAATCCATTTTAGCAAGGCCAGCACGTTCCAGTTCACGCTCACCATAACGAGTGAACGTTTGGAAGTGAAAGGATTGGCGCTGCGGAAAGTTGGTATTTACACCAGCATTACCGCTTTCATTGTAATCACCGTACGCGGTAGTTTCACCGGTCATTTCTAGCGTTTGGAATAACGCGGTATCAGATGCCCAATCACCTTTTTTGACTTCTGATCCAACCGCCTCAACCGCTTTCATTGGTGCAACGATAATGTCAATCAGTCGAGGATCTTGATACAGTGTCAGGAATGCAGGAATGCCAGCATTCGATACAGTGATCAAGCCAGGGTCAGCATCAAGTGCACCAGCAAAATCATGAGCCATCGTTGGTGTTTGTACTTTTGGAGTGCCATCCATAAACACAATGCCAGCGCGGCTTTCAAGCAAATTAAAATCCATTGCTTACCCCTTATTGTTTTGAGATTACAGTTAAATCGCCAACGACTGCATCACGCATGATGTACCAATCGGTTTCGATATAACCTGAAATTGTTGCGCCAGCATTGCCAGGCTGCAAAGAACCATCAGTCAGCGATGCAAATGCCTTCTGGCCGCGAGTTGCATTGGCTACCGTCACCAGAGCGTAGAAATCCGCACGCATGATCACATCAACCGGGAAACCAGCCAGGATCAGATTGCTTGTTTCGCCAAGATATTGAGTAATCAATGCCTGACCTTGCTGACGCATCAGGAAGCCATCAGGCTTGCCAGAACCAGCATTTGATACGGTTGTGCCAGACACCCATGCAAACCGAGCAGTGGTAACACCGCCAGTTGCAGCAACAAAACCACCTTGAGGAGATGGCAATGACATTACTGGATTAGTTGTTGCCAAATCACCGGCCACGCCGATATTAGGCTGCAAATTTACTGTTTTTTGAAAGCCAGTCATTTATGACTCCTTATCGACGGCCGAAACGGGATAAATCTGGAGTTTTCACGCCGTCTTCATCCATTGCGAGTGGGATTTTTTTGCTAGTGGGTTTGCGATTGGCAGCAGCGAATAAATCAGACAAGCCGCCAGCATTTGTGTTTTTATGCGGCACACCCATTTGATCAAGTGCAAATCGAAAAACCGATTCTGAAGAATCCATGCCAATCAAATCACCCACCACCGATCGGACTGCGGCTTTCGCCTTTTCCAGATCTGCAAATTCTTTCCGCATTTGCTTACGCAAAAGTTCGGCATCCATCGCAGTTTCGTTTTTGTTTTCATCCATATCTTTTTTCGGCTCACCATTCGGATTGATATCATATTCATCTTCCGCGACTGGTTTTTTGATGAGATTTTTCACAAAGTCCAAATCTTCATCAGATAAGCCTTTTTCTTTAAGGAATTTAAACAATTCCTCGCCGTCTTCTGCCACTTCTTCGCCGCTCTCAGGCTGACCTTCCGGTTCGCCTTGTTCAACACCCAGAATCGCATCAATGATGCCGTCCAGTTGTTCAGCATTTAACTCCGCATCCATACCCAGGAGCGTTTTTACAGCATCAGCTTTTTTGAAGCCCTTCTTAGCGCCGCCCAATACGGCAGACAGTTTTGAATCCTGTGCCAGTTTTGGAGATGCCGCACCGATGGCTGCAATAAGAGCCTTGCCGAGTTTGGTTACTCGCATAGCTTTTGCCTCTTGTTGATAAAAAGGATCGTGATCTGCCACAACGACATCACGCCCAGCCCGCCCTTTTGGAACGAGCGCCAGATGATTTCCTTCGATATTTTCCATTCTGCCATCATACTTTTTGCCATTGAACTCTCCAGGAGTCATATTGGCGTCGTAATAATAGCCAAGCGATAATTCTTTTTGTTGCTCTGATTCCACCCCAGCAATAGCTTCACCATCCCAAATTGAGATTGATGACTTTACAAATCCATTATCAAAAACAGCATCAGAACCGGTACAACCCGCGACATTTTCCTTGGGGATTATCCCTTTCTGAATTGGGATATGTTTATTGAGAATTGGTAAACGATTGAATGTTTGAACCGCCTTTTCAAGCTCATCAGCCGGTCGATAAAGATAATAAATCTGATTAGGATCTAATCCGAGTGCATCAAAATTGGGGATTTCTTTTCCGTAATAGGGGTTGACATCTTCTTTCGTGATGTTTGTCTGTTGCACATTCATTGTGCCATTCCGCGCCATTTGCCGGACTGACTGGAGGTCTAGCGCAATGATATCTTTCATAGAATCCCCGCATGATTTTGCCAAATTATAATGCGTTTGATTTTGTCAAACAAATAATTTAATCGAATCAATAAAAACATTTTGTTGAACAATAACGGATATGCGTTATTATCTAATTACATTCACATAAATGGACACATAAAAATGTTTATCACCAAAGCCCAACTTATCAACTTTCGTGCCTGTAAAGGCGGACTTGCTCGCTTTATTGAGCAAACAAATGATACGGATGGCCCTGTAAATGTTGAAACATTATTCAACGGCAAAAACACAATCTCAGATCTATCTTGGCTGGCATTAAAAACAATTCCTCTTGATAGACTTCTTGAATTATCAAAAGATTGCGCATTAGTTAATCTTGAATTAATAAAACCATATACAGATCAATACGAATTAATTTCAGATTTTTTATCTGGAAATGCCGCCGATGCCGCCTATGCCGCCGCCCGTGCCGCCGATGCCGCCGATGCCGCCGATGCCGCCTATGCCGCCTATGCCGCCGCCGCCGCCTATGCCGCCTATGCCGCCGCCCGTGCCGCCGATGCCGCCCGTGCCGCCGATGCCGCCGATGCCGCCGATGCCGCCTCCCGTGCCGCCGATGCCGTCGCCGTAGCCGTCGCCTATGCCGGAAATCAAGAAAAAATCATCAAACTAATGATCGATATGTTCAACGAATTTGAATGAGGTGAAACATGAAAAAGATTATCAAGCATAAGCCAATTTTCGGAAATCAAAACTGGTTCAACGGGAAGCCTGATGAATGCGAGATTGCAGTAAGATTTGATAAAAAAATTTTTATCGGGAAATTTGTTGATGGGAAATCCTCAATGTTTGGGTTGAATCAACTTGGATTGACTGATGGATGCCTAATTGGGCGAGATGGCACTAATGACATTATTGCCATGCGTCGAGTTATCGAAATCTCAGCATGGTCTGAACATGACAAAGAAATCGGGAAACTTCCTCCCATAGGCACATCGGTTGAATTTTATCTTAATGAAAAGCTCACTCTTCCTGAACACATGAAAGATTGGTCCAGTGGAGATCGATTGGACATATTGGCCCATGTAATGCCTTATGACACATCTGCGGCATTAACTGCCGTTGTGCATAATAGGTCAAACAACTGTAAATACCCTGTTTTAACAGTATGCAACGCATGCATGAGGCCAATCGAATCGGCGGAAGAAAAATCATATCGATTAAAAAAAGAATGGTCAAAACAGGCGCAAGCATTAAAAGGCTCTCTCCATCAACTGGCGATTGAAGATATCTATGATGCTCTTATGTCTGGAGAGCTCCCACATCCAAAGGAGATATAAAATGAGTTTATAAATGATTTTAATTTATTGTTATATGTTGATTGGTTTTGTTTTGATGGCTTTAGAAATTTATTTAGAAAGAGAAAAGAAAAAACAAGCAATGAATGAACTAAAAAATGCTATTTCCGCATTCCCTGAACATTTTATTCCAATAGTTTGCGCATCTGCCGCGATCTTATATTTATTTTATTTCCTTGTTAGTTCGGTTATTTATCCTTACTTCGCAATTAAGCTGGTCATACAATGGATAACTGAGGTCAAATAATGCCCAAGCTGCTCACGTGCCCGATATGCGGGGAAACCCAGCGAATGCGCAATGATGCCGAAGTGTGTTCAGATAACTGTCGGCAAAAGAAACATCAGATGAAAAAGAAGGAGTTGAAGAAATTAAACAATTCATTGTGAATAATCCTTGGAAAGTCATTCTGTCAATTGTATTTATTGAAGCGATTATCTTGGGCGCAGCATGTTATTGGATGGTGACGAGATGAAACAAGTATCATAAATGCCAACAAGCGGGCAATTTGTAATGATATGGAATGAACCGCATGGATTATGTGCAGATACATTTTATTACGACAATCTTAAGGAGGTTAGGTCTCATACACTTGGATATAAAGTTGATGATTCAGTTCTAGCCTGTCTTAAACATAAAAATGTTGTTTTCTTTATCGCAGACTAGCCCCGAAAGGGGCTTTAATCTATTGGCAATATTGCCTTTGACATACACTTGCAGTTTATCTCTTCACCAGGATAAATATACTCCCCATCAATAAGACATCCTTCATCGATATTGTAAATCTTGCCATCAGCCTTTAGATGAGATTGGCGCGGATATTTCCCGGCATGTGAGTGCTTCCAGATTGCCTGGGTTATTCCTAATTGCTTGCGTCTTGCAGTCTGCACCGTCTCAGATATTTTTTTGTTTTGGTCACGAGCAATCAATGCGGCCCGGTCCATTGTTGCGCCAGTTTTATCATGTATTTGCTCAGTGATGTATGCAAGATCGTGCCCGCGAGTAAACCCATTACTGACAATCGCCTCAATCTGACCGAAATATTTTTCAGGGATTGATTTGATTAGCGACACATTCCATTGAATATTTGCTTTCATGACATCTTTGTATGCCGAAGTGTCAGGCATCTTAACCATCCATCCGGCATCACGCAGAGCAGACAACATAGCAGAGTTCGTTGCATTGGCAGATTTAATGGCAAAATCTGTTGCGATCTTCTTTGCCATATCATTGAACTTTTTCTTCCATCGCTCTGACAATTCTTTAATGCGCTTATTCATCGCGTCAATTGGTAACGCATCTTCGGCTATTAAAGGAGCATCCTTTCTATACTGTGCTTCTATCCAGTATTCAAACGAACCGCACATTTCAGCTATCAGTGCCTGTAGCTTCTTCCGATATGCCGCCTCAATGCCCGCGTTTGGCCCGATAGCTCGCAATGTCTTCATGATTAATCTCTGTTGCCAGCAATATTTCTGAATGAGAACGCCTTAGCATTGTGCTCATCGCGAGACCGAACCAATCCGGCAATGATTTCCTCTACATCAGACAACTCATTATTATTAAGTTCACCTGCATATGCCTTATATTGATTGATCTCAGCATCCAATGCCATCACTTGACTTTCATGATGCTCAGCCTTCTGAATCAATGATAATCCATCTGGAAGTTCATCTTTAGAAATGAAGTCCTCTCCAACTTTCTTTGGTATTCCTAAAGTGCTATGCCCGGCAGCAGCGGCCGCCATTGCCCTATGTTGTTTTTCGCTGACCGATTTGTCTTCGGCCAGTGGATCTAATTCAAAATCACCCTCAAACTCAATTTCTCGATTGATATCGATGTTGTCCCAGCCTGAATCCTTATCGGCGGCGATATTTTCCCTTACTTCATCTTGGCTTAATACTTGACGATCAATATAAGCGGCGGCTTCATTGGCTCGATTAAGACGAATCGTAGAAGCGTCCAATTCCGACATCTGCCAGAGCGATTTAAATTTGAATGTAATTTCAGGATCAATCTCGCCCCACAAATCAAGTTGAATGATTTTAATTGAGCGATCTAATGCAGGATAATAAACTTCCTGCATTGATGAGATGAAATCATAGAATGAGCGGATCTCCCCTTCGCTAGACGCATTCATGCCAGTTGGAGAAATTCCGGTATAAATCATCGATGGGATACGCGATACGGAGCATAAATGCTCTTGTGATTGCGCCTGCAATTCACTAAGACCAGACAAGGGAGTATTGATCTGCATGATATCTTCACGATTCATGTCTAATGCAAGAATGCCCTCATTCGAGCGATAAGCCTGCATCAGTTCAATTCGCTGATCTAATGATTCGCCGTCATCACTACCAGTTAACACGCGATTCATATCAGTCTTAATGGCAGTCAATGAAAACTTATTAATCAAATCACTTACGCTCTGACGAGTTCTAAGCCAGTTATTTACATATGGTTCTGCAAGCTGAGATAGCGACATTCCGCTAAAATTGTACGCAGGTTTCAGAATGTCTGGGAGTGGGCGCGTTATGATAGTTTCAATCCATGACGCATCAATTTGCCTTCCCATGATGAACCATTTATTGGGCTTATAGAAATCATCATCGGTAGGATTATTTGCATTATAACTGGCCGGGGTTGTCCAGATAGGCTCAATCGCCTTGAATGTTTTTAACGATCCTTGCTGAATCGTCTTGTTCGACACAATCAGCGGCAAATCGAAATCTTTTTCTTGTTTGAAAACAGGCACAATCTGGCCACGACCGAAATAGCATTCATTTACTGCGGCAGCAGTGAAAACCTCTTTTAACCGTAGATTATCAATCCTTTCTTCGAGTTCTTTAATGCGCTCATTTTTGTCATTATCCCCATCACCTGCAGTTGATGAAAATTCAATCCATTTACGAAACAATTCAGATGAGATGACCTGGGCAAATGTTCGATATTCTGCCCGTGTGGATAGCGATGCCAAATATGGATATCCTGGGAACGGTTGATATTCGCCGATTCCAGCTTGATTTAACCATGAATAAGTTGATAGCGCATCATCCATCGCAATTGCCGCAGTCTCGCCTTCTGGAACTACGCCATTGAATAGCTTTGGCGCTTTGAATTCGATTTTGACGCCATTATCAGATTTCTTTTTCTTGGACTTGGCCCGAGCAATAGCCATGAAATTTATATCCATGCCAACCGGAGTGGATTTATTCACTTTTTTCTTTTTACTTTTCTTCATCTCACTCTTCTCCGGTTGATTCTGTCAATCGCCTTTTGGCTTATTTTAAACCCACCAGCATTTTTAATCATGTTGTTTAATGCGTAACGAATCGCATCAATATAGTGATTATATTTATCTACAATGATCGGGAGTATATCACCTGAATTTTTGTCAACTTTGTAACTATATAATCCACATTCGTTTATGGTCTGCTTGCAGTCAGGATGGATATTGATCATCTTGAACGATTTCAGATATGCAATACCATCCTCTACACTACCGGCCCATTTATCGCATGATTCAATATTAAAACCAGCATTTCGAAGATGAGAAATCGTCTCAGGCCGTGATGAATCTCCATAGATGCGGTGCTTTCGTGATCCTGATATCGAATCATAAAGCTGTGGCATCTCATTCAGTTCAACGCCAACTCCACCAGCCTCTTTCTCTATCCAAAGCTGTTCATCATGTATCCAGCATTTAACCAGTGTCGATGGGTCTTGTGAGAATCCGAAGTCACTGCCGAAGTATGGGCCATCCCATTCATACGGATCAGGCTCAAACTCTTTGATAGTCCATTTCTTATTAAACACTTTCTCGTCTGATTGTTTCTTGAATCTTCCCTCCCAGATCCAGAGGTATCGATCAAAGTCTCTCGACTTCATCAAATCCTTTTCTTTGCGTAATACATCCGGGAACCAGGGATTATCAGACCAATTACATTCAATTATCAGTGTTTCATCATCTTCATAGATTCCATCAACCATCTTTTCATAAAATGGCTCTATGTAATCAGCCCATGTTGCATCTGTTTTTTCACGCGGGTTGAACGTGCACCAGATCTCAGAATCATCAGTTCTGAATGTGGGAATAACAATATCCCACGATTCGCGGCTAACGTTTTCAGCCTCTTCAATCCATGCCTTGGTGTTATTAGCCTTACCTTTAATCTTTGTGACATTTCGGAACAAACCCGAAAATGTGAATGATGAGTCTGTTTTTGCAACACGGATTTTTGATTTTATGGGATCAATCCATTCAATCATATTCCGGTCATTGAATGAATCGACAATTTCCTGATAGCTTGAATCCTCGATGCTATCTTGTATTTCGCGGAAACAGGCTATGCGTTCTTTTCTTACCCGGGTCATTTCGCCAAGTATAGAAACAACTGTTTTTGTCTTTGCTGACCCGCGTCCGCCGAATATAAATTTTTTTCGCTTAGGGAAGATCAATTTTTCCATTCGCTCAGGGATGAGGATGGATGCGCCGACATTGGTTGGCTCTATACCTGTTTTTGTGATCAGCCATTTACGAATTATTTCACGCTGCATATTGCAAACACCAACAACTGCGGGCGTCTCATCATCAATAGATAAGATCTCATCTTCTAACTTTTCAATTGCCGCTGCAGATAATCGCTTTCTAGCCATTACGTTCTGCTATCAGTTTTTCTAGGCGTTCTAGTCGTTCAGCTAATTCAGTTAACTCAATGACCGATAATTTATCTTTGATCATGCCGACAATCATTTGACCAACATCAGCCGGGAGTAATCCAGATGATACAGACTTTAATACCTGTTCAATTTGCTTAACTGGATCGGTTGTTGTTAAATCAAATTCAATCAGCGGGGCCGTTGCCTTGCTCGGCGGATATAGCCGATTGATGATTTCACGCATCAAAGAGCCAGATGATGGGTCTTTTGAATCAAGTGCCCGCTGCACAATCAATTCATAGAATGATTTTTCATCATGCGAATTAGCCTTGAGCGCATCAAGCATCATTGTGCGCTTTCCGCTTCCTCGTTTTGGCACTTCCTTTGCAGCTCCAGGCTGGCCAAATGATGTTCTGTTTCTCGCCATAATTGCCGCTTATTTGCCGTTTTCCATCATTTTAACATCATAATGATGATTTAAAAACGGCAAAATATTTTGATCAAACAATAAATGATTTTGTCAAAATCTGTGTTATTGGATGACTAAGCGCCGATTCGATAACAGTTGGTTTTTTTGGTTTTGGCTTCTTAGCCACTTCTTTTTTCTTTTTCTTTATTTCGATGCCCATTTGATTCCGAATTCTCGCAAGTGTCTGACCAGATATTTCCATCGTATCCATGATCTCACAGCTTCTTACTCCATCTCGGATCATCTGTTCGATTTGCGGCTGCTTTTCTTTTGAGAATTTAATACGTGAAATATTGGAATTCAGTTCTAATGCTTCATTGACTTTCGGATCATTCAGCTTTCGAAGATGGTATGAAACCACGGACGTACTAACGCCACGACGTTCGCCAATTTGTTTTGATGATTCCACCAAGTTAGCATAACTTTGAATATCAAATTCAGTTAGCTTAAAAGTTCCCCATTCCATTCTTTCTGTCATTTCACACCTCAATTCCATAATGTTTCAAAACATCTTCTGCGGTATTCCAATCTAAGCCATTTAAATGCCACCCAGACCACTTTTGACCGTAAGCTCCCTGCTCTGCTATTACTTTTTGATGGTCTTCTGATATGACCGTTAATTTAGTTATACCGCACTCGAAAATTACTTTTATTTTACATTCTTGATTTTTCATGACGAAATCACTGATTTTCTCGTGAACGGCACTAGCTGATATCGCCATATTTGCTTCCCATTAATGATCTCAAGCCGCCTTCGCTTCTCCCATCCTTTAGACCAAACCTCACGAAGTCTTGCGCTGATAGCGGCCTGAGTATCGCCATCTCCAGTTCTCTCAAAAATAGCGGCTTCAATCTGGCGTAATGTCCGTTCTTTTCCGTCACACATTACTGCAATAACGCGATCTAATTGGCTCATTGCTCACCTCTTTTGAATAATGATTTTAACAGAGAAACTCCACGCTTACCGGACTGTTGATAAAACTCTGCGGAATGTTGAATGTCATTTTTACTTGGCAATCCCTTTAAAACTTCTGCATTCAAATCTTCGCCATACAAAACTCTATTCACTAACAACTGATAAGCCCGTCTGAATATTGGTACATATTCGATAGCAGATAGTGTTTCTCGTTCAAATCGTGTTGCTCTGGCCGCTAAAATCACCGCCGGATGCGATGAGCGATGATGCGCAACTTCATGTAATGCCTGTTCAACTGTTGGCATTCCAAGAGATTCAGGTGTTGGTTTGCACCATGCAATGAATTGCCCTGGCGATGGGAAAAAGGGAATTTCAGACTTTCTGGCGTTATTGAATCCGATTGAGATTTGCTCTTGAGTACAGATACGCGCCTCAAGAAATGCCTTTGACCATTGCAGTTTCGCAGCATTAAGCATTTTTTGATCTGGGAAAGCAGATCTCCAAGCTGGGAATATTATTCTTAGCTGAGTAAAAATTTTATTTATCTCAATGCCGCTTTGTTCACTCATCACCGGCTGTTGCCGCTCAGAAACCAAATCATGTTTTATTTCGGCAATTGGATTAGCAAAGTCTGATAATTTTTTCATCAATATGCCTCTCCGAATTCATGAACCCAGGATGTATCATCATTGTCGATATGCGATGATGATTTCTGTACCGGCGGATTAGTTGCCATATTGATAAATGATTCTATCTTTTCTGCGTTACGAAGTATCAGATCAAGTCCGTTGTATTTCTTCCCATCAGGATTCTGTCCCATGTGAAACGGAGATAACGAGCATCCATAGATAGCCATCTGTAAATCGGTATCGGTGTATTTCTTTAATGCGTTTCTGATTAACCGTTTTCTATTTTCATCAAGGCGAGATCTTGCAGAATCCATTGTTTGTTTCCAATATTCGAAAACAAAATGAATTTTATCTGAATCGTCTGATTTCGTAGAAATCGACAAGTCTTTATTCTTTTCTCTTTTATGTTTGTTTATATCTGTATTGTTTATATCTGTATAACATTGGCCGATTTGTCCAGTGCATTGGCCATTTTGGCCAATGGGTTGGTCATTTTGGCCAATGGGTTGGTCATTCTGATCAATGCAATTTACTTCGATTAAATGTGGATCAATAGCGAATTCAGGCATACTGTATGATTTAGTTCTGTTGAGCTTATTGTCACAACGCAACGATGAAATAATCTCTCCAGATTCTTCCAGCTCATTCAGATAGCGAGACATAGATCGGCGGGTAATGTATGGGAAAAGTTCAGTGAATGCCTCGGCACTGTTATATGTCCAATAGTAACCATCACCCATGTTTTTGCGGTTAGCCTTATTTTTGGCAAGCCAGAATCGCAAGTTGTTTAGAATGATTGCCTTTTCGACGCCGTACTTAACGGCATCTTCGACTTCAAATGAGTGCTGCATTTTTAGATAACCCTCAAAAAGTTAATGAGGATTCGGGGGAATGGTGTATAATTACCTCGAATCTTTGAACCGCTTCATCATGGCCCGGCAAGGCTAGAAGCGGTTTTTTCATTTTAGTCAATTTTTATTCTTATCTCCATTGAAAGTTAATTCTATAATTTCATGATTCAGCAGTTTTTGCGCATCTGAGAAACCTAAGCAGTAACCAGCGTACTTAGCCACTTCCCATTTCTCTCCAAATTTAACTTTATAAAATCCTGGTTGTCTCATGTTTATTCGTCCTGGTATGAAATTATTTTTCGCAAAGCCAATGCGAGCGAATGTTCAGCGATAGCAATAGATGAGTTTTCCCATCCGGATAGCATTCTTATCTCATCTGCGGCAATCACCATTGGTGTACAAATTGACAAATATTGCTCTTGAGTCAATCCATCTGGAAGCATGGCCGGATTAAGCACTGAATCCCCTCGATCATTCAGTCGATATGCCTCAAGATTGAATGCTGGCTTTGTTTTGCGCGGCTCACTCCAGATTGGCCCAGAGATATAAATGATTGTCATTTTGTTTCTCCTGTTATTGAACTTGCTTACCAACTTGCACACTGACGTATCCATCCAGTAATTCAGTTACTTTCACGCAATGAGTGTTGCTCATCCACATTCCGCAAACATTTTTGAATCCATTTATATGCATCCATAAATGCAGTCTTGTCTTGTGTATCTTCACTGGTTCTTGAGTTGCTGCAAACATTTAAATTTCCGTCCATGTTAGTTTTCCTCCTGATGCCGCGATCAGCTTTTCAGCTTTATCATCTGGCACGTATCGAGCCCATTTATAAACCGTTGGAGGTTTTACTCCAGCAGCCTGAGCAATGGCTTTTATATGGCCGTAATAGCCAAATTTCCTTTGAAAGAATCTCAAAACCTTTTTCTTTTCTAGTTTTTTCATAATCACTCTTATGGCTAACTTATTAGCCTAATAATAGTCTTATTTGATAAGATGTCAATATAACTAAAAATTATATTAAAATTACAAAATAGAATAATAAATTAGTTTGACAATGCTAACATGTTAGCTAATAATTCACTCATCGGCACTTGCTGCCACGCTCTTTAACAAATCAAGAAATGCTGCATCGCCTTTCAGGAAAGGCCCAGAGCAGAAAACTGCCATGACATACTAAATGACCTGTATCTCATGCTAGACTGGCGTTCCACCTGATTTGTAATGCAGAGTAAACTAAGCCCATTCAATGAGTGGGCAACTGAATGTCATCTGTAGCTCAGAAGGTAGAGCGAACTACTTTTAATCGGTATGTAACCGGTTCGATTTCGGTCAGATGGCACTCAGTTGTGTAAATAAGGCAAGCCAGATGTCAATTTTGATATTTAGGTTCCTAGTCGTTATTGAATGCGATCTTGCCAAATATATTCAATCACAACCACCCGTCGATGGTGTGTAGTCGTGGCACTACGGAATTAGACGTGTAGGCATGCTGGTAAGCCGTTATGAGGAGGTGATGTGCAACACTTCGGAATCCAGCCTTGAAAATGGCACTGTCATTAACCCCCTTGGTGCTTATGGACGCATAAGCCGCGACCACTGCGAAAGTGTGGTTGAGTACATCGGGGATTGCTTTGTAATACGTCATATCGGATGCAGTGTAACAGGTTCGAATCCTGGCCCTTTTGTGTAAAAACAAACTTGAGCAAGACGACTGCAAATTAATGAACAATGCAATCCGCCGCTGTATTCGTAGTGCAGCAAATAGTTTGGCCGTTCATGGCTGGAAATTGAATCAATACTGCAACGCACATCAATGATGAGTGCGCCAAGGCTCTTTAGTGGTAATGAGTGATACGAAAAGGCTTGGCGACAGGCCTTATCTGAAAGCGCATTGGCGTTTACCCCGATTGTTGAGCTACAGTCAAAAAAAGCAGCGACCAGTGCGCTTTCAGATAAATCACCACCATAAGAGGATGTTATGAACATTGATGAGTTAACAATCGGTCAAGCCAAAGAAATTGCTGCGTTTTTCGGTGCCAAACCAGCAATTGAACAACAAACCCCAATTGAGCAAGGCGCTCGCTATATCGTCACCATGCAGCGCGGCTGGATTATTGTTGGAAACGTAACGAAACAGGGAGATTACCTGTCAATCGAAAACCCATCCGTCATTGAGCGATGGGGCACAACTGAGGGTCTTGGTCAGTTAGCTATCACCGGGCCAACATCAGATACCCGCCTACGAAAAACAGCTAACATGCTAACTCATGAACTAACAGTAGTTCACCTGATGCGCGTGCAAAACGACAAATTATGAGGTCTGTATGGCTATCAAAATTTGTGACTCCGAATCAGTAACACTAGTAGTTAGCAAAAACGGCAACGGCAACGGCTACGGCAACGGCTACGGCAACGGCTACGGCGACGGCAACGGCAACGGCGACGGCTACGGCGACGGCAACGGCGACGGCTACGGCGACGGCAACGGCTACGGCGACGGCAACGGCGACGGCTACGGCGACGGCAACGGCTACGGCAACGGCAACGGCGACGGCTACGGCGACGGCAACGGCTACGGCAACGGCTACGGCAACGGCTACGGCTAAATCCATGTCGGCATTTATTCAATGCACCCTCTTCTGAGGGTTATTTTTTTGGAGAAATATGGATGTCACTAAGCAGAGAAGAATTGAAAGCCGCAGCAAGCAAATGGAACTGGCGCCCGCCTGAAAGTTATCTGTCGCGCACGCCGAAGCCAGCATAGCGTGTCACGGCAACTCGACGGCGAGATATCAAGGCAAAACTTGATGAAATGCGAATCGAGCGAGAGTTTGCACTATGAAGCTGGTCTTCATCTTTATCGCAGCCGTGTTCATCGCAACAACCGTCCTACTCCTGATTTACGCCCAATAAAAAAGGCCAGCGCTCTCAACTTCGCTGACATTCCAGATCCTAGGACACCACATCCAAAAACCTTAATTCGGAGGTTATATGAAACAAACACTCAACGCAATATGCGAACTGGTTCCTGCAATATCATCAGATATGCATGCATGGATAGTCCGCCGCCGAAAATTACGCCGCTTCCGCAAAATGCAGGAAACAGCAGCAAAACAGGCCAATCCGCAAACTTTTGGCTTCAAAGTCGGTGAAGCAATCGAAACCGGCAACCATCCAGTAGTTCGCCTGCCATCGGTTAAGGTTGGTGTGTGATGAGCGAATTCAAGTTCCGGTATATCGAATCTGTTCATGAATTCGGTGTTGATTTGGAGTTGGTTAAATTCAAATTAATCAAAAAAACTCCGCGTGGTTCTTGGGTTCAGCAAGTAATCGGAACTGCGTGGGATGGAAGCGATGTATTGAGCATTAGAAAGCATTTTGTTCTTGATGGAGAGGAAGGAAAACGTCTTTGTTATGCAACCTTTGAGGCTGCTCTTAAATCTTACAAAACACGAAAACGCCATCAAATAGCAAGGGCAAAAACTTCGCTTGAGCTTGCCACATTCATGCTTAAAGAATGCGATAAACTCACCGAGCCACCTACTATTGGCGTTACTTTCGGCAATGAAGAAAGTGATGTTCTTTCCAACTATGCTTTTTATTAAGGAAGGTGTGTAATGCAATCAATAATGTCTCATCTGGATGCAAATCTAAGAAAGCACTTCGATGCGAACACTATTTCCGCTGATGAAGTCGCTTACCAACAAGGCAAAGAAGAACAGCGCAATATCGCCATCAAGAAAGTAGCTGATGAAATCGCAACAGCAACGCTCAAAGGCGATTATTCAAAAATCAATCTCTACTCAATCCAAGAAATTCAGGCTGACACCGATCTGTTCTGGGATAAAGAAGCAGAACTTCGAGAGGCTTGGCATCGCGGTGTGCGTGGTTCTGAGTTGGAACTAATGGTTGCCAAGTTGATGGGGGTGACCAATCAAATAGTTAGTTCAATCGCTTACGACGAAGCTCCGGCAGAACTGGAGCAACGCAACACTGACATGATCATATCAATGCTGGAGGCTTCATGAACGCACAAGTTGAATTAAACCAGGTTGGCGAATTAGATCGCTCACTTTACATTGGCGGTTCTGATGCTGCCGCCATTCTTGGTGTATCAAAGTGGCGCTCCGCCCTTGATGTTTACATGGATAAGGTCAACGGCAAACAACCGGATGATCCATCCAAGGCGAAAATCTTTGCTCGCGGCAAACGTATGGAGCCGTACATCATCGATTTGTTTGCAGAAGAAACAGGCTTAAACGTAGTTCGCCGTGGCGCTCGGTACCAAGATCCTGAATTCCCGTTCTTGTGTGCAGAAATAGACGCAGAAGCCGAATCAGGTGAAAACATCGAAATAAAAACCGTCCATCCGTTCGCGGCCAAAGAATGGGGGATATTAGATTCCGATGATATTCCTGTGTATTACGCGGCCCAAGCCATGCACGGACTGATGATTACTGGAAAACAGGTCTGTATTTTTGGAGCCATGATTGGGATGGACGATTTCAGAACATATCGAGTTGAGCGGGATGAAGACGTTATCCGGAATATGCGGCAGATGGAAGTTAATTTTTGGCATAACATGGAACAGCGCATACCGCCAGAAGCACAAACGCTAAGCGATGCAGAACGTCTATTCAAGAAAGACTCGGGCATTTCCATTGAAGCAGATGATGAATCTCTCGAAGCGATCATGCAACTGAAAGAACTGAAAGCTCAAGCCAAGCAACTAGATGTTCAAATCGAAGCGGCAGAAACAAAGGTCAAGCTGGCAATGAAAGATGCATCTGTCATCACAATGTCAGGACTTCCGCTAATTACCTGGAAGAACCAAGTCACCAACCGGTTCAGCACCAAAGAATTTCAAGCTGCATACCCTGCCCTGTACGAACAATTCAAAAAACCTTCTGAATCCCGCGTTATGCGGATCAAGTAGTTCGTACATAACCGAAATTTAAACAAATTCAGGTATAACCACTATGACATCAGCTACTAATGCGCTGAGGGCCGCCACTGGCGCAGCTCCAGCAACGCAACAGCAACGCCCACAAACAATCGCGGGTTTGATGGCTGACCCTAAAATCAAACAGCAAATGGCGCTGGCACTGCCAAAGCACATGACAGCAGATCGCTTAGCTCGTATCGCCACCACTGAAATCCGCAGAACCCCAATGCTGGCCCGCTGTGATCAGACATCGTTTCTTGGTGCTATCATGCAATGCGCTCAACTCGGGTTAGAACCTGGTGGTGCCTTGGGTCACGCCTACCTGTTGCCATTCAATAACCGCAAAAAGAATTGCATAGAAGTTCAGTTCATTGTCGGCTATCGCGGCATGATTGACTTGGCCCGCCGTTCTGGACAGATAGTCAGCCTATCCGCTCGAGCAGTTAACGAAAATGACGAATTTAGCTATGAATATGGTCTGGATGAAAAACTTCACCACAAGCCATACGAAAAAGGCGATCCCGGAAGATTAACGCATGTCTATGCCGTTGCAAAACTGAAAGACGGTGGCGTTCAATTTGAAGTGATGAGTATCGAGCAAGTAAATGCCATTCGAACGCAAAGCAAATCAAAGGATAACGGACCATGGGTTACTCACTTTGAAGAAATGGCAAAGAAAACCGTGATCCGCCGCTTGTTCAAATACCTGCCTGTATCCATTGAGTTGCAAACTGCTGTTGCGCTGGATGAAAGAACGGATGCCGGTGTTAGCCAAGATAATAATCTGGTCGTTTCTGGTGAGTTTGACATTATTGATGATGGTTCAGGCGCACCAACCGACGAGCCCATGGCATACGACCAACCACAGAATGAAGAAATACCACAAGCAGCAGTTGATCCGATGCTTGAAGATGCTTGCGCAGCCGTAAGACGAGGGGAAATTGATGTTGCTCAAGACATCATGAACAGTCTGAACGCACAAGATAAGGTTGTGGTTCAAAACCTGATCAACTCTCGTAAATCCGACGATATCCCCGTCTAACCCCCTAGCCCTTCGGGGCTTTAATCGGACACCACGCCATGACAGAACAAGCAAAGACTGAATCAACCTCGCTGGTTGTCATTCAGCCAACCGATGTACGCGCATTTTTCGTTGAAAGTAAAAACCTCGATTCAATTCTCACCGAAATTGAAACGCTGGCCACTAAGTTTGATCCTGACGTTTCAACTACCAAGGGCCGCAAATTAATTGGCTCACAAGCCTATGCAGTAGCCAGAACAAAAACATTCATTGATGGTCTTGGTAAAGAACTGGTTGATGCAGAAAAGGAAATTCCAAAGCGTATCGATGCAACGCGAAAGAAGGTCCGTGACTTCTGCGATGAGTTGCAAGCCAGAGTGCGCAAGCCGCTAACTGACTACGAAAACGCTGAAAAATCACGAGTTGCAGCACTTGATCAACGTATTGCAGCCATTCAAGAGTTAGGCGCTAAGGCAACCACTGAATCACCATCCACTGAAATTCAGTTGTGGATTGATGAGTTGGAAGCCATAGCCATCGATGCTACTTGGGACGAATACCAAGATCGCGCAGCTGTAGCCAAAGAAGCAGCGAAAGTTAAGTTGGAATCAGCGCTGCAATCTCGCCTGACTTGGGAAGCACAACAAGCCGAAATTGCCCGGTTAAAAGCGGAGCAGGAAGAAAAAGACCGCATTCAGCGTGAGCAACAAATCGCAGCTCAGGCTCGCCATGAAGCCGAGCAAAAGGCATTGCGTGAAAAGATTGAATATGAACAGCGCGAACGGGACGCAAAAGAAGCTCAAGCCAAGGCCGAACGCGATGCCATCGAAGCAAAAGAACGTCTGCAGCGTGAACAGCAAGAGGCTGCAGAGCGTGAACGCTTAGCTGCTGAACGCGCAGCCGAGCAGGAGCGCCAGCGCCAAATCGATGAGCAAAATCGCATTGCTCAGGAAGATGAACGCCGAGCAGCAGATGTTGAACACCGCCGGCAATATAACCGCGAAGTTATCGCAGCCATGAAATCGGCACTGCCAAATCTTTCCGAGCAGGATGCCATCACACTGCTAACCGCAATCGTTCAGCAGAAAGTACCTCACGTAACTATTCAGTATTAACGGACACCACTATGGAACCACAACTGACACCAGGCGCGGCGGCAAACCTCGCTATTAACGCTATTCGCCAGCAAATGCAAAACGCGCTGGCAACACTGGAAAACCAAGATATTTTCCTTCGCGAATCAATCGAACAATCCGAATCGGTTTCAGCAAGTGAATATAACGAAGCACTTGATCGCCTTGAATCTCAATATGAATTCACCGATCAGCAAAAACAAGAAATTGAACTTCTAAAGCTAGAGGTTCATTCACTGAAAGAAAAGCAGGCAGACTTTGAACATGCCGCGCTTGATGCTCAGTCGAAAGCATCAAAGGCAGAAGTAAAGGTTGTTGCTGAAACCTCCCGAGCTAATGAAGCGGAACGAGAGTTGAAACGCTTGCGCGAGTTAAACCCAGATCGGATGGCGCGCAATATCAAAGATAAAAACAAACTTCTGGATGAACAGCGCAAGGCGTTAACCGAGCTTCGCACAACCAACATAAGCCTCAAGCGACAGGATACTGACAACCAGTCAAAAATCGAAAAACTCAGCAAGATAATTGCTGAAGCTGATGCAGAAGTTCAGGAGTTACGCCGGCAGGATAAATACCGAGCACTGTATAACCTGCACCTGAAAAAACAATTCTTTGCTGATGAAGACAAAGAAAAGTCATTCCCATTCTTTGCTTATGTCATTCCGCACGGGCTGAAATCACTTGATGAACAACTACTCGACCTAGAGTGGAAGATATTTGTGATGTCAGCAACAGGTGAAGGCGCTGCAATTCTGATGTCAGAGTGGATTTGTCCAGTTCTTCCGCCGTGCGCATTTGCTCGTAGCGTTCCGAAAGAGTTAATCGACGCAATCATGTACTTTGCACTCGATGCGCTGGCGGAAACACATCAGCCGCTAATCGAGCGCGCCACATGGTCGCAATCTGTTAGCGTTCACGATGTAGTACCGGCTAAGCAGGCTGAAATTCTGGAAGCAAATGGAATCATCACCCTGCATGACATCATGATGCATCAGGCTTTCAAACTATCAAAAATCAAAGGCATCAGCGACAAGTCTGCGCAATCAATCATGGAATGCGCAAACAAGTACGTTGCTGATAACTATCGCGTCGAAGACCGGGAGGCAGCATGAGCCACACGCCAGAACCATGGATATTGTTTGAAGTCGGTGACCGATTTACACATAAATGTCCGGCATCAAAAGATAAAACTTCAATCCTAACAACAGCATTAGAAGATGATGTTCAATTCGGCGCTGTCTATAACGACGCAGATGCAAAACGTATTGTCGATTGCGTGAACGCATGTGTGGGCATGAAAAGCCCAGCAGATGAAATCGACAATCTGAAACGTGACATAGCCGAATACAAAAAGGAATCAAGCGACAAAACAGGCGAAATACTCAAGATGAAGGATGTTTTATGGGGTGTTCTGGCGATGATTGATGAATCATGGGGCGCTTCATCTGATGCAGAAATCGCACTGGTTGATGACATAAATGCCATATTGAAAGGTGGTGCGGCATGAAAAAGTACAGTCTAATTTATGCAGATCCTGCTTGGTCATATCGTGACAAATGCAATTCAGGTGAACGAGGCGCAAATCACAAATACGATTTGATGTCGCTCACTGAACTGAAACGTCTTCCGGTCTGGGATTTGGCTGATGATAACTGTCTGTTAGCTATGTGGTGGGTTCCGCCAATGCCAATAGAGGCACTGCAAGTCATGGAGGCTTGGGGATTCCGGCTGCATAATATGTGCGGTTTCACCTGGGCAAAGACTTACCCAAAACAAACCGATAAACACGCAATCGGAATGGGTCACATGACGCGCGCAAACACCGAAAATATGCTGTTTGCCGTGAAGGGTAAAATGCTACCGCGTATTGAGTTATTCGCAAGGGAAAACGTAGAAGGCTGGCATGCATGGGGGAATGAATGCGACTCGAATGTTATCCTGCAGTCAGCATCTGCTCACGAGGCCTTTATAAGTGAGAAGTTCCACTTGATGTTGCAGGGAAATAAACATGCTGAAATTGACACACCGAAAACAACCGGCGTCGAATCAATCACTCCAGTAACCGCTTAACAACCAATACCCCACTTACCCACAGAAACTGTTGATAACTAAATCAGCAGCGGATTTCTATTGTCTGGAGAAAGTAATGAATAGCTCCGCAGCAATACATATCAGCGATATATCTCAAATGATTAAAGAGGTTGAGCAGACATATAAAAAGCACCTGAATGAAAACGACATTGATGATCATGTTGTTATCGTGAACAACTCTGGAGGCAAAGATTCTGGTGCAACTGATTTGCTGGCTAAATCCATCATTGGTGATAACTACCGCTCAGTTGCAGCAGATACGGGAAATGAACACCCGCTAACTATTCAGCACTTAAAGATATTGCATGAACAAAGGGGGGGTAATCCAGTTGAAATAGTACAGGCAGATTACCCCCAAGAATTGTTTGATAAAAGAAAAAAATCAGTAATAAAAGGATGGAGCGGCAAGCAAGCGATATTGGCTGGTAAGTATCGAGGAATATTGATGCCCTCATTATCAAATCCGGATACTAAATTTGCAGAAGCATGGAGAAAACAAGCAAAACGAATTGGTATGGGTGAATTCACCGCTCCAATTGATGCGTTTCTGCATGCATTTCACCGGACGGGAAATCCGTTCCTTGATATGACTCTTTTGCATGGTGGTTTTCCACTCGGAAGGCAACGCTTCTGCACGCAAGAGCTAAAAATAGATGTGGTTTTCAATAAAGTTATCAGGCCTCTACTTGATGAATGCAAAACAGTAATTCAGTGGTCTGGCGTTCGCGCTGACGAATCAGAGAAGAGAGCGTCATATCAACGGTTTTCTCATGACAACAGAGACAAGGCTGGAGATTTATATAATTTCCTACCTATTCATAAATGGACAGCCGCTGACGTTTTTTCTATTTATAAATATTTTGGTGTCACGCCGAATCCGCTTTATACACAAGGAATGGCTCGGGTTGGTTGTATGCCATGTATTCTCGTGAACAAAGAAGAGCTTTCTGAAATTGCAGCCAGATTTCCAGATGAAATTAATCGCGTTGATCAATGGGAAAAACAAATAGCAATGGTTTCACGCTGGGTTCATTGGATGATGGTTGGCCACATTGACAGAAGGCAGTTTAAACCAATTGTCAGCCAGTTTTATGTGAATATGGATATTAGTGATGAGTGCATACGCGATCACCTGGAACCAAAAAAGTATGCGCAAAAACTGGGCGTTAATAGCAGGTTGATCCACAGAGATTTTAGGTTATTAACCGAACAGTACACTGGAACATCCATGTTAGGCCCCAGAGGTGATGGGGACATCTTCAGTATTTATGATGCGATTGAATGGGCCAAAACAGGTAGAGGCGGAAAGGTTTATGATTTAGTTAAAGCATCATTAGATGTTGAAGTTTGTGGCTCAAAATATGGTCTTTGCGGATAAAGCATAGGAATTGCCATATGAGCGATTCATCAAAACAAAACGCCCTTCGCGCAATCATCCGGCAGATAAACGCTGATATTAATACTCAGCTTTCCGGAGTTGCGCCTGAGGACAGAATTAAGCAAGAATACAAGAGTGTGATATTTAAAATATTCGACAAGCACAGGGAAACCATAAAGCTTCTCGGATTTAGTCACACTCAATTTCTTTATCAGATGAGTTTAATTAACGGTGTCATTAAAGAGAGAGATTAATATGCATCATGAACTAACGAAAACAATCACAATGGCAGACCGGCAGGAAATGCAACCAGTAACTCACGAACCGCCAACCCTGGAATATTCTCTGGACTGGTTAAAGACCCAAGGCGAATGCGCTCAAGTGGTTTTGAAGTTTATTGAATCGTTACAGAAAGAGAATAAAGCACTATGGAATATGCAGTAGCTTACTATATCGCTTTTAACGCTGGATCTTATTTATTAACAGCATTTGTCGTAACTAAATTATCAGGAATGTTTTATGAGTGAAGAGATTAAATATGAGCCTGTTTTTGGGCCGCAAGACTTGTTTGATGGTGCAGGAAATTGCGATGAGTATTTGGTTGCAGTACAACATTCAGTTGGACAAAAAACTAAAGTTTCATTCTACCAATCGCTAGTAGAAGCATTTAACTATGTCACTGATTTCCCACCGCGCGGGGTTGTTTTTCATCGGGCCGCCATGCGCCGCATCATCAAAATACCAGTCTGGACTATGGCAGATAAGCAAGCGGGCAGGTTGCCGGATGTTGGCGTTAAATGCGTATTCTGCGACGAGGAGAATTTAATACCGCCTGAAAACGTTATATATCCGGAACCCGGAACAAAGGTCGAGATAGTTGGGAATACTACTACCTCAGATGGGCTTTATCCCGTTGCAGTATTTAAATGGCTTCACGAAGATGGTGTATCTCAACGCTACGCATCTTCTGGGTATTGCTCTGACTTCTCACCAATCGAAACCCCAGCCGAAAAAGCGCAGCGGTTGGAAGATGAGTGGGTAGAAAAGGCGTATGACGACTTATTGGCTAACATAGGGATTCATAGCACAGAATCGCCAGACTTTGTTAAACAGAATCTGCGTCGAGTTTATAGCGCCCTGCTATCTGGTGAACTTAAAGCGCCGGAGGTGGAGTGATGACTGGTGCCTTTATTATTGGTTGGTATTTGGCTATTGAAGTAATCAATGGAGGGCCAACATCAATATCTCAGTTTGGACCATATATTGATAAAGCATCATGTGAAAGTGCAAAGGTACAAATAAGAGAAGAATTCGGCTCATACGGTTTTCATGCTGTATGCACTAAGTCAGATAAGGACATGAATAAATGACACAGCGCGAAGAGTTTGAAAAGTGGTACGAAGAAGAATATGTCAAGCCTAAGCCGTTTACCACGGCTAGCATCAAAGACGAAATGTTTGAAGCATGGAAAGCAAGAAAGGCAACGTCAGCGACTCCGGATGGATGGAAGTTGGTTCCTGTTGATTTAATTGAGCGATTTCCAGAAATAAATCCAAATAATTATGGCGATGCCGAAGTTAAAGCCATTAATGACTGGGGAATTGAAGTCATAACAACAGAATATCCAGTTCCATCTTAGCGGCCACAATAAACATAATTGGATAAGATACTGACATGACATTACCTATTAAGAACGCAAAGATTTATTGCCGAACTAAAGATGATTTGATTCGGTATCTATCCGATTTTGAATTTGAGAAGCCTGTCGAAATCAACATAAAGCCCTTCAAAGGCAAGCGTTCTTTAAATCAGAATGCTTTGTTCCATAAATGGTGCGAGGTGTTGAGCAAATATCTAATCTCACGAGGCCGTTATGATTGGGATTTTGAAAAAACAAAATACAACCTGAAAGGGACTTTTCTTGGGTGGGATGAAATTGAGCAAGTTGATATGAGAACTGGAGAACGTCGGGTAACTTATGAGCCGAAGCATACCAGCGATCAATCAGTGGAAGATATGTTCTTTTTCATGGAGAAAGTTTATTTTTGGGTATTGAACGAACTTGGATTGGCGCTGCCGATTCCAGATGATAGTGAATTCAAATCACTACAGGATAAACAAAATGCTTAAACAAAAGCCTATTGTTTCGCAGAAAATAAGAAATGCAGCCAAAGGAGAAGAATGTACACTGAATATTGTCGGAGTGTGTAATTATGATCCATCAACAGTAGTTTTATGCCACTTGCCTGATGAATCTCATGGCATGGCTAAAAAGTCAGATGATATCAGTGCATGCTTTGGATGTTCCGATTGTCATGATGCAATCGATGGAAGAATAA